>Ga0209573_1002744_pt1 | contig 21289 bp, 20 predicted proteins | sample TNRBio252014_DNA_FD_185870 | JGI IMG/M metagenome (GOLD analysis project Ga0209573, IMG submission 185870) | Wastewater treatment Type I Accumulibacter community from EBPR Bioreactor in Madison, WI, USA - TNR Reactor_6/25/2014_ DNA (SPAdes)... | ecosystem: Engineered > Bioreactor > EBPR >...
CCTCATGGAGGGAAACACCTCCCTGACCCTCCTCAAGGAGGGAATGCTCCCCTCTTGAGAGGGGATGGGGGTGTGTCTTCTCTCAAAGATAATATATATGATGAACACCTCCCTAACCCTCCTCGAGGAGGGAAACACCTCCCTGACCCTCCTCAAGGAGGGAAGGCTCCCCTCTTGAGAGGGGCCGGGGGTGTGTTAGAAACCCTTCCGAACATCGACATCAACATCAAATGCGGAAACTCTCTCGTAAGTCGCTTTGCCATAGATGCCGATCTCAAACAAGCCTTGAAAAAAAGTAAGTGGACGATCGACAGCTACCGGATTGCTGTAGACACTTACCGAAACGCTGAAAACAAGGAACAGAAAAGAGAAATGGAACAGCTGATAGCCGACATAAAATCGGATTTCAGAAGTGAAATATCGCATAACGATGTGAAAGTAAAGAAGCTGCGCAAACTTTCCGGCGAACTTTTCCAGATGACCAATCAGCAACGACTTTTTGAAATGAGCCCAAAGGAAAAAGCAGATTGGAACAAAAAAGTGCAGCAACTGACTGAGGAAATCAAGAAAATAGAAACCGAGATTGAAGAAATTAAAGCCAACAAGATCTTTGAAAATGCTTTTGAATGGCGTTTTGAGTTTCCCGAAGTGCTGAATGATGAGGGCGATTTTGTGGGATTTGATGTGGTGATAGGGAATCCGCCGTACGTTTATAGAAATGCAGATATTGAAAATGTCAAAAACTATTTCAATAGTAATTATTACAACACTTCAGGGAATTATGATTTGTATAAATTTTTTATTGAGCAATCAATAAGAATTGCTAAACAAAATGGCTTCAACTCACTGATAACAAATTCATCATTTTTACTTCAAACATCATTCGATAAGACAAGGAAATTTCTTTTAAATAATTCAACTTTAAAAAATATCGTTCCTCTTGGCGGTTCGGTGTTCGAAGAAGCTACTGTTGACTCTGCAATTTACATTCTTCAAAAATCTAAAAATTACGGAGAAGAAACATTGGTAATAAATCCTCAAAAACCAATTGATGTAGCAATCACTCCTGCATATGCCGTAAAGCAGGACAGATTTTTAGAAAATGAATTTTTAGTTTTTGACTACTTACTGAATGACAAAGAATATAACATTGTGAACAAGCTTATTTCAAACTTCCCCAAAATTGAAACTGCTTATGAATTTGGTGTCGGAATAAACACAGGCTACATAAAAGATGAATTAACAGCAGATAGCAAACTTGATATAAGATACCATCCAATGGTTCCAGGAACCGGTGTATCGAAATATGGTAAGATAAAGACAGATGGCTTCATAATGTATGACAAAGAGTTTGTAAAGAGTAAAGGAAAATTAGGAAGAACTTTACCTGACGAGAAATTTTTCATAGAGCCAAAATTACTTATTGTAAGAACCAGAAATATAAGCCTTAGGAAAAGAATTATTGCATCAATTGATTATGACAAAAAATATAATCTCAACCGCATTTCAAATATTATTTCAAAAGGTGACAATTCACTTGAAGGCTTATTAGGTATACTGAATTCCAAATTATTCAATTGGCTGTATTCAAAGAGATATTTTGACTATGAAATCAAGCCAATATATTTGAGAAATTCTCCCCTTTGTGACACTAACAACAAAGAGCTTAATAACCTAGTTAAAGAGATTATTTCTTTAAGAAATTCTGATGATATGGCTGATATTACAAGGCTCACAAACCAAATAGACCAATTGGTTTACCAACTTTACGACTTGACAGAAGAAGAAATTAAAATCATTGAGAACAATTAACCTACAGAAATCCCAACGCTTCACAGCTACGCACATTGCCAGGTAACAACAGCCGACACACAAGCCAAAACCTGGTAAAGAGTATGTCTACCATACCAGGCAACCGACAGGCAATCAGCACGAATGACAATGGAGTAGCAGTCAATTTGCGTTTGGAAAAACAGTTCCTGAAATGCATATTCATGAACTTTTATGTATATTTGAACCTTAGAAATATTTATTCACATTCATTCTAAAAATCCATCTCATCACTAAAATTGATTCCCGAAACGTTCACTAAAATCAAATCCATGAAATCTATTACATTCACTTTATTTATCCTGTTAGCATTCGGACCTGAATATGATGCTGCCAGATATTTTAATCTGGTCAATCAGGCAGAAATGCTTATATGTCAGGAGGATTTCGAAGAGGCTGCTGACTTATATGCACACGCCTTTCAAGTGATCAGAAAACCTTTTGGCAAAGATGTATTCAATGCAGCGCTTTGTTGTCAATATTCAAAAAAATTTGCCGAAAGAAATAAATATCTGCAAATGATCATCAATAATTCCGATGATCTGGAATTTGTCAGATCCGTTTTCATTGACAAGCATTATCTAAATGAAGCAGAATGGCAAATACTTATCGGAAAAAGGAAGGTTGAATATGATTTGCTGCTCCGGAAGGAATTCAAAGAAATGCTTGAAAGAGACCAATTGTTCAGGCCCATGTACGAATCACATGATGATACCATAAAAGCCAATGAAATCATAAACTTCAGACGGATATCAGAGCTTACAAATAGTTCAGGTTTTCCGTCTCAGATAGAATTGGGATTTTCAGAATACTTTAGAAACCAGGATCATGATATTGTTTTACATCATCTGTCACAAAGAAGGAGTCGTGACAAGACGGTAGTGGATTTGGAACCCATTTTGTTTAAGGCTGTTCAGGAAGGAAGATTTGACCCCGAAGGGGCCATATTTTATTTAAATTATCAGAATGACATTGAAAAAGGAATGTTTGAAGTCTATGCAACAGAACAAATAAAACATCCGTTGTTGCCTGACAGTTTATGCGATAAAATCTGGCTGCCTGACTTAAGTGATGAGCAGATAGTCATGGCAAACAATAAGAGAAAAGAATGGAATGCAAACACCCTGGAAGAAATAGCAGCGAAGACGGATTTTCTATCAAAAAGCAAACTACCTTTCATCTTTAGTTCTGTAAGGAAAACCATTGGAAACCTGAGAGATGATTTTGACAAGGAAACTGCCCTTGAGCAGTACAATATGTTTACAGAATATTTGAAACCTTATAAAAACTGAACTTATGAGGTTTGGATATTTGGTTTGTATATGTTTTTAAATACATAGATCAACGTCGATCGAATTCCTGAAAAGTATTTGCTATATTCTTGACTTGATTTATGCATCACATTATGAATATCCATATAAAAAAACTATGGAAAATTATGAAAACTGTAAAGTAGCATGTATTTTTGTCATCACACTTTAGCAACAACATTCTATTGAGTAAACCAGAGCGCCTAAGTTAATCTGTTCATTTTTAAATTAAATCAAATGAAAACTATTGTAAAACTTCAATTCTATTTTTTATTGATTGGCCTTATTGCAATTTTGTCAAATGGATGTACATTATTTGACGATAGTATTCCAAAAAATTGCACAAGTACGGCAATTTTCAACCCTTCCCTTGTCTATGGTACCATGACCGACCAGGAAGGCAACACGTATAAAACGATCACCATCGGTACCCAAACCTGGATGGCAGAGAATTTGCGAACTACAACATACAGAGACGGTAGTCCAATCCCCAGAGTTAAAGATGAAAAAAAATGGGAGGAATTGTCTACCGGAGCCCGTTGTACCTATGAAAACACCACAGATAAAGATACGATCTGTACTTATGGTAGATTGTACAACTGGTATACGGTCTCTGATAGTCGCAATATTGCCCCTGAAGGCTGGCATATTCCCACCAGGGCTGAATGGGCCATTTTACGAGATTTCTTAGGTGGTGAAGATGTTGCAGGAGGAAAAATGCGAGAAACGGGAACCATACACTGGGATCCTCCGACCACTGCTACCATAGCTACTAACGAAAGCGGATTTACGGCTTTGCCTTCATGCTCGCGGGGTGTTCTAAATATCATTTCTTCTGACTATAGAAAATGTGCTTATTATTGGAGCAGCACGGAGTATGAGGCTCCAAATGCATGGATTTTTTCTTTAACTACCTACTATGATTCAGGTATTTTAATTTCAAAAAAAACTGATGGATTCGCAATCCGGTGTATTAAGGATTGAAATCTCTATTAATGATGCCAGGGAGAACAGAACCAGCTGAAGAAAAAGGGTTAATGTCTTATCATCTTATTTCCATATTATTTCTGTGACATGCAGATGTGAGTATACATTAGAATCAACTGCCTGGAATTCTGGAAAATTCAAGGCAGCAAATCTATACACCAAAATAATTCTGAAAATCGCATTTTCAAACTTGTTTTTGAAAACCTGAAAAAAATTAATGACTGAAAACGGATCAGGTGGCGGATTATTTAAATGGTGCATGGAAGTGACTGAGGTTAAGGAAAAAAGCTTGTTGAAGATGATGAAAAACCTGATATGGGTTGGATACATGTTGTAAAGTACAACATGATGTCATTAAAACAAGAGGAAAAACTTGTACATGATCCATATTTGGTGCAAATTTACATCAAATCTTTAAAACTATGCCAAGACAAAGTATATCTTTTTCGAAACCAAATGATGAATGGTTAAAAGCTCAAATAGAAAACGAGGAATATTCCAGTAAAAGTGAACTTGTCAACGACCTGGTCAGACAGGCCCGGAAACAGCAAGCTCAAATAGACTGGATCAGAGCTAAATTGGAAAAATCTGAAAGAAGTGAATTTACAACAGAATCCAAAGAGCAGATCCTGAAACATTCAAAGTCAATCATGAATGGCTGAATACAGACTAAGCAATGAAGCCAGAGAAGACCTGATCCGGATCCATCATTTTGGTGTCAAACAGTTTGGTATGGCTCAGGCTGATAAATACTTTGATACTTTTTTTGATTATTTTGAAATGATTGCGGATAGTCCATTTGCATTTGAATCAGTGGAATATATAAAATCAGGATATAGAAAATGTCCCTGTGGTTCTGACACCATTTATTTCAGGTTGATTGAAAATAAGGTTGAGATCATGGCCATTGTTAGCATGCAGGATTTGAAAAATATTCTATAAATGTTGAGTCTGCTCTAAAATTTCAAAATGTTTAAAAAATATATGAAACCGCATAAAAACTGAACATTAGAGGATTGGATATTAGGTTTGGATAAGCGCTAAACGAATAGGCGCTTAGGAGCCAAAACTAACCAACATGTTGTTTGTTTTTAGATAGTACATTTTTTCTGTTCAAACATCCCACAAAGCGGCATTTTCTGTGCTTACCCCCCAAAAAAGTGCCTTAAATCATTTTCTTCTTTGGTTCTGGCTCGTCCAGCTTAGGAAGTACATTGCTACATCCTTTTCTTACAATTTAAAATGGTCATCAAAGTTTACATCTGACATGTTATTGCGTACACCCAATCTGTCATGACGGACACCCCATCTATCTTGGCGTACACCGAACTGTCATGGCGGACCTGATCTGCCATGGCGTACACCCAATCTATCATGGCGGACACCGATCTGTCATGGCGGATACCCCATCTATCTTGGCGTACACCGAACTGTCATGGCGGACCTGATCCGCCACCCCGTACACCAGTGACCTGTCATTATGGACACGTTCAGTCACTACTCCTTTTTATTAATTCTTCAATGTTCGGGGTTCCGGGTCAAGCCCGGAATGACAATGCTGTGTTTAGGCGCTTAAGAGCCAAAACTAACAAACATGTTGTCTGTTTTTGATGTTGGTTAGTCTATTTTTCTGTTCAAAATTCCCGCAAAGCGGCTTTTTTTGGTGTAAACCCCAAAAAACATAGTCGCTAACCGGATTATTTCCATAGCAAATCTTTCTGATTAATATCCTCAATATATTTTATACTTCATTTTCTACCGTTCCCTCTCCCACCCTTCACCCAAAAATATTCTCTCAAATGGTTTTTTTTAAGTAAGTTTGCTTAACCACTCGGGTTTGGTTCTAAGCTGAAATGGCAAACTGTAGCTTTAAATACTAACATTTTTTATGTTTTTGAAAGAGAAATTACTACGATATATCTCAGAAAGGGAAGAAATCTCTTCTGCGCCCTATTACCTTTATGACACCGGCATGATCCGGGAGCATTGCATGGCATTCAGCAGGATAGAATACAAGGAAAAAGAGATCCACTTTGCTACCATGGCCAATATACACTCCGATTTTCTGAAAATCGTCAGGGAAGAAGGGCTGGGCGTTTTTGTCAATTCGCTGATACACCTGGAGGAAGTGATCAAAGCGGGTTTTGAAGGGGAAAAGATGATCTTCACTTCCTCCGGCCAAAGCAGGGAAAATATGCTGGCAGCAGGTCAACATGGCGTGCAGGTCAATCTGGATTCACCGGCACAACTCGAACAGTGGCGGCAATTGTTCCCCGGTGTTCCCGCCGGTATACGCTGCAATATCGGTGATCAGATCGATGCCAGCGTGAATCATGCAGGCGCATTTATCGGTAAAAACAGTCGACTGGGTTTCACCCTGGAAGAGATCAGCCAAATCGATCATAAATCAGGGATCAAAGGATTGCATCTCTATGCCGGAACGGACATATTTGACCTGGATTATCTTTTCAGTTGCTATGAAGCGCTTGTGGAGATCAGCCGTGATTTTCCTTCCATTGAATACCTCAATTTCGGTGGTGGATTTGGCGTAGCCGAAAACGATGAAAAACAATTTGATTTTGAAACATACGGAAGGCGACTGACGGCATTGATGGAATCGGTTTCAAATTCAAAAGGAAAAAAGATAAAGCTGATCCTGGAACCGGGTCGGATCATCGGTGGCGCTGCAGGCTACTTTGTATGCAAAGTGACTGATATCAAGGAAAGAGGCGACATCCGGCTGGTTGGGGTCAATGCATCCGTGGCACAGTTTTCACGACCTTTGCTATATCCTGACATGGCGCGTCATCCGGTCAACATCATCCGCAATGGCCAGGTTTTACATGAGAGCGAACACCAATTACACACCATTTTTGGTTGTTCCACGTACTCCAGGGATATTTTGCGAAGCAAAATTGAATTGCCTCAAGTCAATACCGGAGACTTGCTGGTTTTTGGCAATGCAGGTTCGTACTGCGCCTCTTCTTATTGTCAATTCCTGGGCTTCCCTAAACCGGAAGAGTTTTTTTTATAAACCAAAAACACCTGGAAGATGCAAGCAGTATACCTCGAAGGGAAATCCGGCAAACAGCTGTTTGAAAAGATCCAGGCAGAGATCTACCGGGGAAATCCATATTTCAGAGGCACTGAAGGCAGCATCGAAACCATGCTTTTGCACGGTAAAAGCGCATTCCACCAGCATGCAGGAATCATGAAATTCCTTTTGGAGGATGGAAATGATATAGTGGGCCGTTTTGCCCTGATACATGACAGACATTTGCCGGATCATGTCCAGGTCGCCTTTTTTGAAGCCAAAGAAGGGCTGGGTGATGTCTGGACTACGATCAAAAGTACTGCAAAACAATATTTTCCGGAGGTTAAAAAAGCGGTGGTGGGATTCAACGGACATCTCAATTACGGTGTGGGCATGTTGCTCAACCGCTTCGATGAAGTTCCGTTGTTCGGTCTGCCATACAATCCTGCATATTACGCTGATTATTTCAGAAAGCTGCATTGCCATCAAATGTACAGTTTCCGGTTCACCATGGAAGCTTACGACATGTGGGCGAATCAGTACAAACAACAGCGTCGGGTTGAAGGGTTGAAGGTGCGTTTTATGGAAAAACCGAAGATCAAAAGGGAAAGCGCCATTTATACAATGCTCAACAACCAGGCATTTGCACAACATCCTTTTTGGTCAGATAGGCAAAATGAAGAAGACCTGGAACTGTTTTATCCTTTCCGTTTTTTGCTGGATAATGAAAATCTGATCATCGCTGAGGTCAATGAGCGGCCTGTGGGATTTTTCCTGTGGTATCCCGATTTCAACCAACTGGTTTCCGGTCCCAGGGATCTGAATTTCCTGGATTTTCTCCGTTACAGAACGGGCAAAAGACCCGACACATTCCGTTTTACAGAGATCGGGATCATAGCGGAATATCAGCGCAGTCCGGTGGCTTATGCCTTGATCAGCAAATCTTTACCTGTGTTGCTAAAACATGGCTATCAATACTGTGAAGGCGGGTTTATTTTTGAAGTGAACAAGGCATCCATGGCTTTTGTTAAGCGCATTCTAAAACGTTGTTATGGTCATGAACCGGAGCCATACCGTCATTTTGCCATTTTTGAGGCGGAACTATGAATCCCGAATTTACCTATATCAAAAGCGCTGCCCAACTGCCACCCGAATGGGATCAGATAGGTGACAGTTATTTCCAGCAGCGTAGTTTTTTGTTGCATACCGAACAATACAATCCTTGCCAACAAAGGTATTATGCCTGTTTTGAAAATGGTCAATTGTTGGCAGGCGCTGTGGTTTACACGCTGGGACTAAGTTTGCTGACCTTTCTGAAGGTAAAAAGTACGGTCAATATGCAGATCACGGGTATTCCCTGTTCTGTTTCAAGTCCTGGGATTTTTGGAAAACCGGAAGCGGTGAAATGGCTTAAAAAGCATATTTCAGCCAATGAAAAAGGGATGGTCCTTTTCCTGAATCTGACTGAAAAAACCAGGGATTTCAAGGGTGCATCGGGAAAAACATTGCCTTCGATCGTGTTTCAGAACCGTTTTGGAAGTTGGGATAACTATCTTTCCCAACTGCGTTATCCCTACAGAAGGCGACTGAATCATATCCTGAAAAATGGAATGGGATTGACATTGGAACGGACTGATTGTTCGGTTTTTGATGAAGAAATGCACAAACAATATCTTCAGGTTTTTGGAAAAAGCAATGAAAAGCTGGAGCGGCTAGAGATGGATTTTTTTCGTTATTTGCCAGAAGCGTTTATGCTGACCACCTGCAGGTATGAGGGAAAACTGATCGGTTGGAATATCGCCTGTCATTGGGAAAAAACGTTTTACTTTTTCCTTGGCGGATTGGATTATAAAATGAATGCCAGGTATCATACTTATTTTTATCTTTTGGCCAATCTACTGAAAGATGGTATTGAAAGCGGAGCAGATGCGATCGACCTGGGGCAAACGGCTGAGATCCCCAAGATGCGTCTGGGAGGCGTTCCGGTAGAACGATATATGGAAGCGACCCATCATTGGATGGTTGTGGGAAAAATATTGAAATGGGCGGGACCGCTGTTGGAATACAAGGCAAAAACAGAGTCTAATCAGGTTTTTGTGCGTAATCAGCCATAAATATATGGTTAGGTTTTGATCAAAAGCTCAAATAGATGGATTCTTTATTTAATTTTTTTGCGTTTTTCTTAAATAAACACGAATCTTATTTAAGATTTTGGGCAATTTCTTAAATAAGCTTGTTTCTTATTTAAGTTTTTTCCATTTTTATTAAATAAGAGTTTACTTTGTGTAAGATTTTAGCCAAAATCTTTACATAATTAATTATGAAGGCATTTAAATCCGGTCGGTATATCAGTCAAGGCTATCATAAAAGCTTTCAGCCTGAATTCATTAACAGACAATTTTCCATAGAAAATATGGAAATACTGCAACTATTAAGTCAGGCAGACCGGGAATTGGGTCGATTGGATATGTATTCAAAATATATTCCTGATATAGAATTATTTATAAGTATGCATGTAGTTAAGGAAGCTACGCAAAGCAGCAAAATTGAAGGAACGCAAACAAATGTAGAAGATGCAATTTTAGAAAAAGATGACTTGCCATTAAATAAACGGGATGACTGGCAGGAAGTTCAGAATTATATCAAAGCTATGGAATGGGCCATGAGCCAATTGGATAATTTACCTTTCTCATCCAGGCTGATCAGAGAAACCCATCGCATTATCTTACAGGGAGTCAGAGGCGAAAAAAAACAAGCAGGTGAATTCCGTAAAAGTCAAAATTGGATAGGTGGTGCAACAATCAATGATGCCACATTTATTCCTCCGGTTCATACTTCTGTACCGGAATTAATGAGTGATTTGGAAAAATTCATCCATAATGAATCAATTCATTTGCCTGAATTACTAAAGATCGCGCTGATACATTATCAATTTGAAACGATCCATCCATTTTTGGATGGAAATGGCAGAATCGGTCGTCTGATGATTCCATTATATTTAGTAAGCAAAGGTATACTTCAAAAACCTGTTTTGTACATTTCCGATTTTTTTGAAAAAAACAGACACTTATATTATGATAAGCTTACCATCGTGAGGGAAAAGGATTCGCTGGAACCATGGTTCAAATTTTTCCTGGCAGGAGTCATTGAAACTTCAAAAAATGGTATTCATACTTTTGATGGAATTATGCAAATTCAAAAACAAGCTGATAATGCAATTCAAACTTTAGGCAGCAGAACCTTAAAAGCAAAAAGTGTATTGGATTACCTGTTCAGGAAACCAATGGTTACAGCAGAAAAAGTAAGTGAAATTGCTTCCATTTCCATGCCTTCATCTTATAAACTGATTGCTGAACTGGAAAAGCTCGGAATCCTTAAAGAAGTGACCGGAGGACAAAGAAGTAGAATGTATGTTTTTGATAATTATTTAAAAATGTTTAAATAACATATAGAAAAAATGGAACACGGATGACACAGATTAACGGATCAGCATGGATTTTTGATATATCCTCCAAAAACATCCGTGGAAATCCGTCTGATCCGTCTGATCCGAGTTCAAAATAAAAAGTATGCAATGTATATGACATGACCGATCAAAACGAACATAAAAGAGCGCTTAAAATCCTGATGGTGAGACCCAAACCGTCTCCTGAGACCATTGGTTTGCAGCACCTGATGGTTGTGGAACCGTTGGAACTGGAGATCCTTTATGCCTTGAAAAGACCTCAAGATGAAGCATTGATCGTGGATCTGATCATTGAAAAAAAGCCTTTAAGCCATTTTTTGGATGCTTTTCAACCGGAGGTTGTTTGTTTTACGGGGTATATCACGAATGTCGGGACTATTTTGATATATTGCGAAGAAACAAAAAATTATTCAGGAGGGAAGATCATGAATGTTGTGGGTGGCGTGCATTGTGAAGTTTGTCCGGAGGATTTTGATCATCCTGCGGTTGACTTCAGGGTAGTCAGAAACGCCGGAAAGGTTTTTACAGGATTGCTGGATCATATTGCAGATGGAACTGAACTTCCTGCAGGCATATTCAGGCCTGGCGAAATGGTGGATCCGCTCAGATTGCCGCCATTTGACTTCAGTACCATACTTCCGGAACGCTCATCAGTTGCCAGGTACAGACATAAGTATTTTTATATTTTTCATGATAAAGTTGCCTTGGTCAAAACGTCTTACGGTTGTCCGTACCAATGTTCCTTTTGTTTTTGCCGGGTGATCACTGAGGATCATTATCATCAGCGTCCTGTGAAAGAAGTAGTGGACGAATTGGAAAAAATTCCCGAAAAGGAGATCTACATCGTGGATGACGATTTTCTCTTTGATAAAAAATGGCTGACACAATTTATGGCTGAGCTCCGGCTACGCGGGATCAAAAAGCATTTTCTGGTATATGGCAGAGCTGATTTTATCGCCAGGCACCCTGAACTGATGCACGAAATGGCTATATCCGGTCTCCGAACCGTCATCGTGGGTTTTGAGAGTTTTTCGGATGAGGAACTCGATGCTTACAATAAAAAAATACCAGCCGGTTTGTACAAACAGACCATGGAAATACTCAACCGTGAAAAAATTGAAGTGTTTGCCACCATCATCGTTTCGCCCCAATGGGACAGGAATGATTTCCGGAATATGGTTCGTTCCCTTCAATCGCTGGGCATCCATTATGTCAATTTACAACCATTGACCCCGTTGCCTAAAACAGGCGTTCATTTTGACGACTCGAAGATCCTGATTGACCGGAAGGAATACGACAAATGGGATCTGGCGCATGTGACGGTTCAGCCCGAAAAAATGAGTGTTGCGGAATTTTATGAGGAAATACTGATAGCTTACCAGCGTATTTTATACAGGCCTAAAGTATTGCTTAAATACCTGATGAATTACCGGCCGGTGATGTTGTTCAAGATGTTGGTTGGAGGTTACCGGGTAACCCGGCAATATCGCAAAAAAATAAAAGAAGCCAAAAAATATGCCTAAGGTTTTATTCATACAACCCACGCAATATGCCGAAAACGGCAAGCTTTGCAAGCAGACCAGGATCAATTTACCAGGGCTTGCATTTCCATTATTGGCAGCTTATACACCTGCACATTGGGAAGTTGAGTTGTTGATCGAAGTCGTGGATGAAATCGATTTTAGCAGGGAAGCCGACCTGGTAGCGATTGGCACCATGGGACATGCCACGTTCAGGGGGCTGGAGATCGCACGTGAATTCAGGAAACGGGGCAAAACGGTCGTCATGGGCGGTTATATGGCTTCGATCGCCTGGGAAGAAGCGTCAAAGCATGTAGATTCAGTTGTGATCGGTGATGCAGAGATCGCCTGGCCAAAGTTACTGGAGGATTTTGAAAAAACGGGAAAGCTTGATCCCATTTACAAATATCCGATAAATGAGTTAAAAAATTTGCCGGTTCCAAGGTATGATCTGTTGACAAAAAAGCCGATCGGCGCGATGTTGCCCGTTCAGGCAGGCCGCGGTTGTACGTTTTTATGTTCATTTTGTTCGATCGCCTGTTTATATGAAGGAAAATATTTATTCAGGCCAGTGGACGAGGTGATCAGGGACATCAAAGCCGTTAAAAAACTCGGTTTCAAACGATTTTATCTCATTGATGACAATATCGTATCCAATCCAAAATACCTGAAAGAGCTATGCGAAAAGATCACACCTTTGAAGATGAACTGGGCCAGTCAATGCGCCTTGCACCTTGCCAAAAACAAGGAATTGCTGGAAGTGGTGAGGCGATCGGGTTGTGATCTGATGAGTTTCGGTGTGGAAAGCATCAGTCAGGATGCGGTGAACAGTCTGGACAAACCCTGGTTGAAAGTGGCTGATCACGAGGAAAATATGAGAAAGTTGTCAGCAGCCGGGATCACCGTCAGCACCGAGATGATCGTTGGAACGGACTATGATACTGAAGATTCCATTCGCGAAACCTTTGAATTTATACACCGGAATAAGGTTCCGATACCCAGGTTTTACATTTTGACGCCCATTCCCGGAACGGAACTGCATAAATCGCTGATGGCTGAAGGTCGTATGCTTACGGATGACCTTAATTTGTTTGACGGAACCCGTTGTGTCCATATTCCCAAAATGATCAGCCCGGATAAACTTACAGAGATGTATTGGTGGTTAAATAACAGGGTATTTTCGTTGAAAAGCATCATTCACAGAGTGTTGTTGAACAAATATCTGTGGAAAAATCCGTCTATGCTATTGTTTTCCTTAGCGATCAATCTGCATTACAGGAGTTATGTAAGAAGGAAGGTGACACCTAATATTTTTTGAGGAGAATACAATTCTCACGGTGATCCCGTAGATCAATATCTGCGTGAATCTCCACAAAAAGATAGAAATATACTTCTAAAGCAGACTTGTTTCTGCGTTCATCTGCGAGATTTGCGGGAAACAAAAAAAACGCTACCGGATTTAGATCATCTCAATTGATTTATTTCTAAGTTATTCTACTTGATGAATAGGAAATATAATTCTCCCGCAGATCTCGCAGATCTTCGCAGATCCATTTTTGCTGAAAACAATAAAAACTCCCGCTGATCTCGCAGATCTTCGCTAATCCGTTTCTGCGGAAATCTTTTCGATCAAATGGAAAATATAATTCTAAAGCAGACTTGTTTCTGCGTTCATCTGCGAGATCTGCGGGAAACAAAAAAAACACTACCGGATTTAGATCATCTCAATTGATTTATTTCTAAGTTATTCTACTTGATGAAGAGGAAATACAATTCTCCCGCAGATCTCGCAGATCTTCGCTGATCTGTTTCTGCTCACAACAAAAAAACTCCTTGTTTACAAAAACTTCGCAAATCTTATCCTTACTGTTTTCTTACCAAAGACAAAAAAATGGGTTTTCTTGCAGACGCTATATAGGCTTAACAATATTTATCAGATACACAAATTTGGGTTGTTCTGACTCATTTTATTTTTATCTGCCTATCTTTGCAGATTATTTTACATTTATAAATTAATGCCGGAAATGATTAAAAATTTTGATGGTATGTAAAAAATTAAGATACCATGAAAGATTTTTTTTCAGGTCAAAAGAATATCAAGAAACTTATGAAATCGAAATAAAAACATTGATGCTTTTTTCACAAACCATGCATGAATATTAATAATACTGAAATACGAAAGCATTTTATGTATTTTACATTTAAGATTTCATTTTGCCGAAAAAGAAAAACAAAAAACACACATATGAAAATTTCGTTGAACTGGTTGTCAGATTATCTGGATTTGAAGGATTATTCAGTTGAAAAACTATCAGACATTTTCACCAGCCTTGGACTGGAGGTTGCCAGTGTGGAAAAGATCGAAACCATAAAAGGAGGGCTCAATGGTATCGTGATCGGACATGTACTGACAGTGGAAAAACATCCAAATGCAGACAGGCTTTCTCTTACGACGGTTGACGTTGGACGTGGAGAACCATTGCGGATCGTATGCGGAGCACCAAATGTGGCTGCCGGACAAAAAGTACCTGTTGCAACTGAAGGCGCGGTCCTTTACAGCCAGTCAGGAGAACCATGGGAGATCAAAAAAGGGAAGATAAGGGGAGAAATTTCAGAAGGAATGATCTGTGCTGAAGATGAACTGGGACTGGGTGAAAGTCATGCCGGCATTATGGTTTTACCGGAAGCATTGGTACCAGGGACTTTAGCCAGAGATTATTTTAACGTTACTGAAGATGTAGTTTTTGAAATTGATCTCACACCCAACAGATCTGACGCCACTTCTCACCTTGGAGTTGCGAGGGATCTTGCGGCCTATCTGATCGTCAATGAAGGCTATCAGGGAAAAGTTCAAAAAATAGATTTGAGCCATATAAAAAAAGATCGCAATGGTCTATCTATCAATGTAGTAGTAGAAGATGAACAAGCTTGTCCCAGATATTCAGGACTGACCATAACCGGTGTAAAAATTGCGGATTCACCGGGTTGGCTCCAAAACAGACTCAGGGCCATTGGTGTAAGACCGATCAACAATATTGTAGACATCACAAATTATATTTTGCATGAATATGGTCAGCCATTGCATGCTTTTGATGCAGATCAGATACCAGGTGGAGAGATCAGGATCAAAAAACTGGCTGCCGGCACCACTTTTGTTACTTTGGATGAGATAGAGCGAAAACTGACTGAACACGACTTGATGATCTGCGGAAAAAATTCCGAAGGCTTATGCATCGCCGGCGTATTTGGAGGTTTAACTTCAGGGGTAACTGAAAAAACCACCAATATTTTCCTTGAATCTGCTCATTTCTCTGCCAAAACAGTCAGAAAAACGAGCATGCACCACATTTTGAGAACAGATGCAGCAATGGTTTTTGAGAAAGGCTCTGACCCATCAGTTACTGTGGAAGCATTGAAACGAGCCGCCATGCTTATCAGGGAGATTGCCGGAGGTGAGATCACTTCAGATATCGTGGATATTTACCCTAAAGAGATCAAACCTGCTTTGGTTCAGGTAAAATATGAACACATCAACCGGTTGATCGGTATTGAGATCCCATTGGAACAGCTAAAACGGATTTTTTCAGCTCTTAATATCCATTCCGTTGAAGAAAAAGAGGATGGCGCCATTCTCCAAATCCCGACTGACAAGGCGGATGTGACCAGGGAAGCTGATGTGATCGAAGAAGTGCTTAGGATCTATGGCTTGAACAATGTTCCGTTACCTGAAAAAGTGACAATATCCGTTTCCTCCAATGATCGCAAGGAAAATTACAGGGTTCGCAACCATTTGAGTGAATACCTGACCGGGCAATCATTTTTTGAAACGATGAGCTTATCGCTCAATTCTTCCAAAAAATACCTGGAAACCGAGGTTTGTTCTAAGGATGAACTGGTATTTATCAACAATACATCCAATGTTCAGCTGGATATCCTGAGACCGGAAATGCTTTTTTCAACGCTCGAAAATGTGGCATACAACCAAAATCGCCAACAGAAGGATTTGTTGATGTTTGAGTTTGGCAGAGCATATAAAATGATCCAGGGTGAGGTTCAGGAAAGAGAATATTTATGTATATTTGGTACAGGTTTGTCCCAACCAGCCAACTGGAAGGTGAAAAGCCCTGAACCGGTTGATTTTTATCTGATAAAATCACATTGTACCAACATACTCAGCCGTTTGAATATCGGGATGCAGCATTTTGAAGAAAAAAGGGATAATAGATTTGAGTATGTTCTAAGTATTTTTGGAAAAGAAGCAGAGATTGGTATCATCGGCAAAGTAAACGACCCATTGAAAAGTTATTTTGGGGTAAAACAGGATGTTTATTATGCTCAGTTTGATTTTGAAAAACTGATCGAAGCAGGTAGCAATCAGTTTATTGTCGGGGAGATCAGCAGATTCCCCGGAACAAACAGAGATATTGCATTGATTTTGGATAAAAAGATCAGATACGAAGAGCTGGAACAAGAAGCATTTTTGGTAATGGACAAAACATTAAAGTCAGTTGATTTGTTTGATGTTTACGAAAATGAAACGCAGTTTGGCAAAGAAAAGTGGTCCTATGCCCTTTCATTCAGATTTGAGGATGTGAATAAAACTCTAAAAGACGAAGATATTGACCCTCAAATGCAGCGATTTATGGGTCATTTAGAGCAAAAATTTAAGCTAAAAGTTAGAAAATAGTAATTATTTAAAATTTTCTTTTAATTTTGAAGCATGTATGCGCTATTGAAAAAAATAGATGCGATCGAGGAAAAAGCCAAAGAATTGCTTTTAAAAGTGGAAGCATTAAAGCATGAAAATGATTTTTACCAACAGGAAAACATACAATTGAGAAAAGAACTAAAACAACATAAAGACAGAATTGAGGAATTAACATTGTCTCAGTTTACTGATAATAAACAAAGCGAGGTTAACAGAGTAGCAATCAAACAGGAGATCAGGCATTTGAAGGAAGAAGTGGATGAGTGCATTAAACTGACTCATAATATTTAACAGAGGTGAAAGAAAAAGAGTTAGTTAAATATAATTTTATGGTGGCTGGGAAAGCCTACCCTGTCAGAGCCAGGTTGTCTGAGATAGAGGATTTGAAGCAAATTGAACAACTGGTCAATTCAAAAATTTACGAGTTCATGGTAAAATATTCCAAACTTGGCAGAATGGATATTTTAACTCTTGGATTTCTGGCGGCAATTTCTGAAATAAAAGAAACGCACAGCCAAATTGATCAGGATACATTGCTTCAAAAACTGGAAAACCTTGAAGGGATTCTGGATACTACACGATAAATTTCCTGCATTTTTGTCTTATATATTATTGCAGTCGGACAGATGTGTCCGGTTGTCTTCATTAACATACAAATTTGAAAATTATGGAAATTGGATTATTAATCGGTATCCTTTCAGGAGTAGTCGTCGGTTTTGCAGCCGGCTATTATATTTACCGGACAATGATTAAATCTAAGATCGATGAGGCCAATAAAAAGGCTGATTTGACATTATCAGATGCAAAATTGCATGCCCAAAGGATCACTGATGAGGCGGTTTTTAAGATCGAGGCAATGGAGGAAAAGGCCAGAGTGAAGAATGAGCAAATTAAAAATCAAAAGATACAGGAAGCCAAAGATAAGTACAATGCATTGAGAATCAGTTATGAAAACTACAAAGCAGATCAAAAAGTTGAACTGAAGGAAAGAGAAATGGAAGTGGTTGGCAAAGAAAAAGAATTGCAATTACAGGTAAATCAGTTTAATGCAAGAAAAGAAACGCTCGACCAAAAAGAAGCTGAAATTAAAACCATCAAGGATAATCTGAGCAAACAGGTTGAAATAATCAGAAAGAAAAAAGAAGAACTCGACAGTTCTAATGAAAGATTCATTCGCGAGCTCGAAAATATTGCAAAATTATCAGAATCTGAGGCTAAAGATCAATTGCTGAATGCTGTCAGGGAAAAAGCACAGGCTGATGCATTGGCCATTGAAAAGACTACCATCAATACAGCAAAACTTAATGCGAATAAGGAAGCCAAAAGGATTGTCATTCAGACCATCCAACGTATGGTGGGTGAATATACCATAGAAAACACGGTATCCGTATTCAATCTGGAATCTGACGACATCAAAGGCCAGATCATCGGACGTGAAGGAAGGAATATCCGTGCTTTGGAAGCAGCTACCGGGGCAGAAATCGTAGTTGACGACACACCGGAAGCCATTGTGATTTCCAGCTTTGACCCGATCAGAAGAGAAATATGCCGGCTATCTTTGAAAAGACTGGTTGCCGACGGACGGATCCATCCTGCCAGAATTGAAGAGGTGGTTGCCAAAGTTAAGAAAGAACTTGATGATAAAATTATCGAGATCGGAGAAAGAACCATCATCGACCTCGACGTTCACGGACTTGATCCTTATCTGGTTAAAATGGTAGGAAGGATGCGTTTCCGCTCTTCCTATGGCCAGAATCTGCTCAAGCATTCTATTGAAACAGCCAAGTTGTGCGCAACCATGGCAGCTGAATTGGGTCTCAACCCGAATCAGGTTAAAATGGCTAAACGAGCAGGATTACTGCACGATATTGGTAAAGTTGCAGAAGAAGAAACTGAGCTTTCACACGCATTGTATGGTATGAAGATCTGCGAAAAGCACAATGAAAATCCCATTGTTTGCAACGCAGTAGGTGCACACCATGATGAGATAGAGATGAGTAATATTTTATCACCTATCATCCAGGCCTGTGATGCTATATCAGGAGCAAGACCAGGAGCCAGAAGAGAGATCCTGGAAAGCTACCTTAAACGAATCGGTGAACTTGAAGATCTGGCCTTGTCTTATGAAGGTGTCCAAAAGGCTTACGCCATGCAGGCAGGAAGAGAACTGAGGGTGATCGTTGAAAGTGAAAAAGTAACGGATGAGTCTGTGGACGATCTGTCATTCATGATCTCACAGCGCATCCAGAATGAGATGCAATACCCGGGGCAAGTCAAAGTGACTGTGATCAGGGAAAAAAGAGCGGTTAATTTCGCAAGATAAAATACAGGGAACAGTTTGTTTTCAATTTCGATGAACAGGAGATTTACCTTTTCATTCAAGTTGTTCAAACTGTTCTTTTGTTTTTATGTTTGAATTGTTGAGTTGTTGAATTGTTGAGTTGTTGAGTTGTTGAAAAAAATGATTGTAAATTACGACTTTATATCGTGGGTACATCCATCGTACATGTCGAATTTTCAAATCTTCAAATCTTCGAATTTTCAAATCTCGCAGATCCCGACATTCATCCTCGGGGCTCGAATCCTCAAATTTTCAAATCTTCAAACCTTCAAACCTTGAATCCTTTCCAAAAATCCCTCATCACACCTTTCCAGATCGACTGGCTTCTCGAAGGCGACATTTCCATTCGGTTTCAGACACAAAGAGATCTGCTTGATAACTACGACATTGATTTACAAAAAAAGATTCAAACTGAAGGTTGGGTCAGGAAATTAATGGATTTAAGGCAACAGAACGGGCATTGGGGCCACGGTTTTTATCAACCAAAATGGACTTCTACGCATTATACCCTGCTTGAGCTTAAAAATATGGCCATTTATCCTGATAATGAGCAGATCAGGGAGACATTGGAACTGATCTTCCGTTTTGAAAAAGAAAAAGACGGCGGCATCAATCCTTCTGGTTCGGTCAAAAGGAGCGACGTTTGTATCAATGGTATGGTACTCAATTATGCCTGTTGGTTCAGAATGCAGCAAATTGATCTGGAATCAGTGGTCGATTTTTTACTCAGTCAGCAGATGCCAGATGGCGGATTCAATTGTCATTCCAATCGGGTCGGGGCAACCCACAGTTCTCTGCATACCACTCTTTCTGTACTTGAGGGAATCCTTGAATATGAAAGAAACGGATATCAATACAGATTGGACGAATTAAAAAAAGCCGGAATATCATCGAGGGAGTTCATCATGATGCACCGTTTTTTCAGATCTGACAGAACGGGTGAGGTCATTCATCCCAAATTTTTGCGACTGGTTCATCCCGGCAGATGGTATTATGACATCCTGCGTGCACTGGATTATTTTCAGTCGGGTGATTTTCCTTATGATGAAAGGATGGAAGAAGCTTTGAAAATCCTCATGGAAAAGCAAACCAAGGACGGCACCTGGAATCTGGCAGCTTCCTATCCGGGAAAAACCCATTTTCAAATGGAAAAAGCCGGATTGCCTTCGAGGTGGAATACTTTAAGGGCTTTGAGGGTAATGAAAAAGTACAAAAAAGATAACTTTTACAGCCAGGAGAGCTGATCATTCAGCATTAGCTAACCAGAATTTCCCAAATATCAAATTGTTCCATAAAGGATCTGCATAACAGGCTGTCAGCTATTATTTATAGTGTGGACTGTTCAATCCCTTCGTACCGGATGCAAAAATCAAAATTCGTTCTAAAAGGATTTTCTAATTCCCAATTGTCATAATTTATAATAGCCGTTTCCTAAAATTGATGATCAATTTTTTTTGACAAAGCAGTAAGAAAAAGGCGACCTGATTATTATAAAAATGCTATTTTAGAGGTAGAAGATTTTTTGAAGCAGAGTAGCAATCAAAACAATAAAGAACACTATAAACCTACTAAAACAAACCATAAATCAAATTAAGCAAACTTTTTAAAATCAATCGGGTATCATATCCAATTTATGAGATTCCAATAAACAGATATATCAATGACACAGTTTTTTATGCCATTTTAGTGGATAGAAGGAATCAACGTACTTATTATAAAAAAGGAATGATGCTTTTGGTAATTAATTCTACAAATATTCAGGAACTAAAAATGAAAAGTAATAATAAATCAAGCTTTCCCATTCTCCTTCAAAATCTTCATCACCTCAGCCTCTGAAATCCGGGTGATGGTTGAAATCAAATCAACACTCAATCCTGCATCATAACTGCTAAGAATGATCTCTATTTTCCCTTCCAGTTTCCCTTCCAGTTTCCCCTCCAGCTTTCCTTCCAGTTTGGCAGTGTCGATCATGCTTTTGGAGATTTTTACATCCTTGAGGTATTGGTCGTATTGTTGTCTTGCTGTTGTATCCATTTTATCGTACATTAAACGTTCTTCTACTTTTTTTAAGCCTCTGGCTTTGAATCTCTCAG
>Ga0209573_1002745_pt1 | contig 21288 bp, 19 predicted proteins | sample TNRBio252014_DNA_FD_185870 | JGI IMG/M metagenome (GOLD analysis project Ga0209573, IMG submission 185870) | Wastewater treatment Type I Accumulibacter community from EBPR Bioreactor in Madison, WI, USA - TNR Reactor_6/25/2014_ DNA (SPAdes)... | ecosystem: Engineered > Bioreactor > EBPR >...
CTTCCCTATGCGAAGGGGTTTGGCTATACGCCCGGTTCCTCAGATTCAGGCCGCCGTAGCTCAGTGGTAGAGCGCATCCTTGGTAAGGCTGAGGTCGGCAGTTCAATCCTGCCCGGCGGCACCATCTTTCTCGACAAGTGTTGATCTCTCCGGCAAGCCCGGCCCATCTGGGGCTGTGGCCCGTGGGGAGCGCGTATGGCCGTCAGTCTGACGCGAGAGGAACTGGCTGAGGCTCTGGCCGACAGCGGGCGTGGCGACCGCGCCGCCTTTCGTCGGGTCTATGAGGCGACCTCGGCGAAGCTGTTCGGCGTGGCCTTGCGTATCTTGCACGACCGCCAACTCGCCGAGGATGTCTTGCAGGACGCCTATGTCACCATCTGGAACAAGGCGGCGACCTTTGATCCCGGGCGCGCCAGCGCCATCACCTGGCTGGCCACGGTCACCCGCAACCGCGCCATCGACCGGCTGAGATCCGCCGCCGTGCGCCCTGCGGGGCGGCCCCTGGACGAGGCCGCCGAGGTCCGCGACGCCGCCCCCGATGCCGCGACCCTCCTCGAAACCCGTCAGGAGACCGGGCGTCTGCTTGCCTGTCTCGACGAGCTTGAGGCTCGCGCCCGTGATGCCATCCGCACAGCCTTCTTCGAAGGTGTGACCTATGAGGTTCTGGCCGAGCGTGCCGGTGTGCCGCTGGGCACGATGAAGAGCTGGATCCGGCGCGGCCTTCAGCGCCTGAAAGGATGTCTGGAGCCATGACCGACCCCGATAATCCCGCCGATGAGGCCGCCGAGCGGGCCCTGCGCCTCAAAAACGCCGACGCCGACGCCGCCCTGGGACGACGGGCCGAAACCGACGCCGGCTTCGGCGCTGAGGTCGCGGCCTGGGACGAACGCCTGGCCCCCCTCTATGACGAGATCGCGCCGGTCCAGCCGCCCGCGACCGTCTGGCCGCGCATCGCCGAAGCCATCGCGCCGAACGCCGCCAACGACAACGCCGCCCGCTTCTGGCGGCGCTGGGCCTTGGCCTCAACCGGCCTGCTCGCGGCCTCGGCGGCGGGTCTGGTCTTCCTCATCGCCAATCCGCGCGTCGAGCGCCACTATGTCTCGCCCACGCCCGACTTCGAGCCGGTCAGCGTCGCTACCCTGATGAGCGCAACCGACCCGGACATGCCCATCGCCACCATCACCTACGATCCCCAGACGGGGGCTCTCTATGTCGCCCCGACCATGCAGATGGACATGGGTGAAGGTCAGGTGCCGACCCTGTGGCTGATGACGCCCGAGGGCGGCGTGCATCGGGTCGGCGGCATCGACCCGGCCCACGCCCAGACCCACTCCGTGCCTATGGATATGCGCCCCATGGCCGCCGAAGCCCCGGCCCTGGCCGTGTCGCTGGAACCGGCGGACCATCCGGATTCGCCGACGCCTCTGGGGCCGATGGTGGCCAGTGGAGAGGTCGCGCGGCTTTAGGCGGTCGCCACCGTCTTTCCGAACGCTGTTGTGCAGGATAGGCTTTGGCCGACCCCCAGCTAGTTTGGGGTGACAGCGGGGGGCCCATGCCGAAGCATACGTAAATACTGCCCAGTCTCCTTGCCGGCCTGTTGCTGGCCGCGTCGCCTGCCGGCGCCCAGCAGGGGTCCGCCTATATCCCGCCGCCAGACATGTACAATATGCTGGCCCGGGGTTGCGATCCAGATGGAGGCGGCGCCCACAGCCTTCCGCCATGCCCAGGCGTCTACACGGACCCCCTGTGCGATCCGGCCCCGCCGGCCTTCGCTGGCGGCGCCACTCCATCCCAGACCGGCCTCCCTCCATGCCGCAGCGCGCGATGGGAGGCCAATGTGTGCGACGTCGAACTGCACGCCGCCATCGATTTCAGCTACGGCGAACAGCTGCTTCCCGCGGTCGCGTACTTAGGCCGCCACAACATGACGCCCGATGCGCACTATGCGAATTTTCGGATCCTCGATGAGTCGGGCTTCCTGACTCTCGCCATGGCCTTTTTCGACATGCGGCAGATGGGTTTGTTCCAGCGACATCTGACCGAAGACGGCGTGTGGCTTTTCGAGGAGCATCGGATTCTGCTGCTGAGGGCGGCGGAGTTTGGCGAGCGCTATTCCGCCGAAATGCTGTCCAGAATTGCAGCCTTGTCCGAAGAAGAACGGACAGCAGACATCGTGGAGTATCGCGAGGTGGCCTCGGCGAACCTGGCCCACTGGCGCTCCTTGAGAGAAGCGGTCCAGGCCCTGCCTATCGAGGTGACCGCTAACACGACCAATGATCGCCTGCGCATCATGCCGAGGGCCTTTCTGACCCGGTGGACGCGTAGGCTGGAGCAGATTTATGCCGGTGATCTCTCGATTGGGTTTCTTGATGCGGCCACGCGCGAACGGAGCAACCTTTGCGACCCGAACGCTCCCAGCGGACTTATCGGCATGGGCCTTTGCGCGATCGACTTCGACACCGGCAACCGGCGACCCGGCGTTTGCGACGAACCCGATCAGGAGCGGATCGCCCTGATGCTGGCCGCCCGCCCCACTTTTCCGGCGCGCGCCAGTCATGGCATGATCGTTCGCTTCCGATGGCGTCCTGCCGAGGACATGGTCGGCCTTCCGGGCCTTCTCTATTGCCAGTTGCGTCCCGGGAGCACGCCCTGGGTGATCCAGAGCTGTTCAGGAATGTCGGAGAGGCTCCGGGAGCTGGTTCCCTGAAGGTCACCCCGGCTTGGGCTGTGCATACCCCAGACGCAGGTTCAGCTTCTCGATCAGATCGACCGCCGTATCCGCGACCACCGATCCCGGCGGATAGACCGCCGCCGCGCCCATGTTGATCAGGGGCTCGACATCTGCCGGCGGGATGACGCCGCCGACCACGATCATGATGTCCTCGCGGCCCAGCTTCTTCAGCTCTTCGCGCAGCTCCGGCACCAGGGTCAGATGCCCGGCCGCCAATGAGCTAGCCCCGACCGCATGGACATTGCCGGCCACGGCGGCGGCGGCGGCCTCCGCCGGGGTCTGGAACAGCGGCCCGGCCTCGGCGGCGAAGCCCAGATCCTGATAGGCGCTCGCCACCACCTTCTGGCCGCGGTCGTGGCCGTCCTGGCCCAGCTTGGCGATCAGGATGCGGGGCGGCCCACCGTCATTCTCGACGAAGGCCGCGACCATGGCCCGCGCCCGGTCGATCTTGGGATCGGCCCCGGCCTCGGTGGCATAGACCCCCGACACCACCTCGGGCACGGCCTCATGGCGTCCGAAGGCGGCTTCCAGCGCGTCTGAAATCTCGCCGACCGTGGCCTTGGCCCGCGCCGCGTCCACCGCCAGGGCCAGCAGATTGGCATCGCCCCGCGCCCCCTCGGTCAGGGCCTTCAACGCCGCTTGCGTCGCCCCTTCGTCGCGCTCGGCCTTCAAGCGTTTCAGCTTCTCCAGCTGGGTGCGCCGCACCTCGGCGTTGTCGACCTTCAAAACCGGAATATCGTCGGCCAGATCGGACAGATAGCGGTTCACCCCCACCACCGTCTGGCGGCCCGTATCGATGCGCGCCTGGGTCCGGGCCGAGGCCTCCTCGATGCGCCGCTTGGGCACCCCTGCCTCGATCGCCCTGGCCATGCCGCCCAGCTTTTCGACCTCCTGGATATGCACCCAGGCCCGCTCGGCCAGATCCTGCGTCAGCTTCTCGACATAGTACGACCCGCCCCACGGATCGGCGCTCCAGGTCAGGTCGCTCTCGCGCGCCAGGAACAGCTGGGTATTCCTCGCAATCCGGGCCGAGAAATCCGTCGGCAGGGCCAGGGCCTCATCCAGAGAATTGGTATGCAGGCTCTGCGTTCCGCCGCCGACCGCCGCCATCGCCTCGACGCAGGTGCGCGCCACATTGTTGAACACATCCTGGGCCGCCAGCGACCAGCCCGAGGTCTGGCAGTGCGCCCTCAGCGCCAGCGACTTGGCCGATTTCGGCTGAAACTCCGACTGGATCAGCCGCGCCCACAGCAACCGCCCGGCCCTCAGCTTGGCGATCTCCATGAACGGGTTCATGCCGATGGCCCAGAAGAAGCTCAATCTTGGAGCGAAGGCGTCGATATCCAGCCCCGCCGCCACGCCCGCCCGCGCATATTCCACCCCGTCGGCCAGGGTGTAGGCCAGCTCCAGGTCCGCCGTCGCCCCGGCCTCCTGCATATGATAGCCGCTGATGGATATGCTGTTGAACTTGGGCATTTCCCGGCTGGTGAAGCCGAAGATGTCCGAGATGATCCGCATCGAGGGTCCGGGCGGATACACATAGGTGTTTCGCACCATGAACTCTTTGAGGATGTCGTTCTGGATCGTCCCGGTCAGCTGGGCCGGGGCCACGCCCTGCTCCTCGGCCGCCACGATATAGAGCGCCATGATCGGCAGCACCGCGCCGTTCATGGTCATCGACACGCTCATCTTGTCCAGCGGAATGCCGTCGAACAGGGTACGCATGTCCAGGATGGAATCGATCGCCACCCCGGCCATGCCGACATCGCCGGCCACGCGCGGATGGTCGCTGTCATAGCCCCGGTGCGTCGCCAGATCGAAGGCGATCGACAGCCCCATCTGACCGGCCGCCAGATTGCGCCGGTAAAAGGCGTTGGACTCTTCCGCCGTCGAGAACCCCGCGTACTGACGCACCGTCCACGGATTGGTCACATACATGGTCGGATACGGCCCCCGCCCATAGGGCGCGATCCCCGGCAACCCGCCGATAAAATCCGCCCCGGCCAGATCGTCGGGCCCATAAACCGGATCCACCGCAATCCGCTCCGGCGTGATCCACAAGGCGGCGTCGGTCGCGGGGGGCGAGGCGGGCCGGGAGTCGAACTCCACCTTCGAGAAATCTGCCGGAATGATCATGTCTGTGTCTCCTTCTCCCAGCGGGAGAAGGGGGAACCCGCGCACCGCCGGGCGTAGCCCGAAGGTCTGCGCGGGGGATGAGGGGCAACCCCACCCGGAAAGACTGGCGCCTCACCCTTTCGGCCAACCGGCCGCTGCGCTTGCCGGGGCCTCAAGCCCTCTCCCGGCGGGAGAGGGATCATCGACGTCAGGGTCATGCCTCCACTCCTTCAAACGCCGCCGTCAGGCTCACCGGCGCGAACCGGCCCGTCTCGACCGCGACGGCAATCGCCGCCGCATCCACCGGCCTGTGTACCGTCACCCCGATCATCTGGGCCTCGCCGTCTTTCAGCTGGCGGTCGCGCGCGGCCCGCGCCACGGCGACCTCCTCGGCCAGCCGGTCCAGCGAGGCCACGATTCCGCCCGCCGCCTCGATGGCCTGGAACCGAGCCCACGCCGCCTTGGCCAGATCGCGCGTCAAACTCTCGACGAACCACGACCCGCCCGCCGGATCAGCCACCCGGCCCAGATGCGCCTCCTCCATGAGGATCAGCTGGATATTGCGGGCCTGACGCTGGGCCAACGGCGTCGGCGTCTCGATCAGCACGTCGAACGGGTCCAGCACCAGGGCGTCACACCCGCCGGCCCCGGCCCCGAACCCCGCCGCCGTCAGCCTCAGCAGATTGGTCCACGGGTCCGCAGCCGACAGCATCCGCCGCGATGACCGCGCCTCGATCCGCGCCGGCACATCCACTCCCGAGGCCGCGCACGCCCGCGCCCACAGCACCCGTGCCGCCCGCGTCTTGGCCAGGGTCTGGAACATCATGGCGTCCGCCGACACGCCCAGCGTCACCCGCGACAACGCCGCCTCAGCCGACAACCCCGCGCCCTCCAGCGCCCGCCCATAGGCCACGCCCGAGGCCAGCATCACCGCCAGTTCCTGCGCCTCGGTGCCGCCCGCCTCATGCACGAACCGCCCCGACGCCAGAAACAGCTCCGCCGCCGGATAGGCCCCTTGATGCCGCATCGCCGTCTGCACCGAGGCGTCAAACAGATCCGGCCCCTGGCGCGCCATCGTCGTGATCGGGTCCAGATGAAAGGCCAGCCTTGCCAAGGGTGATCCCTTGGCCACCACCGCCAGGGCATTCGCCGCCTCGACCGCAGCCGCACCGCCGTCCAGCGCCACCGTCGCCAGTTCAACCAGCACCCCGTCCAGCGCCTGGGCCATGGCATCGCTCGACGCCAGCCCCGCCGCCTCGACCGGCAGCAGGATCGACGCCGCGCCGTCATTCAATGCCTTCAGCGCCCCGGCATTGGCCTCGACGGGTGATCCGGCAAAAACCTTACTACGCAGATCCCACGGTCGCGTGGCGTCGGCCGCCGAGCCGCGGCGCGGTCCAGCCGGCTCGCCGGCGTTCCACGCTCCGTACAGCGGCGCGATCCCGATCCCGTCCAGAGTGCGGCGGATCAACGCTTCGATACGGGCATCGGGGGCGGTCTTGGCCGCCGCCTTCGTCCACGCCTCGAGATCGGGCGGCGCGAAGCCTTCGGTCAGGGACAAGGGTTTGCTGCTCAAGAGGGGCCTCCGGTCGGGCCGGTCATGCGGCCCGGGACTGCGGGCGTCAAGGCATCTGGATCGGGCCGTCCGTCCCCGGCCACCGGTTCGGCCCCAGGCTCATGGCTTGGACGCCCCTGCCCCGGACCTGATCATGCGTGATGACCTTCCCCTGCCCGACCATCCGATCCGCCGCCGCGCCCTGTGGCAAATCATTGATCGTCTCTGGCGACCGGCCGCCGGCTGGATGGTGGTGACCGGCACCGCCTATGCCGGCTGGCTCGGCCCGATGATCGAGCGACCCATGGCCGAGGCCTATCTCCTGACCTGGCTGGCCTTCGCCGCCGCCATGCTCGGCCTCAAGACCTTCGAGAAGGTGCGAGGCGTAGCATGAGTTTCGCCCTCTCGGCCCGCAGCCTCAAACGCCTCGACGGCGTCCACCCCGACCTTCGCCGGGTCATCCAGCGCGCCATTCTCAAGTCTGATCAGGACTTCACCGTTCTGGAGGGGGTTCGCACTCCCGAACGCCAGCAACAGCTCTACGCCCAGGGCCGAACCCGGCCCGGGCCCAAGGTCACCTGGACGCTGAACAGCCGCCACTTCATCAACCGTGACACAGGTTTTGGCCATGCGGTCGATCTGGCCCCCTTCCCTATCGACTGGTCCGACACGAAGAAGTTCGATGCCATCGCCGCCGCCATGTTCGCCGCCGCCGATGAGCTGAACATCCCCATCCGCTGGGGCGCCGACTGGGACCGCGACGGCCGCCCCCGCGAACGCGGCGAAGCCGACAGCGTACATTGGGAGTTGGATCGTTGAGCTGCACGTTGCAAGTCATCCCGTGTAGATTGTGGCTCGATGGAACCTCGCGACCATACGGGACGCCGCTTCGGACGGCTCAGGGCTGTTCAACTCGCCGCAAGAAAGCCGGTGCGTTGGTTGTTCAAATGCGATTGTGGGAACGTCAAGATCGTTCGGATGTCCTCGGTATTGGGTGGTCGAATCCGTTCGTGTGGCTGCCTACACGCCGAGCGATGCGCAACGGGGCTAAATCGCTTGAGGCATGGCGATGCCCGAGTCGGAAAGGTCACTCGGCTTCATTCTCTCTGGCGAGGCATGCTCAAGCGTTGCAACCCGAGCAACAACAAGTTCGCGATCGAGCGCTACGCAGCGCGCGGTATTGGTGTCTCCGAGGAGTGGAGAGATTTCGTTGTCTTCAAAGCATGGGCAATGGCCAATGGATATGCAGACAACCTGTCTCTGGACCGCATCGACAACGAGTGTGGCTATTCCGCCGAAAACTGTCGCTGGGCAGATCGAACTACCCAGGCTCGAAACCGAAGGAGTTCCCGCTTCATCACGCTAGCGGGCGAAACCAAGACACTGTCGGAGTGGTGCGAATTATACGGATTGTCATCATCCGTAGTCGTAACGCGTTTGGCACGTGGTTGGGACGCGAAGCGAGCGATCACCACCCCGGTGAAATAGATTCGAAAGTCCTGGTAAACGTCATTCGCCGATGGGCGAGAGGTTTGTGTCGGGCCTTACGGTCTGCGTTAGCCCGGCATCCCACAATTAACTGGCATGGTTCGTGGCGGTTTGGCGGAATCTGGCGGTTTGGCGGTGTGTATTTCGATCGCCAGACCGCCACAGAGGCCCACCCATGATCCGCTTTGTTGACCTCACCCTGGCCGGCAAGGCCGTGGCGGCCCTGATCGTCGTCCTCCTGATCGGCCTGACGGTGATGATCGTGTCCCGCTGGTGGGACGATCTGTGGGACTGGCTGCCGGGGTCCACCGAACAGCGGCTGGAGCGGGCCGAAGCCCGCGCCGCGACCGCCCAGGCCGACGCGGCTGCTCGCCGTACCGAGGTCGTCTGGCTGGAAAAACAACAGGCGGATGTGGCCGAAGCCACCCGCGTCAACATCCAGACCCGCACCGTGACCACGCGCGCGGTCACCCATGCCGAGGAGGCACCCGATGCGTCTATCGAGATTGATCATGGTCGCGCTGACCGGCTTCGTGGCGCTGACCGGCGGCTGTGCGACCTTGCGCCCGTCGATTGCGGCACCGGCACCGCCCCGGATTGAGCCGCCCGAGTTGGCGACCCAAGCCTGTCGCCTCCCGATCCTGCCGGAGGGGCCGGTGACCTGGGCCGACCTTGAGCGCGTCTATCTCGAACGCGGCGAAGCCCTCATCGCCTGTGACCAGGCGCGGCGGCTAGCCCTGGGATGGGCGCGGCGGCGCTAAGCTCCCGACCCGTCTCCGGTGATCCGGCCCTGATCCGCCCGGCCCAGATACACCACCCGCGCCTTGCCGGCGGCCCGACCCGCCTCGACATGGCCGGCATGGGCACCTGAGGCCTTGGCCTCGTCCTCGTCCGCCTCGACCCAGTGGGTCGCTTCAATGTCCTTCTGCAGGGCCCTGGCAGCCAAGGCGTGGGCGGGCCACAGAGTATCGACCACCGCGCCGCCGTACGGCACCAGGGCCGTCGCCGTATCCGAGGCCAGATAGGCCGCCATCTTCAGCAGGGTGCCGGGCGTCGCCTGGGCCCGCATGGCCTGGACCATCAACCAGCCGCCTGCGCCGACGGTATAGACATCGCCGACCCACGGGATCCAGGTCAGCAGGCCGTCCATGCCGATCCCGAACGGACCGACCCCGACCGCGCGGTCCGACAGCTTGCGAACGCCTTCGACATTGGACCAGATCTTCTCGATATCGCGTATGTTGCGCGCCATATCCGAACTCCCCTCGCCCCCCGCCGCAATGCATAACCGAAACGCGCCGTTCACCAAGGAGATAAAACATGATCCATTCCACCACCCCGATGATCGAAGGTCGTCCGGTCGGCGAATATCTCGGCGTCGTTGCCGGTGAGGCCATCCTGGGGGCCAACATCGTCCGCGATGCCTTTGCCGGGATCCGCGATGTCATCGGCGGTCGTTCTGGTTCTTATGAAAAGGTCCTGCGCGAAGCCCGCGAGGAGGCCATGAAGGAAATGACCGAGGCCGCCCGCCGCCTCGGTGCCGACGCAATTGTCGGGATTGATTACGACTATGAAACTCTGGGAGCTACGGGCTCCATGCTGATGGTGGCGGTGTCGGGGACGGCGGTCCGGCTGGGATGAAATTCCTCTTCAGTCTGTTCCTGCTGATCCCTCTGGGGGGCCCCGCCCTCGTCCTGCTGGCCAGCCTGGTCAGCAGCCAGCACCGCTGGGCCGACATCCTGGTTCAGTTCGCCGCGCCGGCCCTGGTCGGGGCGGTCATCCTGTTGATCACCTATCTGCTGCTGCGCCAGCGCCTCAACCAGCTGATCGCCCTGGTCGTAGCGGCAGGCCTGGCCTTCGTGGCCTGGCCCCAGTGGGCGCCCGAGGGGGGCCGGCCTGCGCCCGAGGCCCCGGTCATCCGGGTCTATTCGGCCAATGTCTGGATCCAAAACTCTGACGTCGAAGCCATGCGCCGCTCGATCGAGGCCGCTGACCCGGATGTGATCATGCTCATCGAGATGGGTCCGGCCACGCGCGGCCAGGTCGATACCCTGCTGGCCGGCTACCCCTATCGCTCCGAACCGGCGGATCAGGGTGATGTGCTGAACCGCGCCATCATTGCCGCCCGCTTCCCCATTACCGAGTTCGGACGGCGGCCTGACGGGCTGCATGCCGTCATGGTGCGGGGCGAAACCCCGCTGGGGCCGATGAATTTCATCATCACCCACCTGACGCGGCCCTGGCCGTTCGAGGCTCAGGAAGGGCAGATCCATCAGGTCGACTCCCTGACGGCACGGGTCACACCCCTGACCGAGCCCGTGGTCATCGCCGGCGACTTCAACAGCGTCACCACCGGTCGTATCGGCCAGATGATCCGTTCCGATATGGACCTGAACGCCGCGCCCGGCTGGCCCGGCACCTGGCCGTCCGCCCTGCCCGGCCCGGCCCGGATCACCATCGATCAGGTCTATGTCACCCGCGACCTGGCCGTGCGCGATCGTCAGCTGGGACAGTCCACCGGCTCGGACCATATGCCGGTGATTACCGAGATCGGCCTGGCCCCGGTCGAGACCGAGGCTGCGGTGCCCTGATCAGGCGCGCCACAGTCGGGCCTCGCCGCCGGCATCTCCCAGAGCCGCGACCAGCCCCTCAGCCACCCCCGAAACCTCACCGTCCAATCCCGGCGGCGGCCGCACGATAACCATGGCAGAGCCGTTCATCTTCATCGGATCCGTCAACGGTCGCATCCGCGCTTCAGACACCAGCACCTCAGCCCCGGTCCGCTTCTTCAGATCGCGCAGGAAGCCGTCGAGGGTTTCTAGGTCTTTCAGCGGCGTCCAGATGGCCACCACCACCTCGGGGTACAGGCTCTGGGCCGCAGCCGCGGTCTGGGCCGCGCGCTCATAGTCGTCGCGGCGCTCATAGGGCGGATCAATCAGGATCAGGTCCGCCGATTCCTCGCCCGCCACGTCATAGCCGTCGGCGTCGCGGACCTCGGTCGGAACCGTCGTCGCCGCCATGGCTAGTTCCAGTTGCTCGCGCACCTGCGGCTGGACCTCGCAGCCGATATAGAGGTCATCCTCTCCCAGCGCCGACACGATCAGCCAGGGTGACCCCGGATAGAGCTCGGCCACATCCTCTTCCCAGCTGTTGACCGCTCGCACCGCCTCGATCAGCGGTTCAAACGACCCCGGCAGATCCCCCGCCATCAGCGCCCGGATGCCCCTCGCCGCCTCCTGAGACCGGGCCTGATCGTCGTTGCCGAGATCATAGATGCCCGCGCCGGCATGGGTATCGATCACCGTCATCGCCCCGCGCTGCGGCTTCACCGCCTTCAAGAGCGCGATCAGGACCGCATGCTTGTGCAGATCGGCGAAGTTTCCGGCGTGGAAGCTGTGGCGATAGTTCATGCCTCGCCCTCGCGCACAGGCGGTTCAAGGTCAAGGGACGGGCCGGCATCAACGGTTCGGAAACCCGAACAACCTGATCCTTGCGTTCATGGGAAAGGCCACTCGAATCCGCGCGCGTCGTCTGTCTCGGCTGGAGATCGGCCTGATCGGGGTCGCCTTCGTCGCTGTGGCCGTGATCGTGTCCCCCCTGTCGATTCAGGGGCCAGGCCCCGCCCGCGCGGCCGCCGTGGAGACCCGCGCCCCCACGACCGCCGCCCTCACCGGCCCCGCCACCGCCAGCGACGGTGACGGCCTGCGCCTCAACGGCGAGCGCATCCGCCTTCAGGGCGTGGACGCCTTCGAACTGCATCAGACCTGCGGCACCGGCCCATGCGGTCGGGCGGCCAAGGACGCCCTGGATCGCCTGATCGCCGGCCGCCATGTCGCCTGCGAACCGGTCGACACCGACCGCTATGGCCGCACCATCGCCTATTGCTTCGTCGACGGCATCGACCTCGGAGAACAGATGGTCCTGCAGGGCCACGCCCTAGCCTTCCGCCGCTACTCCACCGAATACGTCGACGAAGAGGCCACCGCCCGCCGCAACCGGGCCGGGGCCTGGGCCGGAACCTTCGAAAACCCTGCCGACTGGCGCCGCGCCAATCCGCGGGGTTAGGCCGCCCAGTCCAGAACCACCTTGCCGGACTTGCCGGACTTCATGGCCTCAAAGCCTTCGCGGTAGTTCTGATAGTTCATCTCGTGGGTGATCAGCGGGGTCAGATCCAGCCCGGCCTTCAAGAGGCCCAGCATCTTGCGCCAGGTGGTGAACATCTCGCGGCCATAGACGCCCTTGATGGTCAGGGCCTTCAGGATGATCGTGCCCCAGTCCGTCTCCATCGGCTTTGACGGAATGCCCAGCAAGGCCATGCCGCCGCCCATGATCAGGGTGTCGACACACTGTTTGAAGGCGATAGGGCTGCCCGACATTTCCAGCGCCACATCAAAGCCGACCTTCAGGCCCAGCTCGTGCATGACGTCGTTCAGGTCCTCGTTCATCGTATTGACCGTGCGCACCCCCGGCGCGACCTTCTGGGCCAGCTCCAGCCGGAAGTCGTTGATATCGGTCAGGACCACGGTGCGCGCGCCGGCATGCCGCGCCACGGCGGCGGCCATCATGCCGATGGGCCCCGCGCCGGTGACCAGCACATCTTCGCCGAGCAGATCGAACTGCTGGGCGGTGTGAACGGCATTGCCGAACGGGTCGAGAATGGCCCCGATCTCATAGGGCACATCGTCGGGCAGCTCGATGACGTTGAAGGCCGGGGCCACGACATATTCCGCAAAGGCCCCCTGACGGTTGACCCCGATGCCGCGGGTATGCGGGTCCAGATGGAAGTGCCCGGCCCGGGCGGCTTCAGAGTTCAGGTCGATGACATGGCCCTCGACCGAGACCCGCTGACCGACCTTGAGGCGGCGATCCACATCCTTGCCGATGGCGACGATCTCGCCACTGAACTCATGGCCGGTGATCATCGGCACCGGCACGTTCTTCTGGGACCACTCGTCCCAGTTCCAGATATGGATGTCGGTGCCGCACACGGCGGTCTTGTGGACCTTGATCAGCACATCGTCGTCGCCGGGTGCCGGGATCGGGGCCTCGATCAGGTCGAGGCCTTCAGCCGGCTTGGTCTTGGCCAGGGCCTTCATCATCTGGGTCATGTTTCGTCTCCTATCGTCCCCATACCCGTCCAGGCCGGGACTGTCTCGTCATTCCAAAAAAACCGTCATGGCCGGGCGTGTCCCGGCCATGACGTGGATGAGGATTAGAGACGTCACCGCACCACCCTGACACCCACCACCCATGTGCGCGGCGGGCCGAGGCTGTCGATGCCGGTGGCCGAGGTCGCGGTCTGGACCTCGGCGTCAAAGGCATTGAGCACCCCGACATAGACGGCCGCATGGTCGTTCAGCCGCCAGTCGGCGCGGAGATCGGCGGTCAAGGCGGCATCCAGGATCTGGCTGTTCAGATCGTCCCCGAAACGGCGGCTCTCCCAGCGCAGGTCGGCGGACAGGCTCCACCGGTCGGTGACGGTCCACTCGGCGCCCGCCGTCGCGCTCCAGATCGGGGCCTGGGCCGGGCGGCGGCCGGTCAGCTGGGGGGCCTGGCCGCCCCCGTCCAGCCGGGCGTCGGTCACCGACAGGGCAGCGCGCAGCGACAGGGCCTCGGTCGTCTCGAACCACCCCGACACCTCCAGTCCCTCAGCCGAGATCACCCCGGCATTCTGGCGCTGGCGCAAAATGCCGCCGGCGGGGACGAAGCCGGCGCGCGGGAAGACCCCCGGTCCCATGCCGAGCGTCACATTGACGATGGCGTTTTCCAGCCGGGTCGCGAACACCGTCGCATCGAGGCCGAACCGGTCGGCCGCGAAGGCCCAGCCGGCCTCGATCCCCCGCAAGCGTTCGGGCTGAAGGGCGGCATTGGCCTCGGTCAGATCGTTGCCGACGCGGAATGGCCGGTGCAGTTCGTTCAGGGTGGCCGGGCGGAAGCCCGAATAGGCGGCGGCGCGCAGGCTGTGGCCGCCCTCCAGCACCCGGCGCACGGCCAAGCGGGCGCTCACGACCTCGCCGGACCGTTCCGGGTCGCGCTCGTCCAGGGTCAGGGTGCCGGTGGCCAGGTCGCGCTCGATACGGTGCCCCTCGGCATTGGCCCAGTGGTCGAACCGCGCGCCGCCGGCGACCAGCCACGGCCCCGCCTGCCAGGCCGCCTCGCCATAGAGGCCCGCGACAATGCTCTCGCCGCCCGCGACCCGACCTCGGGTGAACGCCCCGGCCAGAAAGCGGAACCGCTCGCGGGTCTGGCCTTCGTTCATGCGGGCGTCAGCCCCCACCTCCCACTCCAGCCGCCCCGCAAACAGGGGGGTCCCGGTGCGCCTCAGGGCGGCATTGAAGCCCCACCCGGTGGCGGGCGTCGCGAACTGGTCGTTGGCGGGTGTGGTGCTGTTGCGATCTGCTGCGACCGCGACGGAGGTATTTCTCAGGTCGCTGGTCCGACGCCACAGCTGCAGCCGCCAGCCCGCGCGATCCGGCACCGGGGTCATCGCCAGGGTCGCCGACAGCACATCGCCGGAGGCCGTCGCCTCGGACCCTTGCAGGCCGGACCCGCGCGCCTCTTCGAAGGCAGCGGCGCGCAGGGACAGGCGGGCCTCCGCGACCGGCAGGTCGGCCCGCAGTGCCCCCGAAACCACCTCCAGGTTCAGCGGAATATCGGCGGCTCCGGCACCCGAACCCCGCACCGCCCGGAAGCCGTCACGGGCCTCCCAAAGGGCCGAGGCGACGAAGGCGGCATCCCCGTGCCGGACGCGGGTGGCCCCGGCGAGCCGGGCACCACCGCGTTCGGAGATCGCGGCGTCCAGCACGGATCCGGCGTCGCGCTCCCGCAGCTGGATCACGCCGGTCAGAGCCCCTGCGCCATAGGGACCAGCCCCGGCCCCGCGGATGATGTCGACGCCGCCCAGGCCCTCGGTCGGGGCCTGGGACCAGATCACCCAGCCCCCGAACGGGTCGTTCAGAGGCACACCGTCCAGCGTCACCAGCGCCCGTCCGGCCCCCGACGGGGCAATGGCGCGCAGGCTGACCCCCTGGGTGGTCGGATTGGCCGACAAGCTGGTGTTGCGGCGAAACAGCGAGACGGCGGGGACACGGCCCAGCACCTCGTCCAGACGCCGGCCGTCATCCAGATCGGCCTGGTTCAACCGGACCACCGAAAAGGCGGCCTCACCGGCCCCAAGCGGCAGGCGGGCCCCGGTGACCACCACCTCCGGCAGAACCTCGACGATCGGAGGGGGCGGCGGTGGCGGGCTGACCTGAAACATCAATCTTCAGAGCGGCTCAGGCCGGAATGACACCCAGTTCGCGGCCCGCCGTCCTGAACGCCTCGACGGTCTGGTCGATCTGATCAAAGGTGTGGGCGGCCGACATCTGGGTTCGGATGCGGGCCTGGCCGCGCGGCACGACCGGGAAGGAAAAGCCGATCACATAGACCCCCAGTTCCAGCATCCGCGCCGCCATGTCCTGGGCCAGTTTGGCGTCGCCCAGCATCACCGGAATGATCGGGTGCTCGCCCGGCAACAGAGTAAAGCCCGCCTCGCTCATCGCCGCACGATAGCGGCGGGCGTTGGCGAACAGCTGATCCCGGAGCTGGTCGCCCTCGGGGCCGCCGGCGATGCGGATCGCCTCCATCGACGAGCCGCAGACCGCCGGCGACAGGGCGTTGGAAAACAGATAGGGCCGCGCCCGCTGCTTCAAGAGGGCCACGACCTCGGCCTTCGCACAGATGAAGCCGCCCATGGCCCCGCCCAGCGCCTTGCCGAAGGTGCCGGTGACGAAGTCGACCTCGACTCCGCAATGGGCATAGGAGCCGCGGCCCTTGGGACCGAGGAAGCCGGTGGCATGGCAGTCATCGACCATGATCAGGGCGTCGTAGCGGTCGGCCAGCGCCCGGATCTCGCCCAGTTTGGCGATATAGCCGTCCATCGAGAAAGCCCCGTCGGTGGCAATGACGATGGAGCGGGCACCGTCCGCCCGGGCCTGTTTCAGCTGGGTTTCGAGGTCGTCCATGTCGGAGTTGGCGAAGCGATACCGCTTGGCCTTGCACAGCCGGACCCCGTCGATGATCGAGGCGTGGTTCAGACTGTCCGAGACGATGGCGTCTTCGTCGGTGAACAGCGGCTCGAAGATGCCGCCGTTGGCGTCGAAGGCGGCGGCGAACAGGATGGTGTCCTCAAAGCCCAGATAGTCGGCGATCGACTGCTCCAGCTCCTTGTGGATCTCCAGCGTGCCGCAGATGAACCGCACCGAGGCGGTGCCGGCTCCCCAGCGCGCCTGGGCCGCAATTCCGGCCTGGGTGACCCGCTCATCGCCGGCCAGGCCCAGATAGTTGTTGGCGCAGAAGTTCAGAACGTCGCGCCCGCCGACCCGGATCACCGGCCCTTGGCGACTGGCGATCACCCGCTCGGGCTTGGTCAGCCCTTGCGCGTCAATATCCTCAAGCGTCAGGCGAACGCGGGCGTAGAAGTCGTCGGTCATGCCGTCCTCGTCAAAGCGTGGCGGACGGTTACGCCGAATCCCGCTGGGTTTCCAGACGTTGCGACGCCGGTCAGCCGCCGCGCGTCGTATCCTCGGTGGGCCGCAAGGGCGTGACCCGGGCCCGCTGATTGCAGGGATTGATCTGGACCGGCACCTGGGCTGTGGCGGTGTCTCCCGGCGGGGCCACGCGCACGGCGACCACCGCCGGGCAGGGCTCGGTCTCGCCCGGGACCTCGCCGGCCACCGCCGTCGTGATCACATCGAAATAGGCGCTGGCATCGGGGGCCAGGCGGACGGAGGCAATCGCGCCTGCGGTGCCGTAGTAGGGGCCTGGATCCTGCAGTATTCGCAAGGGCGAGCGCGGCTGGCCGTTCGGACCGATCAGGCTGACGCTCGGATAGCCGGTCAGCGTACAGGCCGCCCGACCCGCGTTGGTCAGGGCCAGGGTCTGATAGCGCGAGCCGGCCGCAGCCTCTTCGGAGGCGACCCGCAGCGATAGCGACGAGGTCCGACAGGGCGTGTCGGCCGGCTGCCCCGGCTCAGCGGAGGCGGCTGTGGCCGGGCCGCCCGGCGTTGCGGGCACCGCCGGCGCGGGGACCAGGACGCCGCCGTCGGTGGGGCGGACACACCGGGCCAGTTCGGCCTCACCGACCCGCTGGCTGTTCAAGCGTCGCAGCACCGCGACCTCCTGGCCGCCGTCGGTGGTCACCCACCACTCCAGCGCCTCGCCGGTCCAGCGTGCGCCGGTAACGGCATCGGCCGGGTTCATCGGCCAGGTCTGGTCGCCCACCGTCAGGGCCAGTGAGCCGTCCGCCCCATAGCTGGCCTCGGCCTGGCGGTCCTGGTCGCAGGCATAGGCGACCGTCTGAGGCGGCGGCTCGGTCGTGGAGGCAGCTGCAACCGGGGCCTGGGATGGCGACCGGTCACAGGCCGCCAGCACCAACAGGAGAACAAGACCGTAGGGAGATTTCATGGGACGCCTACGCAAATCGGGCCGGGACCGTAACGCGCGATGGGACAGAATTGCAAAACCCCCACAGCCGATCGCAGCGAGGCCCTTCAAACGTGGGGAGGAGAGGCGGATCTGAACCGCCCCGCCCCCCCATTCTGGATCGGCGGGAACGAGCCGGACGGCTCCATCCGAGCGAAGCGAGCGCCGGATACGACAAAACCCCGCCGGACGACCGACGGGGTTTCGAAATCTTGGGTGCGGGAGCAGGATTTGAACCTGCGACCTTCAGGTTATGAGCCTGACGAGCTACCGGGCTGCTCCATCCCGCGTCAAAGGCTAGAGTAAAGGGAAGGTTTTCATCTATCCGTCTGGCAGACCCGGCGGCGACCTACTCTCCCGCGCCTTAAGACGAAGTACCATCGGCTCTGGAGGGCTTAACGACCGAGTTCGGAATGGGATCGGGTGGGGAACCTCCGACATAGCCACCAGGTCGGCAAGACGGATAGATGAAAATGAGAAGACATTGTCGGCGAACTCAAAGTCCGCATTCATGAGTTTTGCTGAGAAACGATCAAACCGATCGGATTATTAGTACCAGTAAGCTCCACGCGTCACCGCGCTTCCACACCTGGCCTATCAACGTGGTAGTCTTCCACGATCCTCAGCGAGACCTTGTTTTGAGGTTAGTTTCCCGCTTAGATGCTTTCAGCGGTTATCTATTCCATACTTAGCTACCCTGCTGCGCAGCTGGCGCCACGACAGGTCCACCAGAGGTATGTCCATCCCGGTCCTCTCGTACTAGGGACAGATCCTCTCAAGTCTCGAACACCCACGGCAGATAGGGACCAAACTGTCTCACGACGTTCTGAACCCAGCTCACGTACCACTTTAAATGGCGAACAGCCATACCCTTGGGACCTGCTCCAGCCCCAGGATGTGATGAGCCGACATCGAGGTGCCAAACTTTGCCGTCGATATGGACTCTTGGGCAAAATCAGCCTGTTATCCCTAGAGTACCTTTTATCCGTTGAGCGATGGCCCTTCCACACGGGACCACCGGATCACTATGGCCGACTTTCGTCTCTGCTCGACTTGTCAGTCTCGCAGTCAGGCGAGCTTATGCCATTGCACTCGACGAGCGATTTCCGACCGCTCTGAGCTCACCATCGCGCGCCTCCGTTACACTTTGGGAGGCGACCGCCCCAGTCAAACTACCCACCACGCCATGTCCCGGATCCGGATAACGGACCTCGGTTAGACGCCAGCGACAACAAGGGTGGTATTTCAAGGATGGCTCCACCGGAACTGGCGCCCCGGTTTCAAAGCCTCCCACCTATCCTACACATGTCGTCGCTAACGCCAAGGCGAAGCTATAGTAAAGGTTCATAGGGTCTTTCCGTCTGACCGCGGGAACCCCGCATCTTCACGGGGAATTCAATTTCACTGAGCCTGTGCTGGAGACAGTGGGGAAGTCGTTACGCCATTCGTGCAGGTCGGAACTTACCCGACAAGGAATTTCGCTACCTTAGGACCGTTATAGTTACGGCCGCCGTTTACCGGGGCTTCAATTCGGCGCTTGCACACCTCCTTTTAACCTTCCGGCACCGGGCAGGCGTCAGACCCTATACTTCGCATTGCTGCTTCGCAGAGCCCTGTGTTTTTGCTAAACAGTCGCTACCCCCTGGCCTGTGCCACTCTCACCTGGTTGCCCAAATGAGAGTCACGCTTATTCCGAAGTTACGCGTGCAATTTGCCGAGTTCCTTCAGCACAGTTCTCTCAAACGCCTTGGTATGCTCTACCTGACCACCTGTGTCGGTTTCGGGTACGGTCTCTGTTGGAGTTATTTCCAGGGACAACTTCCCTGCCAGGACAATCCAATAAGCCCTGACAAGTTACGTCATCCGTCACTACCAACTGGCCCAGGAATATTCACCTGGTTCCCATCGACTACGGCTTTCGCCCTCGCCTTAGGGGCCGGCTAACCCTGCGCAGATTAGCTTTACGCAGGAACCCTTGGTCTTTCGGCGGGAGTGTCTCTCACACTCCTATCGTTACTCATGTCAGCATTCTCACTTCCGATACCTCCAGCCAGTCTCACGACTGACCTTCACAGGCTTACGGAACGCTCCGCTACCGCTTGCAGTAAACTGCAAACCCATATCTTCGGCGAACGGCTTGAGCCCCGTTACATTTTCCGCGCAGGATCGCTTGACCAGTGAGCTGTTACGCTTTCTTTAAAGGATGGCTGCTTCTAAGCCAACCTCCTGGTTGTCAAAGCAATCCCACATCGTTTCCCACTTAGCCGTTACTTGGGGGCCTTAGATGATGGTTAGGGTTGTTTCCCTTTTCACGACGGACGTTAGCACCCGCCGTGTGTCTGCCCGATAGTACTCCTGGGTATTCGGAGTTTGGTTAGAATTGGTACCGCTCGCGCAGCCCGCATCCATCCAGTGCTCTACCCCCCAGGGTATTCGTCGGACGCTCTACCTAAATAGATTTCGCGGAGAACCAGCTATGTCCAGGTTTGATTGGCCTTTCACCCCTATCCACAAGTCATCCGAGTCTTTTTCAACAGACACCGGTTCGGACCTCCAGTTGGTGTTACCCAACCTTCATCCTGCTCATGGATAGATCACCTGGTTTCGGGTCGTCATACGTCGAACTCAGCGCCCTATTCAGACTCGCTTTCGCTGCGCCTACACCTAACGGCTTAAGCTTGCTCGACACATGAAGTCGCTGACCCATTATACAAAAGGTACGCCGTCACCTCGCATGGAGGCTCCGACTGCTTGTAGGCTTCCGATTTCAGGATCTGTTTCACTCCCCTTGTCGGGGTGCTTTTCACCTTTCCCTCACGGTACTTGTTCACTATCGGTCGTAGAGGAGTACTTAGGCTTGGAGGGTGGTCCCCCCACGTTCAGACAGGATTTCACGTGTCCCGCCCTACTCGAGTCTCTTGCTATTTGACGTGTACGGGGCTGTCACCCACTAGGGCCGACCTTTCCAAGTCGTTCCACTTTATTTCACAAGAGCACTGGCCTGGTCCCGGTTCGCTCGCCACTACTACGGGAGTCTCTGTTGATGTCCTTTCCTCCGGGTACTGAGATGTTTCAGTTCCCCGGGTTCGCTTAATGAGCCTATGTATTCAGCTCATCATACCTTTTAACGATCCACCAAGGCTGTCCCTGGCCGAAGCCAGAAACAAGTTGGAAGACCGTAAAGGTGGGTTTCCCCATTCGGAAATAACCGGATCAAAGGGTGCTCGCGCCTCCCCGGTTCTTATCGCAGCGTGCCACGTCCTTCATCGCCTCTCTACGCCAAGGCATCCGTCAGAAGCCCTTTTGCGTTTGATCGTTCTCAGCAAAACCCATGCGCTTGTGGCCTCTCCGACTGGAAAGAAGTGCCGGAGCGCCCACGCATGGACTTTGATATTTTGCCAGACAATGTCTTCTCGAGCTCGACCTCAAAAGCATGACTGCCCGGTCGAACCTTCCCTTTACAATTTCAATGCAACCCGCGAACAAAGCCGCCGGCGCAAACCGTATTTCCTTAATCGCTGAGCCGTCGGCCACCGGATGGTGGAGCCAGACGGGATCGAACCGACGACCTCATGCTTGCAAAGCACGCGCTCTACCAACTGAGCTATGGCCCCGATCCGCACTACCAAAGGAGTGGTAGGCCCGGGCAGACTCGAACTGCCGACCTTACGCTTATCAGGCGTACGCTCTAACCACCTGAGCTACGGGCCTATGGCAGCGGTCCCGGTATTCGGGCTCGCGATCTAACCGCCTGTCCGAACAACCCGTATGGCTGGCCGGCGGCGGCGAAGGAGGAAAGAGAAACGAAGACGGCGGCATCCCGCATTTGATTGGAGTTCCAATAGAACCTCGTGAGAGGCGCTGGAGGAACATCCTTAGAAAGGAGGTGATCCAGCCGCAGGTTCCCCTACGGCTACCTTGTTACGACTTCACC
>Ga0209573_1002746_pt1 | contig 21287 bp, 19 predicted proteins | sample TNRBio252014_DNA_FD_185870 | JGI IMG/M metagenome (GOLD analysis project Ga0209573, IMG submission 185870) | Wastewater treatment Type I Accumulibacter community from EBPR Bioreactor in Madison, WI, USA - TNR Reactor_6/25/2014_ DNA (SPAdes)... | ecosystem: Engineered > Bioreactor > EBPR >...
ACGGTCTGCACCTGCATATTCCTTTGCGCCATCGCTTCTTGTGCGACCTGCAAGGCCAGTTTAACGATGGCGGTGGTGCGGCGACGTTCGTTAGTGGGCAGCAGAGTCGCCAGCGCTGCCGGTATCGGCTCAGCGACATAGGGTTGTTCGCCAGTCAACACCGCCCGGCTAGTTGACCAGCCTACCAGTCCCGGCGCCATGAGACCCACGCTTTCGATGGACAGTGCATTCATGCCACCCTCCGCCCGAACAACAGGCAGCAATTGGTGCCGCCGAAGCCGAAAGAATTGCTGAGCGCTATCTGGATCGGCCGTTCCTGAGAATGGAGCAGTACGCCCGCGCCGAGCTGCGGGTCGCGCTGGTGGGTGTTGAGCGTTCCTGGCATGAAGCCCTGTTCCAGGCAGAGCCAGACGAACGCCGCTTCGGTAACGCCCGCTGCGCCCAGCGTATGTCCGGTCCACCCCTTGGTCGAGCTGCATGGCGTCTCCGGGCCGAAGACCCGCAACATCGCTTTATCCTCGGCGGCATCGTTCAACGGCGTGGCGGTGCCGTGCAGGTTGACATAATCCACCTGTTCCGCCCGCAAGCCGGCCCGCGCCAGCGCCTGCTCCATGGCCAGCACTGCGCCGGCGCCTTCGGGATGGGCGGCGGTCATGTGATAGGCGTCACTGCTTTCTCCGTAACCGCGCAGTTGAAGTCGATCATCACCCGGCCCAGCCTGTTCGAGCAAGGCGAACCCGGCCGCTTCGCCGACGTTCAGGCCATCCCGTTCCGCATCCCAGGGCCGGCAAACCTGCGCCGAGGCCAGTCCCAGAGCGTTGAATCCGTACAATGTGGTCAGACACAGGCTGTCCACACCGCCCACAACAGCGGCGTCACAAAATCCGGCGTTGATGTGCCGATAGGCCGAAGCGAACGCTTTGGCGCTGGACGAGCAGGCGGTGGACACGGCCAGCGCCACGCCGGTCAGGCCCAGCCAGCGGCGGGTGAAGTCAGCGACCGAGAACACGTTGTGGGTGTGCTGGTAATCGAAGCTCGTCGGCAGGCTGCCGGTTACTGGATCGCGTTGACGGTAAGCTTGTTCGGTCGCGCCAATGCCCGACGTACTGGTGCCGATGAAAACGCCGATGCGGTCTGCGCCGTAACGGTCGCGGGCCTGCCGAACGGCGGCGGTAAAACCGTCCTGTTCCAGGCCAATGTGCGCCAACCGGTTGTTGCGACAATCGAATGCTGCAAATGTGCCGGTCAGTGGTTCATCTTCCAAACCGGCAACCCGGCCAATCCAGGTCGGCAGATCCGCGTCTGCAAAATCGCACGGGCGTAGTCCGCTCTCGCCGTTGCGCAATGCCGCCAGGGAGGCTGCGACACCCCGACCCAGCGCATTAGTGACGGTGTAAGCGGCTATTGCCAAGGGTTTAATCACCGCTCTAATCATTTTTCCACTCAATCCTGGCTAACAAGGGTCGCGCCAATACTAGGGCGGCGGCGAAGCTGGCGACGACGCCCAGGCTGACCGTCAGGCCGATGGCGCGCAACGCCGGTAGTGAGGACAGCGACAGGAGACCAAATACGGTCAGCGCCGAACCGCAACAGACCAGCAGCGCATGTAAGGTACGGCGGCGCATGAAGGGGTCCACGCCGGGCCGGCTGAAAAACAAACCATAGTCAACGCCGATGCCCAATACCAGTAGCAGCGAGACCAGGTGGAACAGCGTCAACCGTTCGCCGAGCGCCAGCAACATCGCGACATCGCAGGCCAGCGCCAGCGTGACTGGCAGCAGTGCGGCCAACGTCAGCCGCCACGAACGCAGGCCGATCCAGACGACAGCGACGATCAGCAGCGTCCCTCCGCCGAGCCGAATGAGGATCTCTTCACGGAAGCCGGCCACCAGCCGACTGGTTTCCGCCCGCAAATCGAGATAACGCGCCTGACTGCCGGGATAGAGTGGCAATCCCTGGGTGAGCGCCGCGCCATCGCGCACGCCGCTCAGTGGCAACAACGCTGTCCAGCCGCGTTCGCCAGGGAACAGCAGCGCGCTGACCCGTGTTCCCAGTAGCGTTCCCTCCAGGTCTTGCAACGTTACAGGCGGTGCGACGCGGGCGGCGGCGACGGCGTCGAGAAAAGGCGTGAACAGCGCCGGCTGGAACGGCAATCCTTGGGCGGCGCGGGCCAGATGGGTCGCTAGCTGATCCGGCTCCGGCAGGTGCGCCTGTCGCTGGCGCTGCGTATGTTGGCTCGGCAAATAGTGGACGGCGGCTTCGTAACCGTCCAGCACGCCGTTTTTCTGCTGGACTGTGAGCCAAGCCACAACTGCTTCACTATGCCGCAACGCGGTTTCGGCGTCTGGCGCCGTCACGACGATCAGTCGGCCCACTTCGGGAGCGCCCAGCGCGGTGCGTAATTGTTGATCCAGCCGCAGCAGATTCATGGGAATCGGGCTGAGTGTCGCCAAATTGTCTTCCCACACGGTGGGCGCTTTCACCAATAACACCAACAGCAGGAATAATCCGCCGCCGCCCAGAGCCTGGGCCAGTTTGGGGCGCGGGCGCAACAGCCCCTCGGTCCATCCTCCCATCGCGGTCGGGCGCGGCGGCGTCCAATCCGGCGATAGCAACGCCGGCAATAGCCAGCGGGTCGTCGCCACGGCGGCGATAATACCGGCAATGGTGAATATCCCGAGCTGACTCAGCCCCGGAAAATCGCCGATGACCATCGCCAGACAACCCAGCGCAGTCGTTGCGACACACAAGCGCAGCGTCGGCCATAATTGGCGCAATGTGTCGGTCACGGTTTCACCCACCCGACGATGGCTGAACAAATAGGTCGGATAATCCAGCGTTTCGCCAAGCAGGGTCATGCTGAACGCCAAGGTAATCATATACATCTGGCCAAACAACAGACTGACCGTCGCCGCCCCGGCCAGCAGGGCGCTCAGCATCGGTAATGCGCCGAGCCAGACGGTGCGCGCCGAGCGGTAGACGCTCAGTAAAATCGCCACCATGGCGGTCATGGCTAGCGCACTCAGCATCTCGGCCTCGGCGCGAATCTGCTCCTCGGCCAGCGTCGCCAGCACTCCAGGACCACTCATGGCCAGTTCCACGCTAGTCCCGGCGCTGGCTTCGGCAAAGGCGGCGCGAATCCCGGTCACTGCTTGACGCTGAGCGGGCAGGTCGTAACCGGAGGCGCGAGTTTCCGCCAGCAGCAGGGCTCGTTCGCCGTCGGGGCTGAACCAGACCCCCAACCGTTTAACCGGCTCGCGCATTCCGCTGGACCAGAGGTTGATCAGGCTCAGCAATTCACCGGTCGGATCACCGGGCAGCCAGCGTTTTTGCAAAACTGCCAGCGGTGATTGCAATTCCCGCAAGCGTTGTTGCAGGGCGGCGCGCAAACCCTCCGGGGTGAAACGTTCCGGGGCGACGGTTGAGCTCAACAGGTAGCGATGAGCGTACAAGGTTTGCCATTCCGCTTCCGGCAACATTGTATCTGCGCCATTGGCGACCCGCGAGAACTGCCCACTGGCCCGCAACCGCTCGGCCAACTGCTGGCTGGCGTTGGCGCGGGCGGCTTCTGAAGCACCGGACAAACCGACCAGGATCAGCCGGGTGGTCGGGCCGCTCCGCAACTGTTCCGCAAGCAGTTCCGCCACCGGATCAGTGCGGGGAAGAAACAGGGTCAGGTCAGCGACTATTGGCGTTTTTAATACAACCCACCCGCAGGCCAGCGCCGCCAGCAGCCAGAGCAGCGGGATCGGCCAGCGACCTTGGGTGAGGGAGATCAACGCGGCGTCACCGTCATCAAACTCCGGTCGCCATCAGGTTCCAGTATCTCTACGCTGGCGATCCAGGCGCGCTGACCACGAATAGAAATCACCGTAATAAATTCAGCCACTTGTCGATCACGAGGGGTCAAACGCAACAGCCAATCCGCCAGCGTTCCTTGAAATTCCAATTGATAGTGGCGTTCCAGCGTGGCCCGATCGCCGGCCTGAGTGGCGCGGATCGCCTCGACGAAAGGCTGCAACTGCGGATAGCCCTTTAAGTTGAAGTCTCGACGACCCTGCTCAGGCGTCTCGATGGTCAGCCAATCGCCGTCTGCCTGGAATTCTTCAGGGTACGGTTCCAGCGTTTGTTTCCGCAAATAAGCCGGAGCGCGGTAGTACAACACGCCTTGGGTGATCAGCGGCTCTTGAAGCAGGGCCAGGTTTTTTTCTTCCCGAAACGCGGCCTCGACCGCAGGCGTCGCAGCCAACGCCTGCATCACGGCGGATAAAGCGTCGTCGCCCGCCCAGACCGCCAGCGACCATAAGCTGAAAAGCAGCGGCCAGCCCCCTGTTTTCATCGAGAATTCTCCACATTCGGCGGAAACAGAGTGGAGGGTTTTTGCTGGATCGGTTGCGGCATGATTGTGACCCGCGCCTCAACCAGCAACTGGCCGGCGGCGCTCACCTGAACAGCGTAAATGCACTGCGCCGCTTCGCCCAACAGGCGGCGGGCGCTGACTTGCAGCGGCGCGGCAATCTCGTCCAGTTCAGCGACGAACCAGCGGGCGTCGCGCAAGGCCGCCAGATAACCCGGCGCTGCTGTTGTTCCCGCTGCCTTGGCGCAAAGCCCGCCATGCACCGCCGCCGCCTGCGCGCCATACTCGAAAGCAGCGACGGCGGATAAACGACCCTGCCGACGCAGCGGGTTAGTGCGGTCACGATGGGTATTGGTCATACATTGAATAGCATCGCTATCCCAGGTCGTGACTTCATCCAGCAGGCACATGGCGCCGGTGTGCGGGATCAAGGTCTGAATACCCGTTTTGTCGATCAGCATGGCGTGACCTGAAATTTCAACCGGTCGCCGGGCAGATAAGGCAACTGTACTGTGCCCGCCTGACGGTTAGCGATCCTGTGCAGCAAAGGCAAGCTGTGTGCGGCAGGATTGCTCCGTAGCCAGCGTTCCAACTCCGGCAGTGGCGCAATCTCTCTATCCTCTCTCACAAGAGGGCAACTTTTGAAATCATGCAACCGGACCCAACCACCCGGTAACGCTTCAGACGTCAGCAGTAACGCTACACCGAACGGTACTGATACCGCACGGAAGGGTTGCAAAGCAGGCGGTGGCGGGGTGTCGAAAGCGACCAGCAACACCGGATGATGCTCCACTGCCGCCAGAGCGACCGATTCCAGCAGTCCCGCCGCAAAAGAGGCGTCATAAGCGCCCACGCTGGCCGTGGGCTGGCGTGAGCCGGTCGCGATGGTCCAGTAGCCCAGCGGGGCGTTGTGAACGGAATTATTGAACTGGTTGGGAGAAATCGGCAACCCCGGTTCAATCAGCGCTTGGCACAAGGCGTCCAGCGCCTCGGTATTGCCCCCGGAACAGGCAAACACCGCGCTGCACTCCACGGCGTCCATTCCTGCTGCGTCCAGCGCCTCCGTGGCTGCTTGCAAGGCTAAGCGCACGGTCAAGCTGGCCCGCCGCGCCGCGTTGCGTGGTAACCGCACCTGATCAAAACGCTGGGGTTCGTTCGGCGCATACGGCTGGCGTCCGGTCAGCACGGCATGGCCCGTTGGCCAGTCCGGCAGGCCGGGCGCGCACAGGCCGACGCCGCGCACCTCAACGATCAAGACCCTTCCTCCCTCCAGTAATCGTAAAAATTGAACCAGTTATACGGCGCCAGGCGGGTGTAGTGCTCCAATCGGTCAGCGTAGCGCTGCATCCAGACCCCGAGGTGTTCTTGTCGCTGCCGGCGATCCAGCACGATGCGCTCCGCCAGTCGTTCGAAATGCACCTGATAGCGGTTGCCGCCCAGATACAGGCCGAAGAACAGGATCACTGGACAGTCCGCCAGGCCGGCCAGCACCATGGGCGCGGCAGGAAAATCCACCGCCTGGCCGAACAACCGGCAGCGCACGGTTTTTTCACCAGGGGCTGCTCGATCCGCCAATACCCCAACTAAACAGCCCTGCTCCACGCTTTCCTGAACCTTCAACAGGGTTTCCGGCCCGCCGACCGGAAGAATGCATTGCGCCAGCGCCGGATTCAGTGCATTGAGGAACCGGGTCATGAGTTGATTATGAGCGGTATTCATCAAGATGCGGATCGGCAGATGGCGCCGATGGACACCGATAGCGCGCAGCGCCTCAAAACTGCCCAGATGCGAGCCAAGCAGGATACAGCCCTGGCCTGATGTCGCCTGCTCCAACACCCACTGGCCCCCGTGAATTTCCATCTCGAAACGCTGCAATTGCCCGGTCAGGAAATAAACCCGGTCGAGGATCGTGGCGGCAAAGCAGTGAAAGTGGCGAAACACCTCGCGCCAAGTGGGCTCATGACCCAGCGCCCGGTGCAGAAATCGTTGTGAACCGCGACGCGCTTCGCCAGCGGTCAATAGAAAGTACAAGGTGATCGGATACAGCAGAGCGCGGCCCGTCGGCCGGCCCATATGCAGCGCAATCGTGCGAATCAGCCACAGCGCCAGTGCGTTACTCCGCTCTGGCAATTCCACCCACGGCTGACTCATGAATAAACCTCAGTCGTCGCTGGAAACCGGGCTGCGTCAACGGACCCGATTCAGCGCGATATGCTGGCTCAGGGCGCGCAGCGAGGCGAAAACCCGTTGATTTTGCTGGTCGTCGGAGCGCAATTGAAAGCCGTAGGTCTTGGAAATCGCCAGCGCCAGCTCCAGCGCGTCGATAGAATCCAGCCCCAGCCCCTCGTTGAACAAGGGTTCTTCGGGCGCGATATCCTCCGGTTTGATGTCTTCCAGATGCAGGGTCTCGACCAGCAGTCGAGCAACCTCCAATTCAAACGGCGAGAGCGCGTCCATCAATGACCTCATGAGCGGGGGCTGTAGATAAAGATAATGTGGCTACCAGAATGATTTGATTAGCGCATAAACTATACCACGCTCGGTGTTAAAAACCGGCAACCGTCCAGCCCACTATCACGCCTCCATATTGTTGAAACTGCCCTCATGCCTCCCTTCACGGTGACTCGCCGCCACGACGCGCCAGAACCTGATCTGCTGGGTTCTGATCGCCTGCTAGCGATGATCCGGTTTGGAGAGCCGGCAACGCCCGCAGTGGACCCGCGAATTTGTGTCGTCCCATTGGCTGAACTGGGCGCGCCGGTGGCCCCGGAAGTCTGGCTGAGTCCATGGCCGGTGCGCGCTGGAACCATGAACGGAGTCAACTACGCGGATAACGGTGAGGTAGTGTTTCTGCATATCCTGCTGGACGAATACGCCGAAGACGCCCTGCAACCGCTGATCGCCGTCGCCTATCGTCGCCTATTCGCCACCGCCCGCGCCTTGGGCTATCGGCATTTCCTGCGCATTTGGAACTACTTTCCCGATATCAACCAGGAATGTATGGGTCTGGAACGCTATCGGGCCTTTTGTGCGGGCCGGCATCAGGCGCTGATGGCGGAATTGGCGGATTGCGAAATGCACCTGCCGGCGGCCTGCGCTATTGGTACACACCGGCCAGGCATACGATTATCCGCACTGGCTGCCCGGGAGCCCGGCATTCAGATTGAAAATCCCCGGCAAGTCAGCGCCTTTCACTATCCGCGCCAATATGGTCCTCGCAGTCCCTCATTTTCACGCGCCATGCTGAAAAGCTGGGGTGGGCAGGACTGCCATTTGTACATCTCCGGCACGGCCAGCATTGTCGGCCACGCCAGCCGGCATCACGATTTGATGACGCAACTGGACGAAACGTTGTTGAACCTGGAGGCATTGTTGCGTCACGCCAACCAGACAGCGCCTGCTCCCCTGCGCCTGACCCAACTGACGATCTATTGTCGGCCTGATCTCGATCCTGCACCATTGCGCGCCGGCATCGCCGACGCGCTGGGCGCTGACATCGCTCTGCTGTTCCTGCACGCCGATATCTGCCGCCGGGAATTGCTGGTTGAAATTGAAGGTTTGGCCGTTGCCCGGTAACACTCCATCAGGACCTGCTTTTGTGAAATCCGATCCACCGCTAAAACCTCATCCGACGCTACCGGATTATTACTCCGATCTGGCGCAGCGCCCGGCCTTCGTGCGCGGGTTGTTTGATCGAACCGCCCGCTATTACGATCATGTGAACCGGCTGCTTTCGCTGGGGTCCGGCGGTTGGTATCGTCGCCGGGCGCTGACCCGCGTGGGCTTGCATCCCGGCCTGACGGTGCTGGACGTCGCCATCGGCACTGGCCTGGTGGCCCGGCAGGCGCTGGCTATCACCGGCGACCCGCAATCCGTGGTCGGGCTGGATGTGAGCGCCGGGATGCTGGCCGAGGTGCGCCGCCTGCTGAATATTCCCCTAATGCAGGGACTCATGGAACAACTACCCGTTGCTGACGCCAGTTTTGATATCGTCAGCATGGGTTACGCGCTGCGGCACGTCGCCGACCTCAACACCACTTTCCACGAGTTTCACCGGGTTTTGCGTCCAGGCGGCGCTTTGCTGATCCTGGAAATTGCCCGCCCCGCCCATCCTCTCAAACGCGCCCTGCTCAAATTTTATCTAGGCCGATTGATTCCGTTGCTGGGCCGCTGGACCACTGGCGAACGGGATATGCAGACCCTGATGCGCTATTACTGGGACACCATCGAAAATTGCGTCCCGCCCGAAACCATTATTCAGGCCATCCGCGACGCTGGCTTCGTCGAGGCGGGTTGCCATGTCGAGTTCGATCTGTTCCGGGCCTATTCCGGGCGCAGAGCGAGCTGACCCTGCGCTAAGAGCTGGCCGTCCGCCCGGACGCACTCGAACCGTATTCGGCCCGCGCCAGTCGCCGTAAAACGCATCGAGAAGGGTTGGTCAGGACGCAGTGGGGCCAGAAATTTCACCATTGGCATTCCCACCGCTGGCGCATCAGAACGCCCGTCATTGAACGCCTGAATGACCTGATCGAGAAGGACTACGCCCGGCACGACGGGATTGCCGGGAAAATGCCCGATCAGGCTGGGATGATCGGCGGGAATCGCCCAGGTTTTTTCAGAATTCATCAGCGCTCTCTGTAGTGGTGGAGTGTGCTGGTTTGAGCAGCGCCAGCAAGGATTCCCGCGTCAGCTTGCCGGTTTCGTTGCGCGGCAGCGTCTGGACCTTGAGCAATGGACGCGGCAGGAACACTGGATCAACGCGCTCAGCCAGCGCCGCTAACAATTGACGTTCGCTCAGCCCTGGCGCAACGACGACCGCCGCCAGCCGACCGGCTTCATTATCTATGCCGTCCGGCAGCATGAATACACCTTCCACCACACCCGTGATCTGGTTGAGCTGATGATTCAGATAAGCCAGCGAATTGCGCTTGCCGGCGATGTTGACCAGATCCTCGCAGCGGCCCAGTAAGCGGAATTCGTCCCCGCCGCACGCTTCGATCACATCACTTAATGGTGTTGGTTCCGGCAAGTGCGCGCCAGTCAACACGCCATGGCCCTCCAGTCGAAAGCCGTCATACAGCCGCCAGCGGTCGCTGTCCAGCGGGCGGCGGCTGGCGATGGAGCCCGCTTCGGTGCAACCGTAAATTTCCAGTACCGGTGCATTAAATGCCTGTTCGGCCTGGGTGGCCAGTTCCAGGGACAGCGGCGCTGTGGCCGAAATCACCCAGGCTATTTTCGGCCAGTGCAGTTCCGCCCTGACGCAGGCTTGCAGGTGGATCGGGGTGGTCACCAGCACCCGGCGCAGCGGCGCATCGTTTAGCGCGGCGCGCACGTCTGCGGGAAAAAAAGGGCGTCCAGCGTAGACGCATACCCCACTGGCCAACGGCGCCATAATCGAGGTTTCCAAGCCGTACATGTGCTGGGGTGGAACGGTGGCCACTATGGTCAGTCCATCGTTGAACCCGAAGCGTTGCCGCGCCTGCCGTGCGCCGTTGATCAACTCGCTCCAGCGCTTGGGATTGGGCTTGGCGCGACCCGTGCTCCCGGAGGTGAACGCAATCGCCATCACATGATCGCCCGGCAGTTCAGGGGTGGGAAGGAGCGTATCGTCCGGGGCGTGCTGAGCGAGCCAGCGTTCCAGGTCTTTATCATGGATTCGGGCGCTGTCGGGATAGTCCTCAGTGAGTTGGTCCACCTGCAGAGCCGCCCGGCTGGACGGCAGCAGGCTGGTTTGACCATTGATTCCCGCAGCAGCGAACGCGACCATGAACCGGTAGCGATCTTCACACAGATTGAGAATAAAACGCGCCGAGGGTAGTGCGCGGGCAACGCCGGCGACTTGGCGGAGAAACGCAGCACGACTGACGATGCGATCCTGCCAACAGGCAATCGGAGCATCCGGCGCAGCGGCGGACAGCAAAGGTAGTTTACGAGCGGTCATCATGACGCTTTAATTTAGCAAATTTTGGCGACGCTTCGCGCCGATCAGCCCCTTGGGAGTATTCATGAGCCGCATCACCCTGACCCCGGAACTGCAAGACGACTACCAACGCCGCTTTGCGACTTGCGTGATTCATGAAGATCGCGCCGCCGAGGTGGACGCACTGGTCGACGCCGTGTGGGCGGAGCGCAACCGATATCAAAAGGCCGGCGAACCCTTCAGCATCCCCTGGTTTGTGGTGGCGGCGTTGCATCAGGCGGATGTCGGTGGTGACTTTACCGTGCATCTGCATAACGGCGATCCACTGACCGACCGCACCCGGCATTTGCCAGATGGGCGACCGATAGAAGGCGAACCTCCTTTTAGCTGGGAAGAGAGCGCCAGCGACGCCCTGCGACTGTACCACATCGATTTGTGGCCGGACTGGAGTATCGCCGGCACACTGTTTTTGCTGGAAGGACACGGTGGTTGGGGCTACCGGCTGCATCATCCCGATGTCCCTTCGCCCTATTTGTGGAATGCTTCAACCCATTACACGCAGGGCAAGTACGTCACTGACGACACTTGGAGCGAAGCCGGTGTTGCTCAGCGTTGCGGGGTCGCCGTCCTGCTGCGGCGCTTGGCGGAGCGCAGCCTGATCGAATTCGCCAATACCGGAGCAGCGCTGACGTGGCCACTGCTGCACTATGATGAAACCCAAATTTCACCGTGGGCGGCCGCGCTGCAGCGGTTTTTGAACACTTTACCGGGCATTTACGTCAAGGTGGATGGGCGGGCGGGCCGTTGCACTTCTGCGGCGTTTCGGCAGTTCGCCGGGGTTTATCTACCCGGCGATCCGCGCGATTCCATCCCCGATTAAAGGAATCCATCACCCCACCTGCATCCCACAAAGTCAGTAGCCCGGAACCTGAGAAAGGCCGGTTTTACGGATGGACGCCCGATCAGGTGCGGAAAGTGCTGAGCACCGAGGAATATGTTGCCTTCGCAGTCTGTTACGGGCTGGAACTGCCGCCCAATAAAGTCATGCCTGGCGCCCGTGCGTCGTCGCCGACTCCTTGATGAGGGGTTCGGGAGCGACGATTCTAGCCCTGCGCAATCAGTTGTCGTAGTTCCGGCACGCAGGAGCCGCAGTTGGTTCCGGCTTTGAGCGCCGCGCCGATGGCTTCGGGCGTCGTCAATCCCCGTTCGCGAATGGCGGTGGCCAAGGTGTTGAGCCCCACCCCGAAGCAGGCGCAAACAATCCGCCCGCAGTCGCGCTGCCCCCCTCCCGGACGCCCGGCGAGCAAACTGGCGCGCTCGGCGGAACCGAGTTCCGGGGCGGCAAACAGTCCGGCCAACCAACCGCGCGGCGGCAGTTCGTGACTGGGCGCGACGAACAAGCAAGCGTGCAAACGACCATCGACCAACACCGCGCCCCGATAACGCCCCGTACCGGCATCGGCGAACTCCAGCCACTCCCAAACCGGATCGTCGCCGAGAACGCTTCGCGCCCACGCCGGCCAGTCATTCACCGCCATTTCTCCCGCCAATTCGTAACGCCAGGATGCCGGCTCGCGCACGCTGACGCGATACTCGACGGCCGGCGGGTCGATGGCTTCGCGAGATAGCAAAAACCCGTGCCAGCGCGGACGGTACGCTTGCACTCGTACTGGGGTATGCTTGGATTCCGGCTGGCCGGACAAGGAGTCCACCGCCGGATTGACCGCCGCGTTGACCCGCCCGCGCGGCGCCAGCGGCGAACCCCAGTGCATCGGCACGAATACGCTACCCGGTTGCTGTTCCGCGCTGGTGCGGACCCGGACGATGACTTCGCCCCAGCGGCTATGCACCCGCGCCAGCATGTTCTCGCCGACACCACAGGCCAGCGCATCCACCGGATGAATCTCGACGTAAGGCTCGGGGATATGGCCGGTCAATCGGGCGGTCTTGCCGGTGCGGGTCATGGTGTGCCACTGATCGCGAATCCGGCCGCTGTTGAGGATCAGCGGAAAGCTGTCGTCCGCCGCGTGAACCGGCGCGCGTTCGCCGACCGCCACGCAACGAGCCTTGCCGTCGGCGGTGAAAAAACCGCCCGCGCCGAATAGGCGTGCCGCGCCCGTCGTCGCGCCGCGCGGTAACGGCCATTGCACGGGCTGAAGAGCGTCGTAGTCGGTGTCGGCGAGATCGGCCAGCGCGGAGATGTCGAAGTCGCGGCGGCGGCCCTCTCCGTTCTCGAATCCCGACAAGGCCGCATGTTCGCGGAAAATGGCCGCTGGCGACTCGAAAGGAAACAGCGCGCCGAATCCCATGCGTTGGGCTACTTGGGTCATGGCCCACCAGTCGGGTTTCGCTTCGCCCGGCGGTGGCAGAAAGGTCCGCTGGCGGGAAATCCGCCGCTCGGAATTGGTCACCGTGCCGTCTTTCTCGCCCCAGGTCAGCGCTGGCAGCTTGATATGCGCCAGCCGCACGGTGTCGGTATCGGCCACAGCATCGGACACGACCACCAGCGGACAGCGTTGCAAAGCGGCCCGTGCGGCGTCGGCGTCGGGCAGACTCACCACCGGATTGGTGCCCATGATCCAAATCGCCTTGATCCGGCCATCGGCGACCGCCTGAAACAGATCGACCGCTTTCAGACCGGGGCCGGTCGCGATAGCCGGCGCTGTCCCCTCACCCCAACCCCTCTCCCGGAGGGCGAGGGGCATAGCCTCGTGCCAAAATCGCCGAACCCGCTCGACGGCATCCGGCGCGAAATCCAGGTGTGCCGCGAGTTGGTTCGCCAAGCCGCCCACCTCGCGCCCACCCATCGCGTTCGGCTGGCCGGTCACGGAGAACGGTCCCATGCCCGGCTGGCCGATCCGCCCGGTCGCCAGATGGCAGTTGATGATGGCGTTGACCTTGTCGCTGCCGTGAGCGGACTGATTCACCCCCTGCGAGTAGACCGTCACCACTTTGCGGGTACGGCTCCACAGCCCGTAAAACTCGGCGATGTCACTTTCCGGCAAGCCGGTTCGGGCCGCGACGGCGGGCACGTTGGGCGCGACCTCCTTCGCGGCCCGATAGGCCGGCCAGAAACCCGCGACATGCCGCTCCATAAACTCTGGGTCCAAGCGATCCTGCTGATAGAGATGCACCAGCAGGCCGTTGAACAGCGCCGTATCGGAACCGGGCTTGAGCGGCAAATGCGTTTCGGCGGCATCGCAGGTGGCGGTGCGGCGCGGGTCGATCACCACCAGCTTCGGCTTGCCCGCGCGCCGTTCCCGCGCGGCGAGGATGCGCTGATAAAGCACCGGATGACACCAGGCCAGATTGGAACCGACCAACACCACCAGATCGGCCTCCTCCAAATCCTCGTAACAACCGGGTACGGTATCCGAACCGAACGCCCGCTTGTGGCCGGCCACCGAGGACGCCATGCACAACCGCGAATTGGTGTCGATGTTGGCGCCACCAAAGCAGCCCTTCATCAGTTTGTTGGCGACGTAGTAATCCTCGGTCAGCAATTGCCCGGAAACGTAAAAGGCGACGGCGTCGGGACCGTGTTCCGCCAGCGCTTGGCGAAAACCTCCGGCCACCGCATCCAGCGCTTCGTCCCACGACACGCGCCGCCCGGCGATCTCGGGATACAGCAGACGATCATCCAGGCTCAGCGTTTCGCCCAACGCCGCGCCTTTCGAGCACAGCCGCCCGTAATTGGCGGGATGTTGCTCGTCGCCCGCCACCCGAACGCCGCCGTCTGGATCGACCGTGACTTTGATGCCGCAACCGACCCCGCAGTAGGGGCAGGTGGTGCGGATCGCTTCGACGACACCGCTCATTGCTCTACTCTCCCGTTCAGGCCGCTTCCCGCGACGCGGTCGCCAAGCTGACCACGTTGTTCAAACCGAGCCAAAGCCGCCCGTCTTCCAGTCGCATCGGATAGCGGGTAGCGCAACCCACATCGGGCGCAATCGCTTGGCCGCTTTCCAGTTCCAGCACCCAATTGTGTAGCGGACAAGTGATGCGGTGGCCGTGAACGATGCCTTGCGACAGCGGCCCGCCCTTGTGCGGACAGCGGTCGCGCAGGGCGAATGCTTGATCGTTGGCGGTGCGAAAGATCGCCACGTCGCCGTGCGGCGTTTGCACCACTCGCGAACCCAGGCGGGGAATATCGTCGAGCGCGCCGATTTCGTGCCAGTCGTACATGATTATCTTTCCTGAAGTTCCCTCTCCCCCTGGGAGAGGGGAGTTTATTGTCAACCGACCCGCCGCAAGGGTTGGAACTCGTGCGCGTCCACTCGCCCGCTGGCGCGTTCCGCCCACGGGTCGATCTGGGCATACTGTTGCGATTGGAGAAAGCGGGCGTAGAGCGCCTTGCGGTTCTCTTCGTCCTCGACGATGCGCGATTTCACGTAGCCGAGACCGACCCGTTCGATCCACGGTGCGGTGCGTTCCAGATAGCGCCCTTCCTCGCGGTACAGTTGCATGAACGCACAGCAATACTCCTTCACTTCTTCTTCCGTGGCGCATTTGCAAAGCAAATCGGTGCCGCGAATCTTGATGCCGCCGTTGCCGCCGACGTGGATTTCGTAACCGGACTCGACGCAGACCACGCCGAAATCCTTGATCGTGGCTTCGGCGCAGTTACGCGGGCAGCCGGAGACGGCCATCTTGAACTTGTGCGGCGTCCACGATCCCCACGTCATCTTTTCCAGCTTGACGCCGAGGCCAGTCGAATCTTGCGTGCCGAATCGACACCAGTCGGTGCCGACGCAGGTTTTAACCGTGCGCAGACTCTTGCCGTAGGCGTGGCCGGACACCATGCCGGCGGCGTTGAGATCGGCCCAGACTTTCGGCAAATCTTCTTTTTTGACGCCCAGCAGGTCGATGCGCTGGCCGCCGGTCACTTTCACCGTCGGGATCTTGAACTTGTCGGCGACATCGGCGATGGCGCGCAATTCCTTCGGATTGGTCAGGCCGCCCCACATGCGCGGCACCACCGAATAGGTGCCATCCTTCTGAATGTTGGCGTGGACGCGCTCGTTGACGAAGCGCGATTGCGGGTCGTCCTGCGCTTCGCCCGGCCAAGTCGAAATCAGGTAGTAATTGATCGCGGGGCGGCAGGAATGGCAACCGTCCGGCGTTTTCCATTCCATGAAATCGAACACCGCCCGCAGGCTGGTCAAACGCTGCTCCCGGATCGTCTTGCGCACTTGATCGTGGCTGTGCTCGGTGCACTTGCACATCGGTTTTTCCTTCGGCGTCTTGTCGAAGGTGCCGACGGTGGCGGCGAGGATTTGCTCGACCAAGCCGGTGCAGGAACCGCAGGATGCCGACGCCTTGGTGTGGGCGCGCACCTCGTCCACGGTAAAGAGCTTCTTCTCGGCAATCGCCTTGATGATCGCGCCCTTGCACACGCCGTTGCAGCCGCAGATTTCGGCGTCGTCGGCCATCGTCATCACGCTGAAGCCGTCGCGGCCCGAATCCGCCATGTGGGCGTGGCCGAACAGCACGGTTTCGCGGAAAGCGCCGATGTCGGTGCCCTCGCGCAACAACTGGAAATACCAGGTGCCGTCGACGGTGTCGCCGTACAACACCGCACCCTGCACGCGGTTTTCCTTGACCACCAGCTTCTTGTAGACACCGCGCGCCGGATCGCGCAGCACGATTTCCTCGCAGCCCGATCCGCCGTTGAAGTTGCCGGCGGAGAATAGATCGATGCCGGTCACCTTGAGTTTGGTGCTGGTCACCGAGCCTTGGTAGCGGCCGATGCCGTAGCGCGCGAGATGGTTGGCGCAAACCTTGGCCTGCTCCCACAGCGGGGCGACCAGGCCGTAGCACTGGCCGCGATGCTGCACGCACTCGCCGACGGCGTAGACGCGCGGGTCGTAGCTCTGCATCGTGTCGTTGACGACGATGCCGCGTTCGCAGTAAATGCCAGCTTGTTTCGCCAGTTCGATGTTCGGCCGAATGCCGACCGCCATGACCACCAAGTCGGCGGGAATTTCCAGGCCATCCTTGAACCGCACGGCGCGGACCCGCTCTTCGCCGAGCACGGCGGCGGTGTGCGCGCCCATCAGGAAGCGCAATCCCCGTTCCTCCAAGCTCGCGCGCAGCATGTCCGCTGCGACCGGGTCGAGCTGGCGCTCCATCAGGGTGTCGAGCACATGCACAACCGTGACTTGCATTCCCTGCTTCATCAAACCGTTGGCGGCTTCCAAGCCGAGCAGTCCGCCGCCGATCACCACCGCGTGCTTGCCGGTTTGCGCGGCCACCAGCATGGTTTCCACGTCCTGGATATCGCGAAAACCGATGACGCCCGCCAGATCGTTGCCCGGAATCGGCAGAATAAAGGGGCTGGAGCCGGTCGCCAGCAACAGTCGGTCGTAGGGCGCAATCGTGCCGTCAGCGGCGTGGACTTGCCGCCGCGCCCGGTTGATTCGCGTCACTTCCTGGCCGGCGTGCAGGCGAATGCCCTTTTCCGTGTACCAATTCAGATCGTTGATCATGATCTGGTCGATGGTTTTCTCGCCGGCCAGCACCGGCGACAGCATGATGCGGTTGTAGTTGCCGTGCGGCTCCGCGCCGAATACGGTGATGTCGAATTTATCCGGGGCGATGGCTAGCAACTCTTCCAAGGTGCGCATCCCGGCCATGCCGTTACCGACCAGAACCAGACGTTCTTTCATCGTCGAATCTCCTTTGCCGTCCCGTTCACGCCGCTTCCGGCCGCCGCTGCCGCTCGTAGAGGAAGCGCAGCACCTCAGCGCGGTAGTGGTTGTAGGTCGGATCATCAGCCAGTTCGAGCCGGTTGCGCGGGCGTGGCAAGTCCACCGTCAGAATTTCCCCCACCGTCGCCGCCGGGCCATTGGTCATCATCACGATCCGGTCGGACAGCAACACCGCCTCGTCCACATCGTGGGTAATCATCAGCACGGTGTTGTTGAGCGCGGCTTGAATCTCCATCACCGATTCCTGCAAATGAGCGCGGGTCAAGGCGTCGAGCGCGCCGAACGGCTCGTCCATCAGTAGGACCTTGGGCTGCATCGCCAAAGCGCGGGCGATACCGACCCGCTGCTTCATCCCGCCGGAAATCGCGCCGGGCAATTTGTCGGCGGCGTGCTCCATATGCACCAGATGGAGATTGTGGAGGGTCCAATCGTGACGCTCGGCCTTGGATTGGCTCTTGCCGAACACCTTGTCCACCGCGATCCGCACGTTCTCGTACACCGTCAGCCACGGCAGCAGCGAGTGGTTCTGGAACACCACGGCGCGATCCGGGCCGGGGCTGTTCACCTCCTTGTTCTCTAGCAGCACACCGCCGCGCGTGGCTTCGAGCAGGCCGGCGACCACGTTCAGCACCGTGGATTTACCGCAACCAGAATGGCCGATGATGGCGATGAACTCACCCTGTTCGATTTCGAGATGCACCTCGCGCAGGGCGATGTAAGCGCCGTTGGCGGTGGGAAACACCACGTCCACATTGGAAATGTTCAGGTAGCTCACGGCGATTCTCCCCTCAGCGGCGGTTGTAGTCGAAATGGCGCTGCGCCAGATTCATCAGACTTTCCAGCACGATGCCGACCAGCCCGATGAGGCCGATGGCGACGATGATCGAAGCGACGTTGAGGTTGTTCCATTCGTCCCAGACGTAGAAGCCGATACCGATGCCGCCGGTGAGCATTTCCGCCGCCACGATCACCATCCAGGCCACGCTCAGCGACAACCGCATCCCGGTCAGAATGTGCGGCAGGGTGGCGGGAATCAGGATTCGCCGGGTGATTTCCAGCTTGCCGAGGCGCAGCACCCGCGCCACGTTGAGGTAATCCTGCGGAATCGCCTGCACCCCGGCGGCGGTGTTGACGATCACCGGCCAGATGCTGGTAATGAAAATCACGAAGATCGCGGACGGATCTTTCGCCTGAAACACCAGCAGGCCGATGGGCAGCCAGGCCAGTGGGCTGACCGGACGGAGGATTTGCACCAGCGGATAGCAGGCTTGATGCACGTCGCGGCTGGCGCCCATCAGAAAGCCGACCGGAATGCCTACTACCACCGCCAAGGCAAAGCCGGCCAAGACCCGGCCCAGCGAATACAACACCTGCCAGCCGATGCCCATGTCGTTGGGACCGGCGACGTAGAATGGCTGGCCGAAAATTTCCACCGCCCGCGCCCACGTGGCGGCGGGCGTCGGAATGTCGCTGGTGATCTTGGCGTTGACCAGCATCCAAACCGCCAGCACCAGCAGGAAAACCGCTCCCGGCAGGATGACGGCGCGAGTGATCGCGGCGGCGCGAAGTCTCGCTTTTGACACCGGCGGAAAACTGTAGGCCGGGGATGCGGGCGGTTGCCGCTCGACGTTGGCCGCTTCCCGAACGGGTTGGCGGACTTCGGCGATCGGTGATGCCGTTCCGGCGGTTTCGGTAACGACCGGCGGCGTGATCGCCAGGGCAATGACTTTGCTCATCTCGATTTCCTCCCCCATTCAGGCGTTGGCCTTCAACAGCGCATCCGGCGCGACCTTGAGATTTTTCACTGCAAAACCGGTGACGTATTCACCCAGTTTTTTGGGATCAAACGATCCGCCGTCGAAGAAACGATCCGGTCCCATCGCAATGGGGCTGGTCGCTTCGCTGAGCGTCCAGCCTGCGGCGTGACTACCCTCGGTCTTCACATCAATCGTCGGATACGGCACGTTTAAATCTTTGGCGGCCTGGCGGTACAGATCGGGGCGATAGATCGAAGCAGCGGCTTGGAGAATGTTCGCCGGCTGTTCCAACTGCCCCCAGCGGTACATCTGGCCGATGAACCAGGCGGCGTGCGACTGCCAGGGAAAATTGGCGGCATAGCGATAAAAGACGTTGAAATCCGGCAGCGGGCGCGGTTCTTCGTTCTGGGCGTACTTGAAGGTGCCGGTCATCGACATCTTGACGACATCTTCCGGCGCGTTGACGTAGGACTTTTGCGCGATCAGCTTGACCACTTCCATGCGGTTTTCCGGCAGATCCATCCATTGAGCGGCTTCCAGCAAGGCCATGAGCAACGCCTGGTGAGTGCGCGGGTTTTTCTCATGCCATTCCAGGTTGACGCCGAACACTTTCTCCGGATTGTTGTTCCACAGCTCGTAGCTGGTGATCAGCACCCGGCCAATGCCGGTTTCCACCGCTCGCTCGTTCCACGGTTCGCCCACGCAATAGCCGGCGATGTTGCCGGCCTTGAGGTTGGCGACCATCTGCGGCGGCGGAATCACGATCAACCGCAAGTCCTGATCCGGGTTGATGCCCGCCGCCCCCAGCCAATAGCGCAATTGGTAGTTGTGGGTAGACACCGGGAACACCACCGCGAAGGTCATCGGTTCCTTGCCGGCCGCCTTGTCGGCGTCGATGACCTTTTTCAGGGCGCGGGCGGTGAGCGGCCGTTCTTTCATCGCCTCGGGATCGGCCTTCACCATCCGCTCGTACAGATCGGTGGAAACGGTGATCGCGTTGCCGTTGAGATCCAGCGAGAACGCCGTGATGGTGGCCTTGGGCAACGCGCCGACGCCGAGGCTGGCGGCGATAGGCATCCCCGCCAGCATGTGCGCGCCATCCAGTTCGCCGATGGCGACCTTATCGCGAATGTTGGCCCAGGACGCCTCCTTGGAAAGCGCCACCTCCAGGCCGTATTTCTTGAAATAGCCCTTCTCGAAAGCCACCACCAGCGGCGCGCAGTCGGTAAGCGGAATGAAGCCCAGAGTCAATTTGGTTTTCTCCAAACCGCCGCCTTCGCCCGCCCAGGCGCCGGCTTGCAACCAGGGCGGCGTCCCGCCCAGCAAGGTGGCCCCACCCAACGCCAGCCCGCCCGTCTTCAGGAATTTGCGCCGGGATAAGCCGGGTGCTTGGGTCCGTTCGTTCGTCGCGTTCGTTTCGCTCATGTCGTGCCCCACCAGAAGCCAATAAAAAAGGCGTCCAGTTCTCGCATGAAATACGAGAGCTGGACGCCTTTGTCCGATGCGCGACCGTCGTTGGCCGCGAGACCCATCCCGCCGGTGGGAGGGCTTGTTAATATGGATTTAGCACGGCGCGTGCCAAGATCGGCTAGTCGTTGATATAAGACGAATTGATTAGTGAAGCAAGCGGCCTCACGCGGGTTTTGCTTGCCCGATTTGCGCTATCGTGGCGCATGGCAGCATCGTCTTGCACCACATTGAGCGGCGACCATGCTGCATTCAACTCAACAGCTCCAGCAACGAAACTACGGTGCGCGCCACTTCCCCGATTCGCTGGTTGCGATCCATCGCCAGCTTGCGCAAGGTCTGATATGCCTCTTCCTCGTTCAGATTCCGTTGCACCATCAGCAAACCCTTGGCTTTCTCGACCACTTTGCGCTCGGCCAAGCGATTGCGGGTTTCCGCCAGCTCCCGGCGCAGGGCTTGGTACTCGCGGAATCGGGCGATGGCGACATCCATGATGGGTTGGAGACGGCGCGGATTGAGGTCGTCCACCACGTAAGCGCTGACTCCGGCGCGCAAGGCGGCGGCAGTGGTTTCGGGATCGCTGCGCTCGGCGAACATCACGATGGGCCGGGGCTGGTCTTGTCCGATCTCGCGCAACTGCTCCAGGGTATCGCGGTCGGGCAAATCGATATCGATCAAGATCACGTCCGGCTTGGTTTCCCGCACCTGCTGTAACAGCCTGCGGGTGCCAGCGGTCCGGACGGTGATCCGATAGCCGGCATCGCTCAACGCCTGCTCCAAAATCGCCGACCGCCCCGAATGGGCGTCGATCAGCATCACTTCGATTTTCTTCATCGACGGCCTTGGTTCGTTCGATACTCAATGCCGGGAATCTAGCACTATCCATGCCAATCATGGCTAGGGTATTTTGCGGCTCGTCAAACAACCAGTTGGATCGCTCGTGCGCTTTCGATCATGCTCCAAACCACGCAAGGCGGACATTGCCTTGGCCGTGCTGGCGATTCTGTTGTTGCTGTTCGGTTTCACGCTGGCAGCCGCAGTGTAGCGCTCCCATACGGTTGATCATACCGCCAGCC
>Ga0209573_1002747_pt1 | contig 21286 bp, 34 predicted proteins | sample TNRBio252014_DNA_FD_185870 | JGI IMG/M metagenome (GOLD analysis project Ga0209573, IMG submission 185870) | Wastewater treatment Type I Accumulibacter community from EBPR Bioreactor in Madison, WI, USA - TNR Reactor_6/25/2014_ DNA (SPAdes)... | ecosystem: Engineered > Bioreactor > EBPR >...
GGCGCTGCCAGATTTGGAGCACGTGCTGCTAACCGACGGCGACGGCGCGGAACCGGGCGTTCGCTCGTTCCACGCTTTGCTGGAGGCCGAATCCGACCAGTTCGCCATTCCCTTCACCGCCCCGGAGGACTGGGCGCTGCTGCATTTCACCAGCGGCACCACCGGCTCGCCCAAGGGCGCGATCCACGTTCACGACGCGGTGGTCGCCCACCGGATGACCGGCCGGCGGGTGCTCGATCTGCGTCCCGGCGACATCTATTGGTGCACCGCCGATCCCGGCTGGGTCACCGGCGTGTCCTACGGCATCATCGCCCCGCTGACGAACGGCGCGACCCTGGTGGTGGACGAAGCCGAATTCGACGCCAGCCGTTGGTACGCCATCCTCGAACGGGAGCGAGTCAACGTCTGGTACACCGCGCCGACCGCCATCCGCATGTTGATGAAAGCCGGAGCCGGTCTGGCCCGAAACCGCGACCTGAGCGCGCTGCGCTTCGCCGCCAGCGTCGGCGAGCCGCTGCATCCCGAAGGCGTGGTCTGGGGCCTGGAAGCCCTGGGCCAGCCCTTTCACGATACTTGGTGGCAGACCGAAACCGGCGCCATCATGATCGCCAACACTCCCACTCAGGATATTCGTCCCGGTTCGATGGGACGGCCGCTGCCGGGCATTGAGGCCGCCATCGTCCGGCGGCGGACGGAGGGCGGCGTGGACCTCCTCGAACCAGGCGCGGAAGGCGAGTTGGCGCTGCGGGCCGGCTGGCCGTCGCTGTTTCGCGGCTATCTGGACGACGAGGAACGCTACCGGCAATGCTTCGCCGCCGGCTGGTACCTGACCGGCGATCTGGCCACCCGCGACGCGGACGGTTATTACTGGTTCCTGGGCCGCGCCGACGACGTGATCAAAACCGCCGGCCATCTGATCGGGCCGTTCGAGATCGAGAGCGTGCTGCTGGAGCATCCGGCGGTGGCCGAGGCTGGCATGATCGGCAAGCCCGATGATTTCGCCGGCCAGATCATCAAGGCATTCGTGGCGCTCAAGCCCGGCCACGCGCCTAGCGACGCGCTGCGCAAGGAACTGATTGGCTTCGCCCGCACCCGGCTGGGACCCGCGGTGGCGCCGCGCGAGTTGGAGTTTGTGGCGGATTTACCCAAGACCCGCAGCGGTAAAATCATGCGCCGCCTGCTGCGGGCTCGGGAGTTGGGACTACCGCTGGGCGACCTGTCGGCGCTGGAAAACGACGCACCGGGCAAGACACCTGAAAATTAGTAGGTTTGTTCTAATTCCTGCAGCTAGGATAATCGCCAAACTTCTTGCTGGATCGGCACGAAAATCGCTTGATTTTTGCGGGGTGCTGCGGCAAACTGATGCTGCGGCGCAACATGCCGACCCTAATGCAACAACAGGATTTGAGCTTAAACAATCCAGAGTAAGGAAAACCCTATGAACGCCACGAGCCAAAAGCAAATTCGCGAGACGATCTTGCGCGTCCTCGGTGATATCGCACCGAACGCCAACATCCAGGCAATCAACCCCGACATCAGCTTTCACGACCAGGTCGAACTGGATTCGATCGATTTTCTGCGACTGATGATGAGCCTGGAAAAAGAGACGAGCGTAACCATTTTCGATTTCGACTATCCCAAGCTGTCCACGCTGAAAGGCTGCGAACGCTACCTGAGCGAACGCTTGGCGGCGATGGCCTGACTGGTTCCATACCTCGTCGCCCTTCACCGCGAATCCCGACCCGGATCGCGCAACCATCCGCGCCGAGCGCGCGGCGGGCTCGGCGATTACAGGCTATCCGCTTCCCCGTTGGTAGAGACCGATAGCGGAGCCTCTACCAGCGGCCTCGAAGTCAGCAAGAATCATCCGCATTGGCGGACGCCCAGTAGTAAAACCTCATGATCCCGGTTTCGGGCTGACGGGGATCATACACCCGAAAAAAAACCGACCCTTTTGGGATCGGTCGCTCTATCAAAGGAGATTAGGGTGCTTGCTCTAATCCGAAACTTTAGAATCATATGCGTGTGGTGAGGTTTTTTACCTCTTTTTCGTCACGCAACCCTCCTTTGGTGGTTTTTGGCCGGATCGCTCGTGTCCGGCCTTTTTTATTAGGAAGCTTTTCAAATTCCTTCCGGAAATCCCACCGAACCGACGAAGATTATCCGCAGCGCCCATGCGCACGCCGAAGTAACAACGGGCGCATTATACCGGTCGCGCCTGATTCCGCAACTTTAACTTCATGTCAAGTTTTAACTTCATGTCAAGTTTCCGCTTCACCCTAGATCACCGGGCAAGCCGTGCTCCGGTGGAAATGCCAACTCGAATCCATGCTTACCTCCCGCGCAATGTCACCGGGACACGCCACGCCGGCGGAGCGCCTCCACCACCACCGCCAATCCGGTCAGCGCCAGCGCGGCGACAACGACTAGCAAAGAAGTCAATGCGTCGCTCAATCCTTCGGGATACAGCAGCAACATCAAGCCCAATCCCACCATCATCGCGCCCGACAGCAACTTCAGCCGCCGCCCCTCGCGCTCTTGCAGCTTGCGCGAACCCAGGGTCCAGACGAATGCCAGCACGATCGCCAGCAAGGGCAATACATAGATAAGGTTGTAGAGAGTTAGGTAGAGATAGTAGCCGCCAGCGGACAAGGAATGCAGGGTCAGCGCGCGAGTGTAAACCATCGGGAAGCCGGCGGTGCAAAGCAACTCATAGCTGTTGGCGACGATGGCTAGGGCCACGGTTCCCGCCAGTAATGTCGGCAAACGCTCGGCCCCAACCAAGTTCCGCATCCGTTTGAACAGCCTCGGCTTGGCCTCGTCCGGGATACTCAGCGACGGGCCCTGCTGGAACGCGAAGTAATCCTTGACGTTCAGTCCGCCCATGATCATCGCCAAGCCCCCCGCCAGCAGGGTCATGATCCGTAGCTCGCCCACCAGCAGAAATACGTTCAGCCAGGCGGCCATGAACACGAAATACACCAGCCCCGAGCAAAACACGAACACCCCGCCGATCAGCAGCATCCGTCGCCGGTCGCGCGCATGCGCCAGCAGGCTGAGCAGGAATAGCAGGACGAAGAAGGCGCAGGGATTGAAAGCGTCCAGCCCAGCCAGCACGACGGTCAACACCGGCAGCGACAGCGCGCCGGGGTCCAAGCGACCCACCAGCGGCAATTCCAATGGCGGCGCGGCGACCGCAACCGGTTCGGCGGCGGTCGGCTCGGCAAGGTGGCGGCGACAATCCTCCAGCTGCTGGCGCAGTTGCTGGCCGGTGGTTTCGGGACGGTCGAAGCCGGTCATCATCCGCCCGCAGAACAGGAAGGCCGGCACCGAGTTGGCCGACTCGCCCAAGGCTGCGGCCATCCGCGCATATTGCACGCCCCCAGCCATGTCCCGGGTGATATCGTGGCTGTGCAGTTCCAGCCAGGGGTAATCGGCCGGCAGGGCCTCGACCAAGGGCCGCGCCTGCCGGCAGTGCGGGCAGGTCCGGGTCCAGAAGAAATAGAGGTGAACCCGTGGTTCGCCGGTCGCGGTTCGGGTTAACCACCACTCCGCCGGCGCGGGTGAAACCCCCTCTGCGGGAGCGCCGGGAATCGATGTCCAAACCAGCAGCAGGCCAAACAGCAACGGGATTAGACGAAAACGTCCCATGGCAACGGAATTCAGGGTTCCAGCCGTTCCAGCAGCCAACCGCCATCGGTTCGCCGCCGATAACGTAGCCGGTCATGCATTCGGCCATGCCGGCCCTGCCAGAATTCCAGCATCTCCGGCCGCATCCGGTAACCGCCCCAATGGTGCGGCATCGGAATATTGTCGTCCGGATATTGCGCATCCAACGTCTGGAAACGCTCGTCCAGAATCCGCCGGCTGGCCACCACCTGGCTCTGCCGCGACGCCAGCGAACCCAGTCGACTTTCGCGTGGCCGGGTCCGAAAATACGCTTCGGATTCGGCGGGCGAAATCTTGTCAACGATCCCCTCCACCCGAATCTGCCGTTCCAGTTCCAGCCACAGGAACAGCAGCGCGGCATGCGGGCTGGCCGCCAATTGCTGACCCTTGTCGCTGCGATAGTTGGTGTAGAACACGAAACCATCGGCGTCGCACTCCTTGAGCAACACCACCCGCGCGTAGGGGCGACCGGTTCGGTCGGCGGTGGCCAGCGTCATGGCGTTGGGTTCGGGCAGTTGCGCGGTGATCGCCTCCCCCAGCCAGCGTTGAAACTGCTTGAGGGGATCGGGGTCGACGTCGGCCTTGTTCAAGGCCCCCCGGGCATATTCCTGACGAAGTTCGGCGAGGGATTGACTCATGGCGATTCCGGTTTCCTGGGGCTGAACATTGAGGATCGACCGATTATAACCCTTTCGCCAGCGTCGTTTGCTCACAACCTACCATCATCGCCTCGGCAGCGGCGCGTGGGGTGCTAACATAATCGTGCGCCATCGGAACCGCGTCGCGATCCCGATGCGCCTTGTCAGACAATCGCGCTCCTCCCGGCCCTTCGACCGGGGAAAAGAAAATCCAGAATGTTCCAAGGGAGATACCATGAGTCATCCGAGAAAACTTTTGCTTTTAGTGGCGCTGGCTACGCTGGCCAGTCCAATGGCGCTGGCCAAGGAAGGCCCCGATCAGTATCCCAACGGCGCCGAAAACTTTTTGGCGGGCGCGCTGCCGCCTCCCGGCAACTATTTCATCAACTATCTGGGTTACTACGACGGGGAATACCGCGACAACAACGGCGACAAAGTTCCAGGTCTGCAAGTCAACGCGGTATTCGACGCCCTGCGTTATATCTATGTCAGCAACCACCAGATTTTAGGCGGCTCCTGGGGAATGCATGCGATCGTGCCGTTCGTCCACCAGAGCCTGGATACTCCCTTCCCCACCATCGGCAACGGCGATACCTTCGGCCTCGGCGACATTATCATCGGCCCGCTGATCATCGGCTGGCACTTTCCGCCGGAATGGCACGTCACCGTCGGGTTGGACATCAGCCTGCCCACGGGCAAGTACGATCAAAACGACCCGACGAACAGTATCGGCGCCAACTATTACAGCTTCGAGCCGATCTTCGCCTTCACCTACCTGTCGCAGGGCGGTTTCGAGGTTTCGGCCAAGCTGATGTACAACATCAAGACCCGTAACGACGACACCGATTATGAATCGGGAGATGAGTTTCACATGGACTATCTGATCGGCCAGCATTTCGGGCCGTGGGCGGTGGGACTCGGGGGCTATTACCTCAAGCAGACCACCGACGACACGCTGAACGGCCAGAAGGTCGGCCCGGACGGCAACCGCGGGCAGGTCCTCGCCCTCGGCCCGGCGGTGAAGTACGACTATCAGGGGATGAGCTTCGTCGGCGCCTGGGATTACGAAACCGATGTCGAGAACCGTTTCCGGGGCAACAAGTTCTTCTTCAAGTTCGTCGCTGCTTTCTAGGATAGCCGCTGGCTCCGCCGATTTTCCCCCGTCTGTTCGGGGGAAAATCGGAGCGGGCACGGTGATTTCAAGCCACCGGATCAAACCCTGTTCCTCCTGTTATCCCCGGCAAACTCATTCCGCATCGCAGCAAAAATCATCTATACTTATCGATGGTTGATCGGCTGTTTCGACCTTCAAAACGACCCGTCATCAACTAATATACATAGCGTGGCCGTCGGATTTTCAGGGATGAAGCCCACGTAAAACCAACAATAGGTTAGAACATTGAGTCAGGCGCGCTTGGCCTGCGATAGCTGTCAATTACAGGTGAGAGGTTAAAACCATGCGTGGCAACCACAAGTTTCAACACCCGTTTATCTGGTTCGAACGCGGCGGCTGGTGGTTCAAGGTGTTCGGCGAAGGCTTCGGTCCTTACCCAGAGCTGGTCGAGGCCCGCTACCACCTGCTGGTCATCAAGGGCTTGAGCCAGCAATTGCGCACCGTTCTGTCCAGGCAAGCCTGAATCAGACCCTTGCTGTCGCCGGGGAACGGGAACGCGGAACCGGCTCATGACCGATGAGGCATTGGCGGCTCGGATTCACGCCGCCGTCACCGAAGCTACCCGGCAATATTTGGCCGAGCGCCGGTTGCGGGTGGATGACTTTGCGCGGCGGCACTATTCGTTCCGGGGCGCGCTGCGCGTCAACCGCCGCGCGCTCGGTTTGGACTTGGCGCGCACCCCGGTCAACGTGCTCTGGGCCATCCCGCACCTGCTGGCGCGCGGCGGCGCGAAGTTGGGCCGCACGCTCCGCCTGGAGACGCTCGCCCGATGTCTCGACCGCCTGCCCCCCGGTTTCAAAACCGATGTGGAACGTGAGATCGAGTGGCTGATCTACAGCGAACTGCTGGAACTGCCCTTCGAACAGGCGAGACGGCGCTGCACTCGGGACGCCCTGCTGGAAACGATCCTGGCGCACCCCGCCATCAGCCAGTTGCTGCTTCCCGAACTGCTCCGACTGGATGAGCTCGCCCATCGCCAGGACTTTCGGCGGCGGCTTGAAGACTATCTGCTCACCTACACCAGCAACCGCGCGGTGGCCGCCGACTTGTCCGGTTCCCTGCTCAGCTTGGCCGCTGGCGTCGCCGCCTTCAAGCAATTCACCCCCGGCGCGATGGCGATTGGCAGCGCTGCCGCAACCGCTATCGCCAACCAATTGGCTATCGCCAACTTCATGCTGGGACCAACGCTGGGCTCGCTGTATTACGGTTTCTTCCCGGCCACGGCCTCCGCCGGTCTGCTGGTCGCCACCACGGGCGGACTGCTGCTGGCGCTGGGCGTGCTGAGCGCCGGCGCCGGCGTGATTGCCGATCCCCTCCAGCAGGCGCTGGGACTGCACCAGCGCAAGCTGATGAAACTGCTGGACGCGCTCGAACAGGAACTGACCGGCCAGGGCAGCAGCTACCGGCTGCACGATGCCTACGTCGCGCGCATTTTCGACCTGTGGGACTTGTTGCAAGCCGCGACTCGCGCCCTAAGCTGAGAATGCCCGCGCCGGGTGGACGCAAAAAAGCCGGGCTAAGCCCGGCTTCGCGACAAAATCACTATCCGCTGGCTAGTCGGCTGCCGCTTGGGGCCGATCCACCAGTTCGACATAGGCCATGGGTGCGTTATCACCATTGCGAAAACCGCACTTCAGAATGCGCAGGTAGCCGCCGGGTCGCGCCTGATAGCGCGGTCCCAGTTCGTTAAACAGTTTGGTCACCACGTCCCGGTCGCGCAGGCGAGCAAAAGCGAGCCGGCGCCGAGCCACGCTGTCCTCCTTGGACAGCGTGATCAGCGGTTCGGCGACCCGACGCAATTCCTTGGCCTTGGGCAGCGTGGTCCGAATCAGTTCGTGGGTGAACAGCGAAACAGCCATGTTGCCGAACATGGCCTTGCGATGGCTGCTGGTGCGATTGAGCTTGCGACCGGCGTTGCGATGGCGCATGACAATAACTCCTCAAAAACTCGAAACTCGAATGAAAAAGCGCTAGGTGAAGGAGAAGCCAGCCGTAACCACGCCTCCTAGTCGTTCTCGGTATCGTCGCCACCCGTTCCAGCCCGCTGTCCCAGCCGGGAAGACGATTTATCCACCTCCGCCGTTTCAAAGGCCAAGCTCGCGCGCCGCGCGGCGGCCCGTTCCTCGGATTGCTCCAGACTCAAACCCGGCGGTGGCCAGTTGTCGACTTTCATGCCCAGCGCCAACTTGAACTTGGCCAGTACATCCTTGATCTCGGTCAGCGATTTCTTGCCGAGATTCGGAGTCTTCAGCAGTTCCGCCTCGGTCCGTTGCACCAGATCGCCGATGTAATAGATGTTCTCCGCCTTCAGGCAGTTGGCCGAACGCACGGTCAGTTCCAAATCGTCCACTGGCTGCATCAGGACCGGATCGATATCCACCGGCGGCGGCAGAATCGGCTCATCCTTTTTGCCTCTAAGATCCACGAACACCGACAATTGATCCAGAAGGATCCGGGCCGCCGTGCGAATGGCGTCCTCGGGATCGATGGTGCCGTTGGTTTCCAGCATCAGCACCAGCTTGTCCAGATCGGTTCGCTGCTCGACGCGGGCATTTTCCACCCGGTAACTGATCCGCTCGACCGGGCTGAAGGAGGCGTCCAGGCGCAGCCGCCCAATCGGCCGACTTTCGCTGTCCGCTCCTTCCCGTTGGGTGACCGGCCAGTAACCGCGCCCGCGCTCAACCTTGAGCTTCATGCTCAGTTCGCCACTCTTGGTCAGATGCGCGATGACGTGTTGCGGATTGATGATTTCGACGGCGTGGGTCCGCTCGATGTCGCCCGCCAGCACCGGTCCCGGTCCTTTCTTGGTGAGCGACAGCGTGGCCTCGAAGGCACCCTCTTGCAGCGTGACCGCCACCCCTTTCAGATTGAGCAGGATATCGATCACGTCTTCCTGCACCCCTTCGATGGTCGAGTACTCGTGCAACACCCCTTCGATTTCGCACTCGATGATCGCGGCGCCAGGAATGGAGGACAGCAGAATCCGCCGCAGGGCGTTACCGAGAGTGTAGCCAAAACCCCGTTCCAACGGCTCCACGGTCACCCGCGCCCGACGCGAGTCGAGCTTTTCCACTTCGACGCGGGTCGGTTTCAGCAAATCAAATGCGCCCACCATCCGTTTGCCCTCGGCATCGCTCACTTGGAGTACAGTTCCACGACCAGGGATTCATTGATATCCGCCGGCAGGTCGGCGCGGTCGGGAACCCGCTTGAACACGCCGCTCATCTTGCCCGCGTCCACGTCCACCCAGTCCACGAAGCCGCCATGGCCCTGGGCCAATTGCAGCGCATACTGGATGCGGGTCTGGGTACGGCTCTTCTCGTGAACCGCGACCACATCCTCCGGTCGGACCTGGTAGGAGGGAATGTTGACCCGCTGGCCGTTGACGGTGATCGCCCGGTGCGAAACCAGTTGCCGGGCCTCGGCGCGGGTGCTGCCGAACCCCATCCGGTACACCACGTTGTCCAGCCGGCACTCCAGCAACCGCAACAGGTTTTCGCCGGTGGAACCTTTGCGGCGGGCGGCTTCCTTGTAGTAGTTGACGAACTGCCGCTCCAGCACGCCGTAGCTACGGCGCAACTTCTGTTTTTCGCGCAACTGCAAGCCGTAATCGGACAAGCGGGGACGACGCGCACCATGCTGGCCCGGTGGCCGTTCCAGATTGCACTTGGATTCCAGCGCCCGCGCCGCGGACTTCAGGAACAGGTCCACGCCTTCCCGGCGACTGAGCTTGCACTTGGGACCGAGATATCTCGCCACGATAGGACTCCTGAACTAGACGCGCCGGCGCTTCGGGGGACGACAGCCGTTATGCGGAATCGGCGTCACGTCCATAATGCTGATGATCTTGAACCCGGCGGCGTTCAGCGCGCGCACGGCGGATTCCCGACCCGGCCCCGGCCCGTTGACGTTCACTTCCAGATTCTTGACGCCGAACTCCTTGACCACCCCGCCCACCCGCTCGGCGGCGACTTGCGCCGCGAACGGCGTACTCTTGCGGGAACCGCGAAAACCCGACCCCCCCGAGGTGGCCCATCCCAGCGTATTGCCCTGCCGGTCCGTGATGGTGATGATGGTGTTGTTGAACGAGGCGTGGATATGGGCGATGCCATCCACGACGTTTTTCTTGACGCGCTTGCGCGTCTTGGTAACCGGTTTTGCCATGCTCCGACCTATGCCAAGGGAATTCCGAAATTTTCCGACCGCTTACTTGCGGATCGCGCGGCGCGGACCCTTGCGCGTCCGGGCGTTGGTGCGGGTGCGCTGGCCGCGCACCGGCAAACCGCGCCGATGCCGCAGGCCGCGATAGCAGCCCAGGTCCATGAGCCGCTTGATGCTCATAGACACCTCGCGGCGCAAGTCGCCTTCCACGATGTGCTTGGCCACCTCGGCGCGCAGGGCGTCCACTTGGGCTTCGCTCAGATCGCGGACCTTGAGGCTCTGGGCGACATTGGCTGCCGCGCAAATCTGCTGGGCGCGGGTCTGGCCGATGCCGTAAATGGCCTGCAGCGCAACGACCGCATGCTTGTTGACCGGAATATTGATGCCTGCAATACGGGCCATGCCTTGAAATTCCTCCCATCGCGCCGGGCGCTCGCCGCGCAAAGAAGCGAGAATCTAATTCACTCGGCGATGTAAATCAATAATGACCGCTGTTTTTTAGCCCTGCCGCTGTTTGTGGCGGGCGTCCGTGCAAATCACCCGGACCACGCGGTCGCGGCGAATGATCTTGCAGTTGCGACAGATTCTCTTCACTGAGGCGCGCACTTTCATCATTGTTCTCCAGATTCAGGGCGCCGAGCGAGGGCGGCGCCCGATTAACGGTTTTCGCTCAGCGCGACAGGCCCTGGCCCTTGAAGCTGCTCTTCTTCAGCAGGCTCTCGTATTGATGCGACATCAGATGCGCCTGAACCTGAGCCATGAAATCCATGACCACCACCACGATGATCAACAGCGAGGTGCCGCCAAAATAGAACGGCACCTGCCAGTATAGGATCAGAAATTCGGGCAGCAGGCAAACGCCGGTGATGTAAGCCGCCCCCACCAAGGTCAGCCGGGTCAGCACCTTGTCGATGTAATTCGCCGTCTGCATCCCCGGACGGATTCCTGGAATGAACGCGCCGGACTTTTTTAGGTTGTCGGCGGTTTCCTTGGAATTGAACACCAGCGCGGTGTAGAAAAAGCAGAAGAAGATGATCAGGCCGGCGTAGCACAGCACGTACAGCGGTTGCCCCGGCGACAGGGTCGAGCTGATGTCGCGCAACCATTCCATGTTCGGGGCGTTGCCGAACCAACTGCCCAGCGTGGCCGGAAACAGGATCAGACTGGACGCGAAAATCGGCGGAATGACGCCCGACATGTTCAGCTTCAGCGGCAGATGGGTCGTCTGCGCGGCGTACACCTTGCGGCCCTGCTGGCGCTTGGCGTAGTTGACCGTGATCCGGCGCTGGCCGCGTTCGACGAACACCACGAAGCCGGTGACCAGTATCGTCAGCGCCAGCAGGAACAGCACCAGCATGACGTGCAGTTCACCCGTCCGGGCCAGTTCCAGGGTGCCGCCCACCGCCTGTGGCAAACCAGCGACGATGCCAGCGAAGATCAGCATCGAGATACCATTGCCGATGCCGCGCTCGGTCACCTGCTCGCCCAGCCAGACCAGAAACATCGTGCCCGCCACCAAGCTGATGGTCGAGGTCATGACGAAGCCGTAGCCGGGCGCGACCACGACCGAGGTGTTACCCACCATCTGGCCTTGGATGGCGATACTGACGCCGATGGCCTGGAACGCCGCCAGGACCACCGTCAGATAGCGGGTGTAGCGGGTCAGGGTGTGACGACCCGCCGCACCGCCCTCCTTGCGCAACTGCTCCAGCGCCGGCACCACCATGGACATCAGTTGCAGGATGATCGAGGCCGAGATATACGGCATCACCCCGAGCGCGAACAGGCTCAGGCGACCCAGCGCGCCGCCCGAAAACATGTTGAACATGTCGAGGATCGTGCCGCGCTGCTGGTCGAACAGTTGCGCCATGGCGTTCGGATCGATGCCCGGCACCGGGACGTGCGCGCCGATGCGAAACACCACCAGCGCCCCCAGCAAAAACAGGAGGCGCTGGCGCAGTTCGGTCATTTTGCCGAGATCCGGCAGGGCGGTGGCCATCGCGGCTACTCTTGAATGGTTCCGCCAGCCGCCAGCACCGCATCCCGGGCGCCTTTCGTCAGCGCCAGACCGCGCAGGGTCACGGGTTTTTCCAGCTTGCCGGAGAGAATCACCTTAGCCTTTTTAGCGAAGACCGGCACGACGTTGGCCGCCTTGAGCGCCACCAGGTCGATGACCTCGGCGGAGAGTTTGGCCAGATCGTGCAGCCGCACCTCGGCGGTATCTTTGGCCGTCATCGAGCGGAAGCCGCGTTTGGGCAAGCGCCGCTGCAAGGGCATCTGGCCGCCTTCAAACCCGACCTTGTGATAACCACCGGCCCGGGCGTGCTGGCCCTTGTGGCCGCGCCCGCCGGTCTTGCCGAGGCCGGAACCGATACCGCGCCCGACCCGCTGCTTGTCCGGCCGGCTGCCCGGCGCCGGCTTGAGGGTATTGAGACGCATGGTTCAGGCCTCCTCGACTTTCAGCAAATACGACACCTTGCGAATCATCCCGCGATTTTCCGGGGTGTCGATCACCACCGCGCTGCTGTGGGTTCGCCGCAACCCCAGCCCCCGCACGCAGGCTTGGTGCGCGGCCAGTCGGCCATGCGCGCTCTTGACCAAGGTCACTTTCAGTTTGTCGGCCATGGTCTCAGCTCCGAATCTCGTCCACGGTCTTGCCGCGCTTGGTCGCCTGGTAATCGGGCGATTTCATGGCGCTCAGGCCACGAATGGTCGCCCGCACCACGTTGATGGGATTGCGCGAGCCGATACACTTGGCCAGCACGTCCTTGACGCCCACCACCTCGAACACGGCGCGCATGGCGCCGCCGGCGATGATCCCCGTGCCCTCGGAGGCTGGCTGCATGAACACCCGCGCCGCGCCGTGTTCGGAGGTCACCGGGTATTGCAGGGTCGTGCCGTTCAGCGGGACGCCACACATGTTCTTGCGGGCCTTGTCCATCGCCTTCTGGATGGCCATAGGCACCTCGCGGGCCTTGCCGTAACCCAGGCCAACCCGGCCGTTGCCGTCGCCCACCACGGTCAGCGCGGTGAAGCCGAACTGTCGGCCACCCTTGACCACCTTGGCCACCCGGTTAACATTGATCAGCTTTTCCTGCAAGCCGTCACTGTTTTGGGAACCTTCCACGTTCGTCGCCATGTCTGCTCCTTAAAACTCCAAACCGTTCTCGCGGGCGGCGTCGGCCAGCGCCTTGACCCGGCCGTGATACTTGAAACCGGAGCGATCGAACGCCACCCGGGTCACGCCCACCGCCTTGGCCTTCTCGGCGATCGCCTTGCCCACCGCCTTGGCCGCCTCGACGTTGCCGGTGCTTTTGAGAGTCTGGCGCAGCGCCGGCTCCAGGGTGGAGGCAGCGGCCAGCGTCTGGTCGCCGGTCGGGGCCGGGCTGATGAGTTGGGCGTAAATATGGGTCGGCGTGCGATGCACGCACAACCGGTAGACACCCAGCTCGCGAATCTTGTGCCGGGCCCGCAATCCGCGCCGCAGACGCGCGGCCTTTTTGTCGGCTGCTTTCTTGTCCATGGCGGCTCCTTACTTCTTCTTGGCTTCTTTCAGGATGATGGTCTCATCCGAATAACGCACGCCCTTGCCCTTGTAGGGTTCCGGCGGCCGGTAGGCGCGGATCTGGGCGGCCACTTCGCCGACCTGCTGCTTGTCCACGCCCCGAATCCTGATTTCGGTCTGGGTAGGCGTTTCGATGGTAATCCCCTCCGGAACCTTGAATTCAACCGGATGGGAGAACCCCAGCGTCAGGTTCAGCACCTTGCCCTGGGCCTGCGCCTTGTAGCCGACGCCGACCAGTTGCAGCTTGCGCTCGAACCCCTGGGTGACGCCGATCACCATGTTGTTGAGCAGGGCGCGCATGGTGCCGGTCATGGCCCGATGCTTGCCATCGTTGGTGACCAAGCGCGGGGCGACCTTGATTTCGTCGCCCTCCCGCTGCACCACGACCCACGGATGCACGCGCAGTTCCGCCGTGCCTTTCGCGCCCTTGAGGGCGACATCCTGACCTTCGATGGTGACATTCACGCCCGCCGGGATGGGAATCGGCTTTTTACCGACGCGCGAAGTGCGAATTTTCTGTTCCTTGACGACGCTTGCCATGGGATCGCTCCTCTACGCCACGATGCACAGCACTTCGCCGCCATGACCGGCGGCGCGGGCGGCGCGGTCGCTCATCAGGCCCCGGGGCGTGGACACGATGGCCACGCCCAGCCCACCCATGACCTTGGGCAGTTCATCCTTGCCGCGGAATACCCGCCGGCCAGGACGACTGACCCGCTCGATCCGGTCGATCACCGGCTGGCCCTCGAAATACTTGAGCGCGATGGTCAACTCGGCTTTGCTCGGGGCGGTTTGCGCCACCGCGAAATCGCTGATGTAGCCCTCGTCGCGCAACACCTGGGCAATGGCCATCTTCACCTTGGAAGACGGCATGCTCACCTGGGTCTTGGCGGCGGCCTGGGCATTGCGGATGCGCGTCAGCATATCCGCGATGGGGTCCGTCATACTCATTACTTAAATGTCTCCACGTGGTCAGTGTCGGGGCCGCCGCCGGCGGGGCAAACCCTGAACTTAAGGCGTCGGGATCCGACCGCTGGCGGCCGGATGGCTGCTTACCAACTGGCCTTGCGTAGGCCGGGCACGTCGCCGCGCATGGTGGCTTCGCGCAGCTTGTTCCGGCCCAGGCCGAACTTGCGATAAAAGCCGTGCGGCCGGCCGGTCAGCCGGCAGCGATTGCGCAACCGGATCGGACTGGCGTCGCGCGGCAACATCTGCAACCGCTTCTGCGCTTCGCGCCGCTGCTCGTCGCCGTTGGCCGGATCGCGGATGGTTTCCTTCAATTCGGCCCGCCGGGCGGCATACTGCTCGACGATGTGCGCCCGCTTGATTTCGCGGTTCTTCATGCTCAGTTTGGCCACGGCTTGGTCCTCAGTTCCGGAACGGGAAATCGAACGCCGCCAACAAGGCGCGTCCTTCCGCGTCGGTGCGCGCGGTGGTGGTAATGGTGATGTCGAGGCCGCGAATGGCGTCGATCTTGTCGTAGTCGATTTCCGGGAAAATGATCTGTTCGCGCACGCCGAGGCTGTAATTGCCGCGCCCGTCGAAGGCGCGGGCGCTAAAACCGCGAAAGTCGCGGATGCGCGGGATGGCGATGTTGACCAGCCGATCCAGGAACTCGTACATCCGGTCGCGCCGCAAGGTCACCTTGCAACCGATCGGCCAGCCCTCGCGGATCTTGAAGCCGGCGATGGACTTGCGCGACAGCGTCACGATCGGCTTCTGGCCGGCGATCTGGGTCATATTGCCGACCGCGTGCTCCATGATTTTCTTGTCGGCCACCGCCTCGCCGACCCCCATGTTCAGGGTGATCTTGGCGATCCGGGGCACTTCCATAACGTTGCGGTAACCGAACTGCTCGCGCAGCTTGGGCGCCACGGTCTCGCGATAGTACTGTTGCAATCGAGCCACGAGCGTCTCCTCAAACATCCACGACTTCGTTGTTGGACTTGAAGTAGCGCACCTTGCGGCCGTCCTCCAGCACCCGGAAACCCACCCGGTCGCCCTTTTTGGTGAGCGGGTTGAACAACATCACGTTGGAGACGTGAACCGCCGCCTCGCGCTCGACGATGCCGCCCGCCACGTTGCGCGCCGGATTGGGCTTGGTGTGCCGCTTGACCAAGTTGACCCCGGCCACGATCACCCGCTCCTCATCCATCACCCGCACGATCTTGCCGCGCCGACCCTTGTCTTTGCCAGCGATGACGACGACTTCATCGTCCTTTCGAATTCTACGCATGGTCGCCTTCCTCCCGCCTCACAACACTTCCGGGGCCAGGGAAATGATTTTCATGAATCGCTCGCTGCGCAACTCGCGGGTGACCGGCCCGAAAATACGGGTGCCGATCGGCTCCAGCTTGTTGTTGAGCAGCACCGCGGCGTTGCCGTCGAAGCGGATCAGCGAGCCGTCCGGCCGGCGCACGCCCTTGCGGGTGCGCACCACCACGGCGTTGTACACCTCGCCCTTGTTGACCTTGCCACGGGGGATGGCGTCCTTGATGCTGACCTTGATGATGTCGCCAATCTGCGCGTAGCGGCGATGGGAGCCGCCCAGCACCTTGATGCACATCAGCCGGCGAGCGCCGCTGTTATCGGCGACTTCCAACATTGTTTGCATCTGAATCATGGTTCTACATTCCGTTCACGGATGAGGGAAAACGCCGGCGTCCCGACAGGCCCGGCCGGCTGGCGGCGGTCATTGCGCGCGCTCGACCACCGCGACCAGCGTCCAGGCCTTGGTCTTGGATAGCGGCCGGCACTGCTTGATGGTCACCAGGTCGCCCGCGCGGCACTCGTTGTTTTCGTCGTGGGCGTGCAGCTTGGTGGTCCGGCGAACGTACTTGCCGTAAACGGGATGCTTGACCAGCCGCTCGATCGCTACGGTGATGGTCTTGTCCATCTTGTTGCTGGTCACGCGCCCGCTCAGGGTGCGCTCCACCTGGGTGTCCGTCGTCATGCCTGTTCCGCCTTCTCGCCTAACACCATCTTGACCCGCGCAATGTTGCGCCGCGCCTGCCGAAACAGATGGGGCTTGGTGGCTTGATTGGTGGCCTTCTGCATTCGCAGGTTGAACTGTTCGCGCAGCAGCGCCAGCAGTTCCTGCTTCAGCTCGTCCACGCTTTTCTGTCGCAGTTCGCTCGCGTTCATCACATCACCGTCCGGGTCACGAAGACCGTTCGCACCGGGAGTTTGGCCGCCGCCAGACGGAACGCCTGGCGGGCGATGTCCTCGGTCACCCCTTCCACTTCATACAACACGCGGCCGGGCTTGATCCGGGCGACCCAGAATTCGACGCTGCCCTTGCCGCTACCCATGCGCACTTCCAGCGGTTTCTTGGTGATCGGCTTGTCCGGGAAGATGCGGATCCACACCTTGCCGCCACGTTTGATGTAGCGGTTGATGGCGCGGCGGGCGGCTTCGATCTGGCGAGCGGTCAGCATCCCGCGGGTGGTGCATTTCAACCCGTATTCGCCGAAACTCACCTGCGCGCCGCTGGTGGCGACGCCGGTGTTGCGTCCCTTGCGCTGCTTGCGGAATTTCGTTCTTTTCGGCTGTAACATGTTCCGTCTCGTCTATCAACAGGGAACTTGTGCGCGACACCGCGCGAAGTTCCGCAACAGTTTCGGGCGCTCAGTTGGCAGACGCCTTCTCGGGCTTGGCCTCGCCCGGCCGGTCGAAACCGAACACTTCGCCCTTGAAGATCCAGACCTTGATCCCGATCACGCCATAGGTGGTCTGGGCTTCGGCCAACCCATAATCGATGTTGGCGCGCAAGGTGTGCAACGGCACCCGCCCTTCCCGGGTCCACTCGCTGCGCGCGATTTCGGCGCCGTTCAACCGGCCGGAAACCTGGATTTTGATCCCGAGCGCGCCCAAGCGCATCGCGTTGGTCACCGAGCGCTTCATCGCCCGCCGGAACATGATGCGCCGCTCCAACTGCTGGGCCACGCCTTCGGCCACCAGTTGCGCGTCCAGTTCCGGCTTGCGGATTTCTTCAATGTTGATCTGCAAATCCTTGACATCCAGCCGCATCATCCTGGCGACGGCCTTGCGCAAGGCTTCGATATCCTCGCCCTTCTTGCCGATCACCACGCCGGGCCGGGCGGTATGGACGGTGATGCGCGCCAAGCGGGCGGGCCGCTCGATCTGAATCCGGCTGACCGAGGCGTTGGCCAGCTTCTTTTTCAGGAACTGCCGCACCTTCAGATCGGTTTCCAGCAGATCGGGGAAATTCTTGCTATTGGCATACCATTTGGACGTCCAGTCGGTGGCGATGCCCAGGCGAATCCCGGTGGGGCTGACTTTTTGACCCATGTCGTTTTCGCTCCTATCGCTCGGCCACGGTGACGGTAATGTGACTGGTGCGCTTGACGATGCGGTTGCCCCGGCCCTTGGCGCGGGCGTGCATCCGCTTCATCACCGGACCGCAGTCCACGCAGATCGCCGCTACTTTCAGTTCGTCGACATCGGCGCCCTGGTTGTGCTCAGCGTTGGCGATGGCCGATTCCAGCACTTTCAGGATCAGCGGGGCCGCCTTCTTGTCGCTGAATTTCAGCAGATTCAGGGCGCGGTCCACCGGCAGGCTGCGCACCTGATCGGCGACCAGCCGGGCCTTTTGCGGCGAAATGTGAGCTTGTTTCATGATCGCGACAGCTTGCATGGTTCGCCTCCTTATTTGGACTTCTTGTCCGCCGCATGGCCGCGATAGGTGCGGGTGGCGGCGAACTCGCCCAGCTTGTGGCCCACCATGTTCTCCGTAACCAGAATCGGCACGTGCTGGCGACCGTTGTGCACGGCGATGGTCAACCCGATCATTTCGGGCAGGATCATCGACCGCCGCGACCAAGTCTTAATCGGCCGCTTGGTGTGGGTAGCGATCGCCTGCTCCACCTTCTTGGTCAGGTGGAGATCGACAAACGGCCCTTTTTTGATCGAACGTGGCACTGGACTGATTCCTCTTATTTCGCTTTACGCCGGCGCACGATCAGGCGGTCGGTGCGCTTGTTCGAGCGGGTCTTGTAGCCCTTGGTCGGCGTGCCCCACGGCGACACCGGATGGCGCCCGCCCGAGGTGCGACCTTCGCCGCCACCGTGCGGGTGGTCCACCGGGTTCATGGCGACGCCGCGCACGGTGGGTCGAATCCCCCGCCAGCGCTTGGCGCCGGCCTTGCCGAGCGAACGCAGATTGTGTTCCTCGTTACCGACTCCGCCGATGGTGGCCTTGCAGTCCGCGTGTACCTTGCGGATTTCGCCCGAGCGCATCCGCAGGGTGGCGTAGCTGCCTTCGCGGGCGACCAGTTGCACCGAGGCGCCAGCGCTGCGGGCCAGTTGCGCACCCTTGCCGGGCCGCAGTTCCACGCAATGCACCTGACTGCCGACCGGGACGTTGCGCAGCGGCAGGGCGTTGCCCGCCTTGATCGGCGCCGCCGGGCCGGACAGCAGGGTCGCGCCCACGCTCACGTCGCGCGGGGCGATGATGTAGCGGCGCTCGCCGTCGGCGTATAGCAGCAGCGCGATATGAGCGCTGCGGTTGGGATCGTATTCCAGCCGTTCGACCTTGGCGGGAATATTGTCCTTGTCGCGCTTGAAATCGATCAGCCGGTAATGCTGCTTGTGGCCGCCGCCCTGATGCCGGGTGGTGATGCGGCCCATGTTGTTGCGGCCGCCGTTTCGGGTCTGCTTCTCGACCAGCGGCGCATAGGGTCGGCCCTTATGCAGGTTGGGGGTGACGACCTTGACCACGAAGCGCCGGCCGGGCGAAGTGGGTTTGGTTTTGACGATGGGCATGGGGGTTTACCTTATCTCTCGTATGCGCCCGTTCACTGCGCCGTCAGGAAATCAATTTCGTGACCGGCTTCCAGGGAAACGTAAGCCTTTTTCCAGTCCGAACGCCGCCCGGCCAGCGCGCCGAACCGCTTGCGCTTGCCCTTGACGTTGAGAACCGTCACGCCCGTGACCTTGACCTTGAACAACAGCTCCACGGCATCCTTGATTTCCGGCTTGGTCGCGTCGCGCGTCACCTTGAACGCCACTTGGTTATAGCGATCCGTCAGGCGGTTGCTCTTCTCGGAAACGTGCGGAGCCAGCAGGATCTTCAGCAAGCGTTCCTCGTTCATGCCAGCCACTCCCCGACGCTCTTCACCGCGTCCACCGTCATCACCACCGCGTCCGATCCGACCAGGCTGACCGGGTCCAGACCATGCACGTCGCTCACCGCCACGCCCGGCAGATTGCGCGCCGAGAGGTACAAGTTCATATCCACTTCTTCGGCCACCAGCAACACCCGCCGCTGCTCGGCCAAGCCCAGCGCCGCCAGTTGCTCGACCATGAGCCGGGTCTTGATCTCCGGAATATCGAGCGCATCCACCACCAATAACCGATCCTGGCGCAACAGTTCGGAGAAGATGGCGCGCATGGCGGCGCGGTACATCTTGCGGTTGACTTTTTGCGAGTGATCCTGCGGCCGAGCCGCGAAGGTCACGCCGCCGCCCCGCCAGATCGGGCCACGGCTGGAGCCGGCGCGGGCGCGACCAGTGCCTTTCTGCCGCCACGGCTTGGCGCCGCCGCCACGCACGTCGGAACGATTCTTTTGGGCCCGGGTGCCGGCCCGTCCGCCCGCCAGATACGCCACCACGACTTGATGCACCAGCGCCTCGTTGAACGGCCGGGCAAAGGTTTCATCGGCGACGGCGATCTGACCGGAGGCCGTGCCGCTCGCGTTTTTGATCTGAAGTTCCATGTCTCGCCTCCTTACCGGCGCGCTTTCACGGCGGGCTTGATCATGACATCGCCGCCCTTGGCGCCGGGCACCGCCCCCTTGATCGCCAGCAGGTTGCGCTCGACATCCACTCGCACCACTTCCAGATTCTGGGTGCAGCGCCGCGCCGCGCCGAGATGGCCGGCCATCTTCTTGCCCTTGAACACCCGGCCCGGACTTTGGTTCTGACCGATGGAGCCGGGGGCGCGATGGGACAGCGAGTTGCCGTGACTGGCGCGCTGGCTGCGGAAATGGTGACGCTTGATGGCGCCGGCGAAGCCCTTGCCGATGGTGGTGCCGGTCACGTCCACTTTCTGGCCGGCTTGGAACAAATCCGCTTTCAGTTCGGCGCCGACGCCGATGTCGGCACCCTCGCCATCCGCCAGGCGGAATTCCCACAGACCACGCCCCGGCTCGACGCCAGCCTTGGCGAAATGACCGGCCATCGGCTTGGTCACCCGGCTGGCCCGGCGCGCGCCGACCGTGACTTGCAGCGCGCGGTAACCGTCGGTGGCCTCGGTCTTGACCTGGGTCACGCGGTTCGGCTCGACCTCGATCAGGGTGACGGGAATCGAAACGCCGTCCTCCGTGAACAGGCGCGTCATACCGGCCTTGCGGCCGATGAGTCCTATTGCCATTTTTTGATAACCTCGGGTATCGGCGACTTCGGGCCAGAGGAAGGGAAGGCCGCCCCTCGTGGCCCGGCTTGCAAGCGCCTAGTTCAGCTTGATTTGCACGTCCACGCCAGCGGCGAGGTCGAGCTTCATCAGCGCATCCACCGTCTTGTCGGTGGGGTCAACGATGTCCATGAGCCGCTTGTGGGTGCGCAGCTCGTACTGGTCGCGGGCGTCCTTGTTGACGTGCGGCGAGACCAGCACGGTGAATCGCTCGATCTTGGTCGGCAGCGGGATCGGGCCGCGCACCTGAGCGCCGGTGCGCCGGGCGGTCTCGACGATTTCCCGCGCCGACTGATCGATCAACCGGTGATCGAACGCCTTCAGGCGGATGCGGATGCGCTGGCTGGCAGTCGTGGTCATGGTGCTCACTCGATGATTTTGGCGACGACGCCGGCGCCGACGGTGCGGCCGCCCTCGCGAATGGCGAAGCGCAACCCTTCGTCCATGGCGATCGGCGCGATCAGGCTGATCCGCATCCGGATGTTGTCGCCCGGCATCACCATCTCCACCCCCTCGGGCAGGTCGACCGAGCCGGTGACGTCAGTGGTGCGGAAGTAGAACTGCGGCCGGTAGCCCTTGAAAAACGGGGTGTGCCGCCCGCCTTCTTCCTTGCTCAGCACGTACACTTCGGCGTCGAATTCGGTGTGCG
>Ga0209573_1002748_pt1 | contig 21284 bp, 12 predicted proteins | sample TNRBio252014_DNA_FD_185870 | JGI IMG/M metagenome (GOLD analysis project Ga0209573, IMG submission 185870) | Wastewater treatment Type I Accumulibacter community from EBPR Bioreactor in Madison, WI, USA - TNR Reactor_6/25/2014_ DNA (SPAdes)... | ecosystem: Engineered > Bioreactor > EBPR >...
AAAAAACCTTGAATCCTGCTCGTTCTGGGAAGAGTGCATGGACGGATCATCAGCAACTACGACCAGTAAACCTCCATTTACACCGGAAACAGCAGAGTTCATAAATGGATCTGCTGCCACGTTCAAACCTACATGTTTCATGCAAACCATGGCCCTTTTCCCTGCATAAGCCATTCCCAAGGCCTCTTCATATGCTGTCTTTTCATTCGTGGACCATTTGCGGTGAACATCTCTTTCAATGGCTGTTTTGGATCGTTGTATATATTCTGTGATCTCGGTTGAAGGAGTGCCGGGATATGCATAAACGCCCGATAAACCAGCATCCAGCGCACCTTGAGCGATGGCCTCATTACCCAGTAAAAATTGTTTCATCTGTTATTTTTTTTGATTTCTCTTAATCGTATGTTGCAGACGCTGATGTCCTGAAATACACTATGTTCTACAAAAACATGCCTCAAAATATGGCATTGTTTGAACCTCAAAATTAAGATTATATCAAAGAATTTCCTAACTATTTGACTGATATCGGGGTAATTTTGGCTGGTTCTAAATTATCCGAATAAATGGTTTAATTATCATTTATAATTCTAAAGTTTGTAAATTTCGCCGCGTTTGTGTTTTATATTGATTTTTCAAATCTTTTGGATTTCAGTCACTAAATTTGAAGAAACTGGACTGATATCAAAGTCAATTTTAAATTTTGACATCTGAGGAAGTCAAATAAATGTCTGGAATCTTAAAAAATATTTCATTCTTATGTTCCAGGTTAATAATATAGCTGGCCTGTAAAAAATAATAAAGTGGATTTACAGACCTATCATAGGGATGATTCCTCAACCATATTAATTGTGGATTATTAGTAAGGAATAGTTAAAATAATGATAATACACGATTTTATTCGATAGATATATATAAGAAAAAAATGTATATTATCATTGATCTTCCTAACAACACCTATTCTTTTCCGGATTTGGTATGATGCAAAGGAATTCAAATGGTTCATTAAATGGATTTCTGAACTGATGGTCCGTGTTGGGTTCGACATACAAGCTCATACCTTCCGTTACCTCATGTTCTTTACCTGCTGCATCAACAAAAATACCTTTGTTTTTTTCTATTTTTACAACATGTTCGTAGTCATGCTGATGTCTTGGCGTATGACCTTCAGGAGATACTTCAAAATGTCTCATGATAATATTACCTGATCCGTCAGGGATCCCAATCAGGATTTTCATTTTAACCTGATGTGCTCCCTCCATTTGAACGTCCTGGAATGGTCTGTTTGCATCGTTATTTATTGGCATAGTATTTTATTTACTTTTTGTTAATATTAATTACGTAACTATTTGATTGTATCTAAAACGGGACTTGATTTCATTTTGTAATCCACCTAATGCAAATTAACAAACAAAAACGCAAAATGTTATATATTTGCTATTTAAGTAGTGTTTGCAAGAAAAGCTATTTTTTTTGTCTTTGATAAGAAAACGTCAAGGACAAGGCTTGCGAAGTTTTTGAAAACAAGGGGTTTACTTATTGTAAATGACTGTTTCAAAAACGAGCGTAACGCAGTATTTGGCGTTTTTTGCAAAGAAAAAGTAGATTTTTTTTCTGGCAAAATTAATTCTTACAACTTTAATAAAATATGTCCAATAAGCAAAACTTGAGCGATCAATATCCTTCTATAACGTTGAATAAAGGCAGGGATCAGTCCATTTTAAGGAAGCACCCATGGATTTTTTCAGGTGCCATCAGATCATCTTCGGGAAAACTTCATGAAGGGGAAGTAGCTGAAGTTTTTGATTCAGAAGGAAATTATCTTGCATCAGGTTTTGTAGAGAACGGTTCGATAGCTGCCAAAATATTTACTTTTGAAAGAAAAGAGATCAATATTGATTTTTGGGTGGAAAAAATAAATACAGCCTGGGATCAACGCCAAAAGATTGGCCTGACTGAATCCGGTAATACCAATGCATGGCGTTTGGTTTTTGCAGAGGGTGACGGTTTACCTGGATTGATACTTGATTATTATAACGGACTGGTCGTTTTTCTTGCTCAGTCCCTCGGAATGTACAAAGCTAGATTTGACATTGTAAGCGCCTTGAAAATTTGCCTGAAAGATAAACTCATCGCTGTTTATGACAAAAGTGTTTTTGCCAAAAAACAGGAAGGGACGCATGATCAGCATTTTTTAACCGAGACACAAGCAGAGAATCCTATAATGATCAATGAAAACGGACATTCCTTTCTGGTTGATTTCATTTATGGGCAAAAGACTGGTTTTTTTCTTGATCAAAGGGATAACCGTAATTTGGTGGGAAATTATTCGAAAGGGAAAAAAGTGCTCAATCTCTTTTCCTACACAGGAGGTTTTAGTGTATATGCCCTAAAAAATGGCGCATCAGCCGTTTATTCTGTGGATAGCTCTGCTTCAGCTATAGAACTCGCAGGGAAGAATGTAGCGTTGAATTGCCCTGAAATTGCCGTTAAACATCATGGTGTTATTGCAGATGTGAAGGATTATTTGCAGCTAATGGAGTCCGATTTTGATCTGATCATCCTCGATCCTCCTGCATTTGCCAAGCACAGAGAATCCAGACACAAAGCCATTTTAGGATACAAATATCTCAATTCCGCAGCGTTGAAGCGGATCAGGAATGGGGGCATTTTGTTTACTTTTTCATGTTCTCAATTGGTTACTGCAGATCTTTTTGAATCCATGGCTTTATCTGCTGCGATAGAAGCAGGTAGAAATGTTCGGATCATACATCGCTTGAGCCAGCCTGGTGATCATCCTGTTAGTATTTTTCATCCGGAGGGTAATTACCTGAAAGGACTGGTACTATATGTGGAATGAGTATTTAATAAATGACTTAATTATACAGAATTGGAATTAATTTTCGGGATATTTCTTAAGGAATCCCTAAATAACAATGGATTATGAAAAAGCTAAAATTTTGGTATTCAATATTTAACATCACCTTGATATTTATTGGTTTTATTAATTGCTCAAATAGCCAAAACAGTTTTAGGTCTGCGGATGGTTGGGGATCAGGATGGGATAATAACGATTTTTGGAGCGGGACAGGTTTTGGGTCGACTTATGGCAAGACTTACCAAAATTCTACTGGGAATGGTAGTAGATATTTTAGAATGTATACCCATTGGAATGATGGTAATTCAAACGCTATGCATGGACCATTAGGCGCTTCAGATGTTCATGTGAACCTTGCAACTCCATTAGACTTAGAAACATGGGGATCAAATTCTGGTAAAGCATATTATATTAATGTAAGTGGTGGAGCCAATAATTATTTTTATGTTTTTAGGACAAAACATGGTGATGGGATTGGTAATACACCACAATTGCTAGTTTTCGAGGTTAGGGGGGCAATCCGAAATGTCACGAGCGTGACTCAATCGCCCCTTCCTTATAGTGTTCAATTGCTTCCCTCAACTGATGTAACCATAATAGCTAATACAGACGGAAACCTGAGTGTAGGGCAGAATTTGTATTTGCGATACACAACAAATAATTGGAACAGTTCCATAATAACTCAAATGTCAGGCACAGAAAATACATTTACTGGAACTATTCCGGCGCAACTGGCTGGAACGGAGGTTGATTATTATATTTTTACCTCAGGAACTGGTCTAACTATTGGTCATAATGACGCAAATTGGTACACCATTAACGGGAATACCAATAACGGTAGTAATTATTCATATACAGTTTTATCGGATGCAGTGACTGTAAACCCAACTTATCCGACAGATAATCAAAACGTGACCATTTCTTTTAATGCGGCTGGTACTGCATTGGACGGAGCTACCAAAGTGTATTTGCATTCAGGTGTTTCAACAGATGATAATAATGCCACCAATTTTGAGTATGTGGTTGGAAATTGGGGGATGGATGACCAGATCGGGTTAATGACCAATACAGGAGATGATACCTGGCAAATTGTGATCTCTCCCGGTTTGCGCAGTTTTTATTCCGTGTCACCAGAAGATGATATTTTTGGCTTGAATTTCCTTTTCAGAAATGCAACAGGTAATTTAAAAGTTGACAATGATGGACAAAACTATCATAATCCGGTAGATCCGGGAAGCTATTTCTTCATTAGTTCTCCTGCTCAACCAGTATATTTCGGACAGGTGGGTTCAAACCTTCAGCATTCAGCAACAGCCAATATTGCTCCGACTACGTGGACATTAACTGAAATAGATACATTGACAGGAGCATTTATTTCAACGCTGGCAACCCAAAATGGGAATGTGTCTTTTACACATGATATTGAAATAGCATCCATACATTTGAGAAAGTTTAAACTGGAGGCCAATTTTGGTGGTATTACTAAATATAAAACTTTTTCACTTAGGGGTTACCTTCCGGTAGTTCTCGAATCACGTCCTTCCTGGACAAAACCCGGGATCAATTATCATAACTCAGATCCTACAAAAGCGACCCTAGTTCTGCACGCACCAACATACACCAGATATAAAAAGGGAACTGGTACTATATCCGGTACCAATACAACTATACCCAAAAATGTAATTTATGTCCTTGGAGATTTTAATAACTGGTTGCCTTTGGAATCCTATAAAATGAAAAGAGACAGGGATGGATGGGATGGTATGGCAGACTCAGATGGTGATGGTGACAGAGGTGACTACTGGTGGATCGAATTGTCTGGATTGAACCCCGGCCAGGAATATGTTTTTCAGTATTTTATCGATGGAGAGCTGATGATAGCAGACCCATATACCTCTAAAGTATCTGATGTCGATGATCAGTATATTCCGGAATCAGTGTACCCGGATTTAATAGATTACAGCGCAAATGCAGATGATAGGGCTTCGGTGCTCCAGACAGAAAAAGTCACATATAACTGGACTGCGGAAAATTTTACTGCGCCCTCAATCAATGAACTTAATGTGTATGAACTGCATTTCCGTGATTTCACCGATGCTGGAACTTATTTGGCTGCTGTCGACAAATTGGATTATATCAAAGGTTTGGGAGTCAATGCCATCCATGTGATGCCGGTTTCTGAGTTTGAAGGCAATTCCAGTTGGGGCTACAATCCCAATTTTTATTTTGCCCCGGATAAAGCATACGGGACTGGAAATAACCTTAAATCTTTTATTGATGAATGTCACAAAAGAGAAATATTGGTATTCAATGATATGGTACTCAACCATGCATTTTACAGCAATGTGATGGCAAAAATGTATTGGAATGACGAATTGAACAGACCTGCGAACGATAATCCTTGGTTCAATCCGGAACATAAAATGATATATGATTCAAACGGGCATTGGGGCGCAGATTGGAACCATGAGAGCGAACATGTACAAACTTTGGTGGACAGAATACTGGATTACTGGCTTCAGGAATTCAATTTTGACGGTTTCAGGTTCGATTTCACGAAAGGATTTGGCCAGTCAGCGCCTGATTCAGGTGATCCATGGGCAGGTTCAAAAGATCAGGACAGGATTGATCTCTTGTTGAGAATGGCAAATGGTATGAAAACAAGAAATCCTGGAGCCGTTGTTATTTTCGAACATCTGGCGGATTTCGATGAAGAAAATGACCTGGCAGATGCTGGTATATTGATGTGGAGTGGAGTTGGTCATCATAATTCTGTTAAAAGTTTAATTTTAGGACACAATGGGGATGATACAAATATCTATAACAACGGTGTTTATAATTCACCCGATAAAGGATTTACCTATGCCAATCTGATGAGTTACGCTGAAAGTCATGATGAGGAAAGACTTGGTTATGAAGTTAAACGCTGGTTCAATTGGGCCGAATTTGCCGGACCAAAAGTAACAGGGACAGATTCTCTGAATGCGATTGTTGACCGTTTGAAAATTGCAGTAGCTTTCAACTTATTGTTTCCAGGACCGAGAATGCTGTGGCAATTTCAGGAACTTGGTTATGATATTGGGATTGATTTCAATGGAAGGACTGGAGAAAAGCCACCAAAATGGGACTATTATAACAATTCTAAGCGCAAAGAATTATACAACTTGGTGTCAAAATTATTTAAGATCAGGAACCGGTATGCTCTTTATTCAACCACTCCTGATTATGGAAATATTGGTTTAGGTGCAGGAAATTTGACAACACCCAGAGTGATGAGATTATCTACAAGCGACGGAAAACATGTTATTGTAGTGGCCAATATCGATCCTGCTGCGGGTCATAACGTATATCCAAATTTTGATGTCACAGGCACCTGGTATAAATACAATGGAAATCCGGCTGTGGACGGAACCACATTGGTGGTTGCCAATACAAGTGATCCTTACTACCTCAACTATTCTGAGATGCTGGTTTTTACCAATTTTGAAATAGATAAATGTACGGATGTGAGAAGCACTAGTGATACCGGGCCTTTTTCTCTACGCGATGCTGTAAACTGTGCTTCTGAAAATGATGTCATTACGATTGAGTATCCGGTATTCGGAGAAACCATTACGTTGAATTCAATCATTCATGTTGATAAAAATCTGACCATCAACGGGTTTCAGTCAAAGAACATTAGCTTAGATGGATCTGAGCATGCCAATGGGGTATTCAGTATTGCTAATGGCAAAACAGTCACTATTAACGGAATAAAAATGATTTGCAGTACCGGAAATGCCGATGGCAGGTGTATATTAAACCAGGGAATCCTAACGCTGGATAATACAGAAATTGTTGATCCAGGCAGTAATTCAGCCGGCAGTACCATATTGAATACCGGAAATGGAGTATTTTCCATACAGAATGCGGTAGAAATAACAAAATAGGGTTTGAAACAAGACATAAATTATTGGTTCTATGTTTATTTTAGCAGAATAGATTTGTATTTTTTTAGTTAAAATCGACTTGGAACCAATTTTTTTTCCCGAATAATTTTTTAATATCAGTTTCTCGGTTTAAATTTGGAAAACAAAACTCATCCTTAAGATAACTTTATATTGGTTTAATCGAGGTTTTCTCAGTCTATTAGCAATATTATTTCTGGATGTTGTGGTTTATAATTTTGTTTGATTTTTTTAAAAACCTAAAAATATTAGCAAATGACAAATGATGATTTTTATTTTGATGATTTGGAAGACGAGGACGATGATGAGCCCTGGATAATGTTTGGGGAAGAAATGTATAATGAATTATCAACTGTAGTTAAACAGTTTCTGCAAGATTATTTCGGTGAGAAAATGTACAATCTGCAATCAGAAACGTACATGGAAATTGAGAATTCGATCCGGGAAGATTTTGATTATTTTGATGAGATCCCTGAAATTCTTTTCAGGCACAGAACCATTAAAGATCAGGATAAATTTGACGAGGCGTTTGAGAATTTCGTTCCTTCGCAAACACCTTTCCCATGGAAGAACAGTGGGAAATTGTTTAAAACAAATGTCGATGATGAAGAAGAGGATGATTCAGATGATTCGTTTTTGGATTATGCAGATCCTGAAGACTTATCTGAAGATCAACTTAGAGCAAAGGCGATCATAGATCTGGCTGATGATATTCTAAATGAAGACAGGAGGTTTAACCAATTTATGCAAGCGGGGTACGATTTATTAAACAAAGAAATTCGATCATACATTGAAAAATATGCTTCTTTTGACTTGTCAATATTGTCACCCGAAGGATATGAGGAACTGGAGAATCATATAGATATGTCTATTTCATTTGTTTTGGAAAACCTGGACTCTATAGTTAATGGCGATTAAATAGGCCATTTAAGTAAGTTTTATAATTTTTTCCAAATGCTGAATTCGGTATCTGCAAAAGCAGGAATCATAATATGAATTTGCATAAAACTCATTCTTAATCAGGCAATGATGTAAAATCCTCTCAACAAGGGTAAGGAAGTTTTTGAAAACAATTGGTTTAAAATGTGTAAAGAGCTGTCTTAAAATCGATGAAAACAAATTGTTGAGGGTTTTTCCCGCAATCATATTTAATTTGGCCATGTAGGATCTCAGTTGAAGTTTTGCCCTCAATTTTGTATATTTGGGTGATCTGTCAATAGTTTTTTGCAAAATGTATTTTGTAATCAGAAAATATTTGGATTTGCCTTATTTCCGATAAAACTACCACACGACCATATTGCTTGAAACTTTGACAAAAATGACTCAGACTGATTGACCAGAAATTGAAAGATGGTTTATTCATTGATTTAAAAAAAAATAGTTCTGTTGATTACCAAAACCTTAAAAATTAATACATTATCTCTTTAATCACATAATCGACTTCTCAACATTGAAGAGAAAAATAGTTTCATCCGGTGATCAGTGATCCCTGATTTCACTTATTATTTGCAACATTAGCATAATATGAGAAATGCAATGTATGACTTCAATTTGTTGTGTAATTAGTGTCTGCAAGAAAACCCATGGTTTTTTCGTCTTTGATAAGAAAACGTCAAGGACAAGGCTTGCGACCTTTCTGCGAGTATCGCACAGGCATGAGTTTTTGAAAACAAGGAGTTTACTAATTGTAAATGACTGTTTCAAAAACAAGCATAACGCAGTATTTGGCGTTTTCTTGCAAAGACTAATTATAGGTTGGCATTGGTTAAAAATGAATACAACCAATGCTTTCTTCGACAATTGATGAAAACGACCAGACTAAAAAGACTTGGGACTGATAAAGTTGTCTGATGATGTAGATCCGAACTTATTGTTTTTTAGGGACCATGGTTTGCCTTTTCAGCCGAATCCTGCATTCTGCACCCATACCATTTATATACATATAATTAATAATGTGTAAAAAATTTATAATATAGAAAATATATATTATAAAAATTTGGTATATGTTTTGATATACTAATAATAGGAATTTAAGATTGAATTAATTATTTATTATTTTAATATGTAAAGTGCTATAAAATATCAATATAGATTTTGGATGCTGAGTTTTTGAAATTTTGAAAGTATAAGTTAGCAAAATGCAACAGCCAGGAGCTGCTTAAAACTCAAAAAAAATGGATATGAAATTATTTTTTATTATAAGAAAACAGACTGATATGGCGATCACTAAAAGCCGGCTAAAGCATGCATGGATGATCATTTTTTTTATTTTTGGTGCTTTGACTTCGGTTAAAGCCCAAAGCGTTTATGCAGGGAAGGATTGGTCAGTTTGCCCGGGACAACATGTGAAATTGTCGGATTTGGGAGCCCAGACATTGAATATCAATGGTGATACCTGGTGGGAAACCAACGGAGATGGGACATTTGTACCAAATCTGATGTTTAATAGTGCGACCGAATACCGTTTTGGACCTTTTGATCTTGCAAAGGGTGAGGTGGTGTTAACCTTATATGGCAGAGCTTACAATCCGAATGGTCCGGTTCAGTCGGATCAGGTGAAAATATACATTGCCAGAAATTTTTATATGGCTTGTCAGGATTCCATTACTGTGCCTTTGGACGATCATTGCACATCATTGATCATTCCAGATATGTTGTTGGAAGGTTATTATCCGCCAACAAATATTTTCAATGTTGAATTAAAAGATACTTTGGGTCATATTATTCCAAATAATATTTTGACACATGAGCATCTCAATCAAACGATACATTCAAAAGTAACCAACCTGTGTAATGGTCATTTTTGCGAGGGAAGACTTGGTGCGAAAGATTACTATGCGCCTGATTTACAAGGAAGAAAGGATACCATTTCGTGCCTGTTGAATACTATACCTGATACGATAGGATTTCCTTTGGATACATCAGTGCTGGATACCATGTATTATTTAGGTAATAATCAATACTATCTGGAAGGTTGGGACAGATGTGGCAGTGCGATTTTGAGTTACACAGACAGCTTGTTCAGTTTTCCTTGCACCAGTCAATTTCAGTCTCTGTTGGTCAGAAAATGGTCTGGTTGGGATGATAGTGGCAATGTTGCTCAAGCCCGAGACAGTATTTATATCCGCAGAACCCGTATCGATGATCTGCAAATGCTATCAAATTTCAACGGGATTGATCAGCCAGCTTTTGAATGTGGCGGAGATTGGCCTGCACTGGATAATGGGTATCCCTCTCCTGATACCACAGGTTATCCAAACTTATTTTTCTGTTCGGATTTTGATATACAATTTTCAGACAAGCCATTTGACGGTTGTGGAAATACCGTCAGTATTTACAGGGAATGGCTATTGATGGATTGGTGTAATAATGATTTTATTAAAATTGGGCAAATCATAAAGCTCATGGATAATACACCTCCTCTTATGATCTGCCAAACTGATTCTGTAGTGCTCAGTACCGGTTATTTTAAATGCACTTCAGATGTTCACAATCTTGTGCTTCCTGTCGTTTCTGATGCCTGTGGGAATGCTGATCTCACCGTAGAAGTGTTTATTTTTGGTGATATCAACAATCCGGCAGTTGTAACAGAGTTGAATGGTCATTATTCAGTCAGGGATTTGCCGATAGGAAGGCATACCGTGAGGTTTACCGCAACAGATGAATGCCAGAATACGAGTTTTTGCGGATATGAAATCATTGTAAAAGATAATACTCCACCATCTGCAGTTTGTGACCAGAATACAGTTGTAAGTCTGACAGTCGATGGGAATGCCAGGCTATTTGCCGAATCCATCGATGATGGTTCTTATGATAATTGTGGTGAAATCACTATGGAAATTGTCAAAATGAGCGATGACTGTGGAATTTCTTCAAATCTTGTTTTTGGTGAATATATTGATTTTTGCTGTGCTGAAGCGGGTAAGAAAATAGGAGTGGCCATGAGGATCACAGACGAAGTCGGTCTTCAAAATACTTGCATGGTTGATGTAATCGTTCAGGATAAATTGCCGCCGGTAATTATTTGTCCGCCAGACATTCATATCAGTTGCGATACATATTACGACCCAAATAATTTAGGTGCATATTTTGGGAATGTGGTAACGGATATTGATCAACGAAAGGATATTGTTATCGTGGACGATTACAATCAGGGCGTGGTAGGACAGGATGGGGTTGCGCTGGACAATTGTTTTGTCGAAATTTCATACACATCCAACTTTCAGATTGATAATTGCAATGTCGGTCAGATCAACAGGACATTTACAGCAACGGACAATAACGGTGTTAGCAAAACCTGTCATCAGAATATTATAATCACTGACTCGAATCCTTTTTTAGGATCTGATATATTTTGGCCAAAAGACACTGTCATGAATGGATGTTTTGCACTGAATGCAAGTCCGGATCTGACAGGAAGACCTGTTTTTGATGATGATATGTGTAGCCTGGTAAGTGGTAATTTTATCGATAACCATTTTTCAGTTGTCGGAGATGCATGCGAAACGGTGATCAGGACCTGGACCGTGATCGATTGGTGTCAGCATGATCCGGATTTGGGACTTGGGGAATGGACTCATGTCCAGACCATCAAATTGAACAATACTTCAGCACCGGTTTTTACTTCTGATTGTCAGGAAAGAGAGATTTGTGTTTATGGACAATGTGAAGGATTGGTTGAGTTAACAGCTTCTGCCACAGATGATTGTACTCCGGAATCTGATCTGAACTGGGTTTGGAGATTGGATACAGGCGATAATGGCAGTTATGAACAATTTGGATTGGGGAAATATTTTAGTAAGTCATTGACGGAAGGAGCCTACAGGATTGAATGGTCTGTGGAAGATAAATGTGGGAATATTACCAAATGCGATTACAGATTTACTGTCAAAGAATGTAAAAACCCTACGCCATTGTGTATTTCAAGTATTACCACTGTTTTGATGAACCCGGATGGCATGATCACCATTGAGCCATCTACTTATCACATCAACAGTTATGATAATTGTACACCGGATCATTTACTGAAACTTTCGTGGTCGCAAAATATACTTCATGTAATAGATACCATCACCTGTGATGATATGGACGGTTTAACAGAGAAAAAATTTGAAAAGCAGTTGTGGGTAACGGATCTGGCTGGTAATCAGGATTTTTGCTCGGTGGAATTAATTGTTCAGGACAACATGGACGCCTGTGGATTCGATCAGGGATTTTTGGTTTCGGGTTCGATTTTCCACCCGGTCAGTCAAAACACAGTACCCAACGTTCCCATCCGACTGGAATGTAGTTTTGCCGAAAGTTCTCGAAGTATGAAATCTGATGCACAGGGCACATTTCATTTTGAGGAGTTAGAGAGAGGTTTGGACTATACCATCAAACCCTTGCCAGATCCAAATACCTGTACATCAGGAATCAATACACTTGACCTTATTCATATTCAACAACATATACTGAATGTTGAAATTCTAACGAGTCCATATCAGATCATCGCTGCTGATGTGAATAATTCGAGGTCGATATCGGGTGCAGATATCCTTGAGATCAGAAACCTGATCCTAGGGGTGAGTAACAAGTTTACTAAGAGTAATTGTTGGAGATTTGTTCCTAAGTCGCTGCAATTCAATGATATTTACGCGCCTTGGAATTTTTCTGAAAGTATTTTTCTTCCTGCTTTGTCCTCAAATGAAACAAATAATGACTTTTATATGATCAAAATGGGAGATGTAAACGGTTCTGCAGTCTTTCACTTTGGCGAAAATCCGGAGGTTTCAGGCAGAAGCATGAAATCACTTTTACTCGGGAATAATCTTTATGGTAATGGAAGTGACATCAAGGTGCCGGTTTATTTTGGTCAGGATGAATTGGTGATGGGTTTACAGTTTACTGCCGAGATCGCAAAACCTTTCCGTTTTAAAGGATTAGAAAAGGGATGGATCAAACCCGAAACGACCAATTTTGCTATTTTGGAAAATGGAAATGCACTGACAATGAGTTGGAATGAAACGAAAGATTTGGTTGTCCCAGCAAATGCACCGCTATTTTATATTGTTTTAGAAGGAGATAAAAAAGTGTTCTCTCCTGATAAAATCTCGATGTCCGGGAGAATTACCGATGCGAAACTGATCAGTCAAATGCAATTATTTGACCTTGTCCTGGCAAGTAATGTTGATAAAAATGAACAAACTACAGAGATATTATTCCAAAACAAGCCAAATCCTTTTGATCAACAAACCATTATCTTTTTTGAGCTTCCGGAAGATATGGAAATCGAACTGATGGTGAGCAATTCCATGGGCAAAACTGTGCTTAACATCAAAGAATTCAGATTGAAGGGAATGAATGAATTGGTTTTGCTTGCTGATATCCTTGGAACACCCGGAATGTATCAATATAGCCTGAAAACAAAAAACGGTCTGATCACTAAAAAAATGATTTATCTCAAGTAATAAAAAAGCCTGGCAAAATGTTTTGCCAGGCTTTTTTATCACTTGTGTAAAACTTCGAAAGTATCTTACCGACCTTTTAGGAAGTTTTTATCAATTTTTAAGGTGAGGGAAAAGTTAAAAATTTCCCTTAGAAATCAGAAAATGCCGATATCTACACCAAATTTTGGAAAAAATGAACCGTAAAATCCTAAAAAATAGGGTGTTGTGTTGTTGGAAACACCCAATAGACCTTCTGAGCGTACATGCTCAAAACCGACCAGTGGCAAGGCAAAATTTAAGTTGATCCTTTTTCCTAACCGAAGATTTGCTCCTGCGATGCCCATTACCTGAACGACCTGATCTGTGTTCAGGTCAACAGAGCCCAGAATTTTCCTTGAATATTGATAGCCATAGATCTCACCTCCGGTATAAAATTGTAAAAATCGACCTGGTTTGTTGAGGCTGTAGTTGGTTCGGAAGAGAAAGCCTGCATTTTTTGGTTCGGTAACGATGGACGAAGCCCTGTTTTGGATCGGGTAAACCTCTGCCTGATGAAACCACCGGCTGTTATCTGGTCTGTAAGATATACCGAAACCCCATTGATCTTCTGTTCTGGGAGAATATCCGATTCTGATACCCCAACTGGGTCTGTTTTGCGCCAGGATAGAGGGAATAAAACTGCTTAAAATCAGCGTGATTAAAATAATTTTTTTCATTAGTTTTGATTTTGTTATAAAAGAATAGTCATGGAAAGCTTTTTAGAAAAAATACATTCCATCGTGAAAAATGACTTTTAAGAACAGTGAAAATGATAAAAAATGTTGTTTTAACGTTCTTTTCAAGATTTTACAGAAAACGGTTTGGATTGGATTTATGTTGCAGATGGTGAAAATTTAACATTTTTATAGTACTTTGGAATGATCTATTAAAAGCGTTGGAAGTAAATAATAATTATTTAAAATATTGTTATCCAAATATTAATATATTAAGATTATTCTAAATGTTCTTTTAAACTGGTTCTTTTAGGATAGATGGAGATCAATTCTTTTTTAAGTTTTTCACTTTCCCTGATCATGTCCAGTTTCTCCAGGTGGCTGATCACGGTATTTGCCCGGTGAACAGCTTTTAGACCCAGATGATCTTTGTGATAATTGACCAGGTAATCCCTGTAAAATGAATAAATTTCCTCTTTTTTTTCTTTCACCAAAAATTTGTCATATTCCATAAACCATTCCAGGCTTGCCTTTTGGTTGAGTAGTCCGGTCAGCATGTCGTAATCATTTTCTAAAACGCACAGTTCAAGTCCTAATCTAAGATCCCTGTCAAGACTTAGATTGAGCTTTTTTTGTATAAATTCAGGGTAGGATAATGATTTCCCTTCAAAATGTATGTTTTTGATCATCCGGTAATACTGAAGTTCCCGGGTGAGTCTGAACAATTCTGTCGCATAAAAAAGCTGCTTTTCGGGATTTTTCAAGGATGCATACAGAGCAAGTAAATGCTTATATTGCATGGTTACTGAAATCAGTTTGCCATTTTTGAGCTTTTCCAGGAAAACTTCCAGCAATTCTTGATTTTCAGGTTTATTGATTTGGGTGATCACCTCGTTCAGCAATGCCGGATCTTTCAGCTTTTCGATGGTTTGATCAAACGGTTCCCGGATGGAATACTGAATTTTGATCCTGATGGAATATAGCAGCGCCTGGATATCTATTTGGCGGATAGAATTGATTTTTTGCTGAATAGACCTTGCAAAAGTATCCATCCGGTGCTCATCCAAATGCGTTTTGGCTAAAGTATTGTAGAAATTATTTGTTCCGGTATAATGATAAAAAGAAACCTGAACAAAATCCAACATGGTATCTATAATCTGTTGCAGAAAAGCGGGAGCCAAAGGTAACCCAAGCAGCTGATGATAATAGCCATGAGCACTGATGAGCAACTCGTCCAGAATCTCCTTTGCGTTCGTATTGGTGTAAGTGGCATAAGCCAGTTTGGTGATCAACTCTCTCAGGATCTGGAATGCTTCTGTGTATTTTTCAAGACTTAACGCATCTTTAGCCTGCAAAAGCAATTCGTTGGCAACCAAAATGAGCAATTGAGCATTTTGCCTGGTATTTTTGGATTGAAGCACGTCGGTTACCGGGTAACAGTCTTCCAATATCTGCTGATAGATATTCCCTTCAGATTGGTCATGGAATTGCCTGGCAAAATAAGTCATCAATAAGATCCTGAATTTCTTATCCTTTTTACTGAAAGCAAGTAAAAAATGTTTCAGGTCATCCAAACTTGCAATTTCCAGCACTGAACGGATGTGTATGGATTTTTTTCGTTGTTGGTCAGTGATTTTTGGTACAACTTCCTGAACCAGCTTTTGACGAATTCCAAATAAAGTGCATAGCGTATGCGCACAAAAGGATATATCTTTTTCTGAGGCTGAACAGCTGCATCCGGCATGAATGACATGTTCTTTAAAAATACCGATTTTGGTGGAAAAATTCTGATCTTCGAATATGATCCCTTCCCAAAGTCCATTTTTGATCTCGGTTAACTGTAACAGTTTGTTTTCTTCAAAAAGTTTTTCTGCCAGCAGTAAATGTTCATTTTCCGCATAAGCTTCAAAATTGAGAAGTGGTATTTTATTCAGATGCTGCATATAGAACCTTTCGTCAGAGGATCAAAAACCTTTGTCAATTTTCTATCATTAACAATTACTTTCCCCTGTAGAAAAATATAAAATGGATTTTTTCAAAAAAACATTTGTTTAACCCGTAAAGGTAAGAAAAGAGACTTAATATGCCGTAATTAATACCGTTTTTATTGGAAAAGGATTTCCCAAAGGTACAAGTTCTTTAGAATCTTTTGAAAACACGGTGAAATGTGCAAAAGTTTTAATTACAGAATAAACGGATCATCGGAGTGGAAATCGTGTTGCTTTTGTTGCCGGCACGATCGACTAACCAGATGTCATACCGAAAACTGTCAGTTGGGAATGCTGTCTGAACAGAGCAGGGAGGCAGATTATCAGGAAACAAACAACAGGTAGTATAGGTTAAAATCCGCAGTTCCGCATCCAGTCCCTTTTGGATTTTATCATCAGGGATAGCGGGAAAACTGAACTGTTCGGCTATGTTGCCCGTTCTGGAATCCACCATAAAAACCGTACTGCTTTCTGCTGTATCTCCCAAATACCCGAGGTCGCCATCACCATCAAGTATCTGAATATAAATTTCCATGGAATCTTCTTTGAAATACCCTTGTTGCATGCCCGTTTTATTCATTCCAGCCAGTCTGATCTCAGGAATGTCCGAAAGTTCCTTTTTTTTATAACATCCCAAAGCTAACAGGATCAGGACAGCAAAAGTCAAAGTATTTAATATAACAGATTGTTTAAAAATCATGATTTTCAGATCGGATTACATTTTCTGACAACAATTCTATAATATTGCAATATGGTTCATTTTGAATTAAAAAGAAAGGAAATTCTGGAAAAATTTTGCCTGTTAAAGTCAGGCAGGATGGATTTTGTTGATTTTGCAATGGAATTGTTTCATTTTCAGCAGGTTTATAATCCTGTTTATTCCAGATTCCTCAGCTATTTGGGTAAAAATGATTTTGTACCGGAAAAACTTGAGGAAATTCCTTTTTTACCTGTCGAGGTTTTTAAAAAGCATGAAGTAAAAACTGGAATATGGGATGCCGAAGTAGTTTTCAGAAGCAGCGGAACCACTGATTCTGAAAGGTCTGTACATCATCTGCGTGCAAAAGCGCACTATGAAGAGCAAGCGGTTTTTTGTTTTGAGAACAAGTTTGGACATTTGGAAAATTACAGATTTTATGGATTGCTTCCTTCATATATTGAACAAGGTGAATCTTCTTTGGTTCACATGGTCAATAATTTCATGCAACATCATACTGATGCTGATGGAGGTTTTTATCTGTATGATCATCAGCAACTTATCCATGATCTGAATGAGGATCAAAAGGGTAAAATTCCTGTATTGTTCGGTGTGAGCTATGCCTTGTTGGACCTCGCTGATCGCCTTAAGTCAGATCTCAATCGGGTGATGGTTTTTGAAACAGGAGGCATGAAGGGTAGGGGAAAGGAATTGGCGAGGGAAGAACTGCATCAACGCTTATGTAATGGTTTGAATATCAAAAGAATATATTCAGAATATGGAATGACTGAGTTGCTTTCCCAGTCTTATTCCTCTGGAAATGGCATTTTTGAAATGTCCCCAACAATTAAAATACTGATCAGTGATCTGTATGATCCTAAAAACATGTTGTCCATAGGTCAGCATGGAAGGATCAATGTGATCGACCTGGCGAATGTTGACAGCTGTGCTTTTATAGCGACTCAGGATGTCGGAGTTTTAGCCAATGAAAGAGAGTTTTCCGTTTTAGGGCGGACAGACAGCAGTGAAATTCGGGGGTGCAATTTGCTTTATGTGTAGGAGAATTCTTATTATTCAGAAGCAGCCAGGATAAAATTTTCAGCTTTTTCGAGGTCTTCCGGTTTTCCACAGTCAAACCAATAATCTTCATCATGGATATAAGCATGGATTTTGTTTTCATCCATATTCTCAAGGTAGAAGGTGATCAAAGAATAGATCCTGTTTTGTTCGATTTTCCTGATCAGCCCGGAATTTATCAGGTGAATACCACTGAAGGCAAATGCCTGCGATGATTCGGTAGTTCTCTGACTCATTTTTTTGCTCTGAGTGTTGTGGTTGACCCAACCATTCATTCTAAAGCATTCATCGAATATGAGTTGTCTTGAACTTTTCCTGTTTCGCACAGCAAGCGTCACCTCATTTCGGGAACTGATGTGATATGCTGCCATTCTGGCGACGTTCAGATTGGTGATAACATCTGTATTGAACAGCAGGATTGGTTCATCATCTGCATGAAACAAATGTGCAGCATTAGCCAATCCACCTGCTGTATCCATCAGGATCTTTTCTTTTGAAAGGCTGATATTCAGACCAAAAAAATCATTTTTGGCCAGGTATGATTCTATTTTTTCCTGGAAATGATGTGTATTGATCACAAAATGCGAAACGCCCTGTTGACTGAGAAATTTAAGATTATAGTGAAGCAGTGTGGTTCCCATGAATGGAGCCAGCGCTTTGGGCTTGTCATGCGTGATGGGATATAACCGGGTGCCTAAACCCGCTGCAAAGATCATCGCCTGCATAACCGCTTATTTGTTTTTGCGCATTTCCTGTTCACGGTGCCTCAAAACTACTTCCACGTCAAACTTTGAACGGACGATCTTTGAAAACTGTTCTGCCAGAAAAACAGACCGGTGTTGGCCTCCGGTGCATCCGAAATTTACAGTCAGGTTGTTGAACGAGCGGGAAATGTAATTTTTTATAGAAGATTCGGTCAGTTGGAGGCAGTTTTGGAGAAATGTAAATACCTCAGGTTCTTTTTCCAGATATTCAATGACTTCATTGTCCATACCTGTTAATTCCTTGTATTGATCCAGTCTACCTGGATTGGGTAAAGCACGACAATCAAACACAAAGCCACCACCATGTCCGCTTTCATCCACTGGCACACCTCGCCTGAAAGAAAAGCTGTTGACGGAGATTTTCAATTTTGGTTTACCGATTTCTTTCAATTTTTCTGAGCTGATCACCTGTTTCAGGACAGGAATGAGTGTTGGCAATTCAATAGGCAACTGAGTATTTGAAAGCAGATAATCCATATTCCTGAGTGCATAGGGAATGCTGACGAGGAAGTGAGATTTTTTCTCATAAAAGCCCCTGAATCCATACGTACCCATTGCCTGCATGATCCTGATCATCACAAAAACGGCAAAATATGATCTGAATTCAGATTCATTTACCTGAATATGCTTTTTTAATTCATTCACATAAAAACCCAGCAATTCTCCGCGGACTTCTTCGGGAATGTTGGCTTTTGCATCATAAAGAAGTGAAGCCAGGTCATATTGAAGAGCGCCTTTCCTTCCACCCTGATAATCAATGAAATAGATATCATCATCTTTGATCATAATATTTCTGGACTGAAAATCCCTGTAAAGAAAATATTCGTGATCTGCAGAAATCAAATAATTGGTTAGTTTTTGATAATCATCTTCCAATGCCTGTTCATCAAAAGCAATGCCCGCTAATTTTAAGAAATAATACTTAAAATAGTTCAAATCCCACATCATGGATTGGCGATCAAATTTTGATCTGGGATAGCAAAGTGAATAATCCAGATCTTTTCCGGCATGAATCTGAAATTTGGGTAATTCAGTCAATACTTTTTTATAAAACTGGATCAAAGTATCGCTGAACCGGCTTCTTTCTGACTCTAATTGGATCAGATTAAAAAGTGTCGTGTCGCCAAGATCTTCCAATAAGTAAACATTTTTAGCCAGATCTTCAGCCAGAACTGCCGGAACATTTAATCCTTTTCTGATAAAATGATTGGTAAATCCTATAAAGGCTTTGTTTTCCTTTGTATCCGCATTGTATACACCGACAACTTGTTTTGTTTTTGATTTCAAACGGAAATATACCCGGTCAGACCCGGATCTTGGCATGGGTTCAATGGTTTTAAAGGTTTCCCCTGACCACGATTCAAAAAGCTGAATGATTGGATCTGTCATATTTTTTTATGCTGAATATTTGAATGAAATTCGAAAGGGGATCAATCCCGGTTAGAAATCTTTTTATTGAACTCAACAGTGGCAATGCTCGGATCTTCTTTGATTTTTTTGATCAATTCATCAGGATCGATTTTTTCCTGGTTGAATGTCACCAGCCAAAGCGGACTATCCGGTCCGAGTCTCCTGACAATTTTCATTTCGTATTCAGCGTATTCTCTTAACCAACGGACTAGTATCAATTGGTCTGTTCCTTTGATGATCAGCTCGTTTTTGATGAGTATTTCATTTTTTGGAGCTGTTTCCACAACCGGAACGTCAGTCTGTTTCCAGCCATCAAGTTTGATCATTTCAAGAAGTTGTTTTTCCAAAACATCAACTGCAGGAGGAAAACTGCTTTTTGTTTTCATTGTTTTTTGTTTATCCTTATCAGAAAAACTCAATGTAGTGGTAGGAAGATCTGCAATATTCATATCGTAATTCTCGTCGAGTTTCCAGATGTTGGCATCTTTGAATAACTTCACCAGATTGACATACTCTACATCAGTCAATTGCTTCTCGTATTTGCCGATCATGGGTGTATAACGGATGCCATTATATTTCATCAAACCTGTGTTGTAAATCGTGAGGTTGTAGACAGGACATTCACCATAACAGGCACCTTTGCTATAAACTATTTTGGGACTTGTCAAAGCGACATCCGTTTCCATTTTAATGGCCGGACTACAGGATGTGTTCAAAAATGAAAGGGTGATTATGACTAAGATAAATGAGAAAAAATGTTTGATAATGTAATTCATATTTAATTTATTGTAAATTATTATTAATTGATAATGAAGTAAATATTTTAATTCAAGATGAAGCAATTTTCATTCCGTATTATATAAAAACGAATTTTCTGCTGATAAATTTTTTTTCGTCATGCAAAAATAAAATATATACGCCCGCTGCAATATTATTTAGATAAATATCTTTCTCGCTTTCTCCATAAAAACTACCGGAAAGCACGGTTCTTCCCGCTGCATCTATCAATCGATACCTGACTTTAGATTGGTCCGGCGTAAATCTTTTCAACTTTAATGCAGGTGGCACAACTTGATACAGGATCCAAATGTCATCCACAGGAGAATCTCCGGGTTCAAAATCGCGGCAAAACTGATCCCGGGCTAAATCAGGGTAATACAGGTCTATCATTTGCCACATCCTCGACTTTTGTTCCTCAGTAAAAAAAATCAGACAGTTATCATCTGTATAATTCATAAAGTTCATGAACATATCTGCGCTTCCACAAGAGTATTGCGGATGTGGCGGGCAACCGTAATAAATCTTTCCCTGAACCGGTGTGTCGTCAATGCCGTCGTCTGAGTCACAGGATTCTTCTGAACCCCACGGATGTAGCAATCCAAAAT
>Ga0209573_1002749_pt1 | contig 21283 bp, 16 predicted proteins | sample TNRBio252014_DNA_FD_185870 | JGI IMG/M metagenome (GOLD analysis project Ga0209573, IMG submission 185870) | Wastewater treatment Type I Accumulibacter community from EBPR Bioreactor in Madison, WI, USA - TNR Reactor_6/25/2014_ DNA (SPAdes)... | ecosystem: Engineered > Bioreactor > EBPR >...
TTGGGGTGGAAGGGGAGGGTTTTCATGGCAATGAGTCTAGTGGGCTTAGAGGCTATAAGCTAGAGAATTACCCGCAGTTAATGAGCATTTACCAGCAAGACAGACTTCCAGCCAGCAAGATTTGGCGTGGTCCAGTCACCGTAAATACGCTTGACTGTGGTTACGCCATACTTCGCAGCTTCTTTCAATAGGCCTTCGATGATTGCTGGTTGGGCATTGTCTGCGTCAATCAAAACCGCCAACCGACGCTGGACTAGGGTATCGTCGCTCATTGATCAAGAGAGTTGCATTGGATGCCAAAGACAAGACAGGGCGTGACAGTTAAACAATGCCACGCTCTGCTTTCTGACTGAATAAAATCTCAATTCTTGCTGGTGTCCACCAGCCGATTGGCCTTGATCCACGGCATCATGCCGCGCAGCTTGTCGCCAACCTGTTCAATCGGATGTTCGCGGCTGATGCGGCGGTTGGCCTTGAGCACCGGCGCGCCCGCCTGATTTTCCAGGATGAATTCGCGAGCAAACTGACCCGTCTGAATTTCCTTGAGAATCCGGCGCATTTCAACCTTGGTTTCATCGGTAATGATGCGCGGGCCACGGGTGAAGTCGCCATATTCAGCGGTGTTGGAAATCGAGTAGCGCATATTGGCGATGCCGCCTTCGTAAATCAGATCCACGATCAGCTTTACTTCGTGCAGACACTCAAAATAGGCCATTTCCGGCGCGTAACCGGCTTCCACCAGCGTTTCAAACCCGGCTTGAATCAGCGCGGTCAACCCACCGCACAACACCACCTGCTCACCGAATAAATCGGTCTCGCATTCTTCACGGAACGTGGTTTCAATGACGCCAGCGCGGCCGCCGCCATTCGCGGAAGCGTAAGACAGAGCGATGTCCCGGGCCTGGCCGGAAGCGTCCTGCGCCACCGCGATCAACGAGGGAACGCCGCCGCCTTGCGTATAAGTGGAGCGCACCAGATGACCCGGTCCCTTGGGCGCGATCATGATCACGTCGAGATCAGCGCGGGGAACGACGCCGCCGAAATGGATGTTGAAGCCGTGAGCGAAGGCCAGCGCCGCGCCCTGCTTGAGCTTCGCTTCGATCTGCCGATAAATCGCGCTCTGATGCTCGTCGGGAGCCAGAATCATCACGACATCCGCTGCTGCGGCAGCCTCCTCAACGGGCTTGACGGTCAGACCAGCAGTTTCCGCCTTGACCGCCGAGGTCGAACCGAGCCGCAGACCGACGATGACCTTGACGCCGGAATCGCGCAGGTTGAGGGCGTGGGCGTGGCCCTGGGAGCCATAGCCGATGATGGCGACGATTTTGCCCTTGATCAGGGACAGGTCGGCGTCTTTGTCGTAATAAACTTTCATGGAGGTTGTTTTCCTTGGAGCGGGGTTCAACGATCAAAAACAAACCGTCCCTGACAGATAGTCAGGAACGGTCAAGGAGTGACTGGGGAAAATCAGACGTGCAGCGCCTTCTGGCCCAGGGCAATGCCCATGGCTCCGGAACGCACCACTTCCAAAATGGCGTCTTTCTCGACGGCGCGCAGAAAACTGTCCAGTTTTCCGCCAGGGCCGGTCAGCTCAATGGTGTAGGTCGATTCGGTCACATCGAGAATCTGTCCGCCGAAGATTTCCGACAGCCGCATCATCTCCGCCCGCTGTTCGCCGAGCGCTTTGGTCTTGATCAGCATCAGTTCGCGCTCGATGGAATCGGTCTCGCTCAGGTCGATCAGCTTGACGACGTCGATCAGCTTGTTGAGTTGTTTGACGATCTGCTCGATAACCTGCTCGTTGCCGGAGGTCACCAAGGTCAGCCGCGACAGGGTCGGGTCATCGGTGGGCGCGACCGTCAGACTCTCGATGTTGTAGCCCCGCGCCGAAAATAGATTGGCCACCCGCGACAAGGCGCCGGATTCATTTTCCATCAGAATGGAAATCACATGACGATTGCTATTGTTCACACCAGCACCATCCCTTCTTCGTGAGTCGAAACCATATCGTCGCGCTCAGCCAGCAGCATCTCATTCTGGCCGCCGCCAGCGGGGATCATCGGGAAGACGTTCTCGCTAGCGTCCGTGATGAAGTCGAGGAATACCGTCCGATCCTTCATAGCGAACGCTTCACGCAACGCGCCTTCAACATCGCCCGGCTTTTCGATCTTCATGCCGACATGGCCATAGGCTTCCGCCAGCATCACGAAATTCGGCAGCGCCTCGAAGTAGGTCATGGAGTAGCGCTTCTGATAGAAGAACTCCTGCCATTGCCGCACCATGCCGAGGTAGCCGTTATTCAGATTGATGATTTTGACCGGCGTGTTGTACTGCTTCATCGTCGCCAGTTCCTGCAACATCATCTGAATGCTGCCGTCACCGGTGATGCAGGCCACATCCTGATCGGGGAAGGCGAATTTAGCGCCCATTGCGGCCGGCAGACCAAAGCCCATGGTGCCAAGGCCGCCGGAGTTGATCCATTGCCGAGGCCGGTCAAACAGGTAGTATTGCGCCGCCCACATTTGGTGCTGGCCTACGTCGGAGGTGATGATTGCCTTACCCTCAGTCACCTCATACAGCTTTTCAACGACAAACTGCGGCTTGATCACTTCGGTGCTGGGACGATAGCGCAACGATTCGATCTTCCGCCACTCATCGATCTGCCGCCACCATTGCGTCAACGCCTCGGCGTCTGGTTTGAGCTTCTCGTCGCGGATGACATTGATCATAGCCCGCAGCACGTTCGGCACCGAACCGACGATAGGAATGTCCACCTTGACGTTTTTGGAAATCGAGGAGGGATCGATATCGACATGGACGATGCGGGCCGTGGGGCAGAACTTATCGATCTTGCCCGTCACTCGATCATCGAAGCGGGCGCCGATGGCGATCAACGTATCGCATTCGTGCATGGCCATGTTGGCTTCATAGGTGCCATGCATGCCCAACATCCCGATAAACTGCTTGTCGGTGGCCGGATACGCGCCCAGACCCATCAACGTTTGGGTGATCGGGTAGCCAAGCAGTTGCGTGAGTTCCACCAGTTCCGCCGAGCCGTCGCTCAACACCACGCCGCCGCCGGTGTAAAACATCGGCCGCTTGGCCGACAGGATCATGTCCACCGCCTTGCGGATTTGCCCGGCGTGGCCCTTCACGGTCGGATTGTAGGAACGCAGCTTAACCTTCTTCGGGTAGTGGTATTCGGTCTTGGTGATGGTGATATCTTTTGGCAGGTCGACCAGCACCGGGCCAGGGCGGCCGGTGCTGGCGATATAGAAAGCCTTTTTGACGGTCTCCGCCAACTGGCGGACATCCTTGACCAGGAAATTATGTTTGACGCAGGGCCGGGTAATGCCCACCGTATCCACTTCCTGGAAGGCGTCGTTACCGATCAGGGCGGTTGGCACCTGGCCGGTGAAGACCACCAGCGGAATGGAATCCATGTAAGCGGTGGCGATGCCCGTTACCGCATTAGTGACGCCGGGGCCGGAGGTCACCAGCACCACGCCCGGCTTGCCGCTGGCGCGGGAATAGCCATCGGCGGCGTGCACCGCGCCTTGCTCATGGCGCACCAGGATATGCTTGACGTCCTCCTGCTTGTAAAGCTCATCGTAAATATGCAGGACGGAACCGCCGGGATAACCAAAGAGATACTCGACGCCTTCATCCTTGAGGCAACGGACTAGAATTTCAGCACCAGTGATAGGTTCCACGATGTGGGTTCCTCGTTGGCGAATCGGGTTGAACGGGGTGAATCAGCAAGACGAATCCTCGCTGAAGTACGGGGCATCATGACTGGTGTATTCAGTGGCGTAGCCGAGGCCATGGTTGGCGGGGTCGCCGCCGCACGGCTGGGGTATCCCCGGCGAGCGCAACCGGTCATAAACATCGCCAGTACGCGCCAAGCGCGGGTCTTGCGAACGGGCTATACTACACAACTTTATTTTCCAGCAAAATCCCGTTATCCAGGCAAAAGGAGGTTTTTATGTTGAAACGAACACTGCTATGCATCCTGTTGACCGGGAGTTGCGGACTGATGATCGCTGCCCAAGCCCAGCAATTTATTTACAAATGGACTGACGAACAGGGTCAACCGAAGTATTCCGAACTGCCGCCGCCTGCCGGCGTCCCTTATGAAACGGTGCGCAAATCCGGCGACGCCGTCCCGGGCGCCGCGACCCCGGACCTGGCCAAGGAGCAGGAAGAACTGGCCCGCAAACTGGCTGAGGAAGAAACCAAAACCCAGGAGCAGCAGGAACAGGCGCAAAAGGAAATCGCCGATGCTCGGGCGAAAAATTGCGAGATCGCCCGGAAAAATGTTGAGGTGTTGCAGGGTGAACGTCCAGTCGTCAGGACCGACGATAAGGGCAACAAAGTAGCGCTCGACGCCGCGCAACGTGATGCCGAGTTGCAAAAGGCTAAAAAAGACCAGGACTATTTCTGCAATCCCTGATTTCCCGCTTCACAAGGCCGATTCATGCGCGTATCCCGCTTTCCGCTATTCACCGTTAAGGAAACCCCGGCCGACGCCGAGGTGGTCAGTCACCAACTCATGCTGCGGGCAGGGCTGATTCGCAAGCTCGCCGCCGGCATCTACACTTGGCTACCGCTCGGCCTGCGCGTGCTGCGCAAAACCGAAGCGGTGGTGCGCGAGGAGATGAACCGCGTCGGGGCGCTGGAACTGTTCATGCCGGCGGTGCAGCCAGCGGAGTTGTGGCAGGAATCCGGCCGCTGGCAGAAATACGGCCCGGAACTGCTGCGCATCAAGGATCGCCATGAGCGCGACTTTTGCTTCGGGCCAACGCACGAAGAGGTGATCACCGACCTGTTCCGCCGCGAGATCAAGAGTTACAAGCAACTGCCCGTCAATTTTTACCAGATTCAAACCAAGTTCCGCGACGAGGTGCGCCCGCGCTTCGGGGTGATGCGGGCGCGGGAATTCCTGATGAAAGACGCCTATTCCTTCCATCTGGATCAGGCTTCATTGCAGGAGACCTATGACGCCATGTATCAGGCCTATGCGCGGATTTTCAGCCGGCTGGGCCTGAAATTCCGGGCGGTGCTGGCCGATACCGGCAGCATTGGCGGCGCGCATTCGCACGAGTTCCATGTGCTGGCCGAATCCGGTGAGGACGCCATCGCTTTTTCCACGGGCAGCGACTACGCCGCCAATGTCGAAATGGCTGAGGCGCTGGTCCCTCCGGGGGAACGCCCCGCGCCCTCTGAACCGTTGACCCGAGTGCAAACGCCGGGTGTCAAAACGATTGCGGAACTGTGTGCTTTTCTGAGCGTTCCTGCTGAGCGGACAGTGAAAGCCGTGGTGGTCGAAGGCGAAGACGAGCGGCCCGTACTACTGCTGGTGCGGGGCGATCATGAGGTCAACGCGATCAAGGCGGCGAAACTGCCGCAGATTCGGGAACCGTTGGCCTTCGCCAGTCCCGAAGCGATTCGCACGGCGTTCGGGGCTAGTCCCGGCTCGCTGGGAGCGGTCGGGTTTGACGGCGTGGTGATTGCGGATCGGGCCGTAGCGAAGATGGCGGATTTTGTCGCCGGCGCGAATGCCGATAACTGGCATTTGACCGGCGTTAACTTTGGCCGCGATTGCCCAGAGCCGCTGGTCGCCGATATTCGCAATGTGGTTGCGGGCGATTCCAGCCCGGATGGACAGGGGACGCTGGCGATTGCTCGGGGTATTGAGGTCGGTCACGTCTTTCAACTGGGCCGCAAATACAGCGAGGCGCTGAAAGCCGAGGTGTTGGGTGAGGATGGTCAGCCGACGACCGTGACCATGGGTTGCTACGGCATCGGCGTGTCGCGGGTGGTGGCGGCCGCGATTGAGCAGAACTATGATGAACGCGGCATTATCTGGCCGGCGGCGATGGCCCCGTTCCAGGTCGCGGTGCTGCCGATTGGCGCAGGGCGTTCAGCGGGGGTGCGTGAGGCGGCGGAGGCTCTGTACCAAGAATTGCTGGCGTCCGGCGTCGAGGCGTTGCTGGATGATCGCGACGCCCGGCCCGGAGTGATGTTTGCTGATATGGAACTGATAGGCGTCCCCCATCGAGTGGTGATCAGCGAGCGTAATTTAACGGCGGGTCAGGTGGAGCACCGTGGCCGGCGCGATGCGGAGAGTATTCAAGTGGCGCGGGAGAGCTTGCTGGGCTGGTTGCGGGAGCGATGGGCCGCAGAGTAGGTATAGTCCTGTTAATAGCTATCCCCACACAACTTTTATGCCGGGGACCCTTGAAAACCCGCATATTGAGCATTCGGGAGTTAAAAGAATGACTGAACTCTTTCTTTAAAATCCTGTAATTTTAGCAGAGCATTATACAGTGCCTGTTTATCAGGATTGATCTCAGGTCGATGGAGCGGCGAAAAGAACAACCGGATTCTTATGCATAGTCCTTCGCAAACTTCTTCACTTCACTTGAAGTATAGTAATCGGTATAATTGTGAGTTTTTGATTGTGAAAAAATCAGGACTCTGCTCGGATTTTCAACCCGGATACCGGGTGGTTAGCCTGCGGAAGAAACGAGGTCAGAGGCAAGTATGATGAACGAAAACATGTTGAACCTGCTTGAAATCTCGTGATATAACCTCTATGAAAATAACTAACCAACGCGAGTGCAATCGCCATAGCCTGATTTATCAGCTAAGCGTTCTTAAGCATGATACCAGGGAGTTGCTCGGATATATAGTCGATATATCCTTACAAGGAGCGATGCTGATTAGTGAAACTCCTATTCCTATTGAAAAACGAATTCGGCTTCTTATCGTATTGCCAGTAGGATTTCCTAACGAAGCTTATTTAGATATTGAAGCAGAGAGTGTAAGGATTTGCCGGGATATTAATCCTGATTACTATGATTCAGGCTTTCGCTTTCTTAGCATCAACTCACAGCAACAGGAAACTATTAGTTATCTTATAGAAGAATACGGATTTTAGTAACAAGTTAAGATTGTATGAACCCAAAAGATAAAGAACTCTTAATTTTATGGCTCTTCAAGGGTTCTTGTGGAATCCTTCAAACCGGGCAGCGGCTATGCGATTGATTTTTTTGGACAGAATACAGCCGGATCAACGGGTCGGAACTCGCCTGCAGGGCCAATTTCACAGAAACCCTCGAAAAACCGATATCTATTGAAAGGACTGCAACAACTCCTACGGAAGGCTTTTCCAACACCCTATCGTTTATGAAATTTGACGCAACCGGCTACCCCTGGTCGTCTGATGGATACGAACCCAGGCGCCTGTGGATAAGTCTGTGGATAACTTTCGCAAACGGCGCCTAATCCTATATGACCGTTATGTGAATGACGAACTGATGATTTTTTGATCAGTCTATTTTTTATATATTATTCAGTATGTTGAACGTAAGACTTGGAATATAGGCAGGATTTTTGGCGATGGGCACGACAAATCATTGACAGTTGTTTAGGTTTCACAGGCCTGTGGATAAGTCAAGCGTTGGCCACGGAATGAATCCAGATTTTTCATCCAATTCGAAAGTCGCGGAAATCCTGGTAAGGCGCGGTTTCGCAACGCACATCACTGACCTGCGCGAGCGACGGGCCTTGCCAGAGCCAGTTTCGGAGGGCGTTAACAGCGCGTTCTTCACCACAGGCTAGAACTTCCACCCGCCGATCCGGCAGATTGCGAACATAGCCTGTTACGCCCAGGGACAGCGCCTTATCGACGGTTGCGTAGCGAAAACCGACCCCTTGGACGCGGCCGCTCACTTGGCAACGCAGGCCGAGCATTTTCATGGAACCTCCCGGAGCGGCGGCAATCGAAGTCGAGGACTTTGCAACGCGGCTTCCCGCGCCTTGATGGCTTGCACGCGGGAGCCCAGCGCGTACCGGCGCGCATCATCATAGGCCCCCGCTTCCAGGTAAGTCTGGGCCTTACGCAGCAACTGCTGAGCCGCCATCAGGCTTTCAGGCGAATGTTGCGCAGCGCCGACGGCTTCAGCCGAGCGGATGGCCTGGCGGGCGTCGCTCATCTCTTGCACGGGAGCCGTCGCACAAGCCGCTAGCGCCAGCATCAAAATGGCGAGTCGCGTAAGTTGGTTAATCAAGGCCTTGGAAGATCCAGCGTCGTCGCAAGTGCGGAAAGTCATTTATAAAGATTCTTAAAGCTTCTTAATGAAGCTAGCATTGGTTCCACCAGTCGTCAAGCGAACCTGCTAGCCTGCGGATGACGACTGGAACGGTCGCGGGCAACCAAAGCGAGGGGGACAAAAACGGATGGCGGACATTCTGGTGCTGTACTACAGCCGTACCGGGGGGACCGCCGAAATGGCGCGGCAGATCGCGCGAGGCGTGGAGGAAACGCCGGGTATGACCGCACGGTTGCGCACCGTACCGGCCATTTCGGCCGTCTGCGAAGCGGTGGAAGACGATATTCCTGCTGCGGGGCCGCCCTACGCCAGCCTGGATGATCTCAGGGAGTGCGCGGGGCTGGCCCTGGGCAGTCCGACCCGGTTCGGCAACATGGCTGCGCCGCTCAAGTATTTTCTGGATTCCACCGGCGGGCTGTGGCTGGCCGGCGCCTTGTCCGGAAAACCGGCGGCGGTATTCACTTCGGCCTCGACTCTGCACGGCGGCCATGAATCCACGTTGTTGACCATGATGTTGCCGCTGTTGCATCATGGAATGCTGCTGGTGGGCTTGCCGTTTACCGAAAAGGCGCTCAATGAGACCCGTAGCGGCGGTACGCCTTATGGTTCGAGCCACTGGTCGGGATCGGAATCCAGAATAACGCTCGACAGTGAGGAAAAGCAACTGAGCCGGGCGCTGGGCCGGCGTTTGGCGGAAATTGCCCAGCGGCTGACCAAGACATGAAATAGGCTTGCAAAGTTTCGGCCGTTTGTGCTACTTTAGCTTTCTCAGATGCGGGGTGGAGCAGTCCGGTAGCTCGTCGGGCTCATAACCCGAAGGTCGTAGGTTCGAATCCTGCCCCCGCTACCAACGTTCAAGGAAAGCCCGTCAAGGGCTTTTTTTGTGGGGGCATTCACCGCGTTGTACTTCGGATAGCGCTGGATGAGGAATTGATGAGTGTCAGTGCCGCGACGGGTCAACCAAATAAGGGTGAACAAGTGGGCCGCAGGCCCATTTTTTATTGCCGGTGGTCAAAATGCGCGAGAATTTGCAAACGCTCAAACGGATATTGACCTCTGTAGTAGAGGCCATGGGCTATGAATGGGTCGGCATTGAATTTCATCCCCGCCACGCCAACGCCCTGTTGCGGATTTACATCGATAGTGCGACGGGCATCACGCTGGAGGATTGCCAACGGGTCAGCCATCAGGTGAGCGGCGTATTGGACGTCGAAGATCCCATTGCCGGGCAGTACACCTTGGAGGTGTCCTCGCCGGGACTGGATCGTCCGCTGTTCGAAGCCCGCCACTTTGAGCGTTTCGCGGGTTCGGAAGTACGACTGCAATTGCGGGAAATGCTGAATGGTCGGCGGAAACTGATCGGTCGTCTGCACGGGATGCGCGGTGACAACGTAGTGATCGTGGACGGTGAGGGACAGGAATGGCAGGTGCCGCTTGAGCGGATTGAAAAAGCTCGACTGGCGCCCCAACTCTAAGACGGGATGACAACGGGCGGAACCGGCTGGGAGGCAAAACGACATGCGCGCTAAAGACAACAAAGAAGGTCACAAAGAAATCCTGCTGGTGGTGGAAGCCGTTTCCAACGAGAAGAGCGTCAACAAGGAAATCATCTTTGGCGCTCTGGAAGTGGCGTTGGCGTCAGCCGCCAAAAAACGTTATTCGGGCGATCCCGACGTGCGGGTAGCGATCAACCGGCGCACCGGAGGGTATGAAACCTTCCGGCGCTGGCTGGTAGTGGCCGACTCAACGCCCATCGAGCATCCAGATTGGCAGATGAAGCTGTCCGAAGCCCGCCAAATGAAGGCGGATGTTCAGGTTGATGAATTCGTTGAAGCGCCGCTGGAAAATGCCGACTTCGGCGGACGCATCGCCGCTCAGACCGCTAAACAGGTCATCGTCCAGAAAGTGCGGGATGCGGAACGCGCCCAGGTCGTCGATGCCTACCTGCATCGCAAGGGCGAATTGATCGGCGGGGTGGTCAAGCGACTGGAGCGCGGCGATGTGATCATCGATGTCGGCAACAATGTCGAGGCCAAGATTGCCCGCGAAGATCTGATTCCCCGCGAATCATTCCGCATCGGCGAGCGCGCGCGCGGCTATTTAAGAGACGTGCGCACCGAACAACGCGGACCGCAGTTATTTATCAGCCGGGTGGCTCCGGAGTTTCTGATCGCGTTGTTTACTCTGGAAGTTCCCGAAATCAACCAGGGCGTCATCGAAATCAAGGGTGCAGCCCGTGATCCCGGCTCCCGGGCCAAAATCGCCGTCAAGAGCAAGGATACGCGGATTGATCCGATTGGCGCTTGTGTGGGCATGCGCGGCGCGCGGGTGCAGAGCGTGACCAATGAACTGGCCGGCGAACGGGTCGATATCGTGCAGTGGGATGATGACTCCGTGCGCTTCGTGATGAACGCCATGTCGCCGGCGGAAGTCGACTCGGTCATTGTCGACGAGGACACCCATAGCATAGATATTATTGTTTCTGAAGAGAAAAAATTAGCACAAGCGATTGGCAAAGGGGGCCAGAACGTTCAGTTGGCCAGCCGGCTGACCGGTTGGACGCTGAACGTGATGACTCGGGAACAGGCGTGCGCCCGGCGCGGCCAGGAAGATGAAACAGTGCAGCAAATGTTCATGGAGCAACTGGATGTCGAAGAGGACATCGCCGCTATTTTGGTGCGCGAGGGGTTCGCCAGCCTGGAGGAAGTCGCCTATGTGCCGGCTCAAGAGATGCTGGAGATCGCCGAGTTTGATCAGGACATCGTTGACGAACTGCGCGGACGGGCGCGCGATGTGCTGTTGACGCACGCCATCGCCGCTGAAGAGCGGTTCGGCGATGCCCAACCCGCCGAGGATCTCCGACGGATGGCGGGGATGAACGAGGTGCTGGCTTTTAAACTAGCGCGCCATGGAATCGTGACGATGGATGATTTAGCCGAATTGTCGGTGGACGATCTGAATGAAATAGCCGGCCTGGATGATCAACAGGCCGCGAAACTGATCATGACGGCGCGGGCGCCCTGGTTTTCGAAAGAATGAACAGTAACCCAGCGCGCCTTGGGGGTAGACAATGACGGATGTAACGGTCAAACAATTTGCGACAGTGGTTGGCATCCCGGTGGATCGTCTTTTGGAGCAATTCGCCGAAGCCGGCATCATGGTCGCCAGTGCGGAGTCAGCGATTACGGAAAAGCAAAAAGTAGATCTTCTAGCTCATCTACGCCGAAGCCATGGCGGCCAGCCAACCCAGAGTGTGGTCGAGCCCAAAAAAATCATCCTCAAGCGCAAAACGCATAGCGAAATCAGGATGGGCAGCGGCGCGGCTGGACAGGTCAAAACAGTCAGCGTCGAAGTGCGAAAAAAGCGCACCTATGTCAAGCGCGGTCTGGTAGAAGACGAAGCAGCGCGCCGTCGTGAAACCGCAGCTCCCATCGAAACGCCGCCGCCTGTCGTAGTGGAGGCGGCGGCGGAGGCGCCGTCACTTCAGGAACCTGTGCTGGAAACGCCTCGTCCACTAGAAATGTCGCCGCCGCCGGCAACGGTTGTCGAGGCAGTCCATACCGAGGCCGTTGGTCCCGAGGCAGCCCATACCGAAGCCGCTGGTTCCGAGACAATCCGCGCCGAGGCGGTTCTGAAAGACGCTCGCCCCTCCACTCAAGTTGAGGAACAGGCCCAGCGCCCGACCGAGAAACAGCCTCAGCGTCAGGCCGACGAGCAACCCGCTCGCCGCCGGCCGGAATCGGACCCACGCCGCAAGCCCGTGGAAAGACCCGCCTCGGCCCGGCCCGTTGAAGCGCCTGCCCGCCGGCCAGCTAGTGCTGGCGCCGCCACGACGCCACGACGCGAACCGAGCAGTGGTGGAGCAGGCGCCGAAACCCGGGCCAGAAAACCTGCCGAATCGACGCCCGTCAGAAAAAGGTCAGATGCGCCGGCGCGCCCTGCTGCCGGTCCGACCCGGTCCCGAGGCGCTGGCCGACCTGAGGCGCATGGCGCGCGCCGTGAAGAACCTGCGGGTGGCGATCGTTTCCCACGGGGCGATGTGCAGGGAGCGCTCGAAAAGAGCGAGCGCCGCCGTCCCCGAAAGAGCAAGGCGGCTAAAACGGCTACCCCCGCGCCCATGCCACGGCATGGCTTTGCCAAACCGACCGCGCCAGTGGTGCGGGAAGTCATCCTCCCCGAAACAATCAGCGTTTCCGATCTGGCCCAGAAGATGTCGGTCAAGGCGACCGAAGTGATCAAGACCTTTCTGAAGATGGGTTTGATGGTCACCATCAATCAGGTCATTGATCAGGAAACCGCCGCGCTGGCAGTGGAGGAAATGGGCCACACCTATAAGCTGCTCAGGGAAAACGCGCTCGAAGAAGATCTGACTGCCGAAGGCGGCGGCGGCGAAGCGCTGCCGCGCCCGCCAGTGGTCACGATCATGGGCCACGTTGATCATGGCAAGACCTCGCTGCTCGACTATATTCGCCGCACCCGGGTGGCGGCGGGCGAAGCGGGCGGCATTACCCAACATATTGGCGCTTACCATGTCAAAACGCCTAAGGGCGTTATCACCTTCCTCGATACGCCAGGACACGCCGCGTTTACCGCCATGCGCGCCCGGGGCGCCAAAGCGACTGACGTAGTGGTGCTGGTGGTGGCTGCCGATGATGGCGTGATGCCGCAGACCCAGGAGGCCATCCAGCACGCGCGCGCTGCTGGAGTGCCGCTGGTGGTGGCGGTCAACAAGATGGACAAGGTGGGCGCCGACCCGGATCGGGTCAAGAGTGAGTTGTCCGTGCAGGGCGTCATTTCCGAGGAATGGGGTGGCGAGACGCTGTTTGCCTATGTTTCGGCCAAATCCGGTTCAGGCATCGACGAATTGCTCGACAAGATTCTGGTGCAAGCCGAGGTGCTGGAACTGAAAGCGCCGGTGGACGGTTCGGCCAAGGGTGTGGTGATTGAATCGCGGCTGGACAAGGGCCGTGGTCCGGTAGCGACGGTGCTGGTGCAGAACGGCACCCTGCGCAAGGGCGACATGGTGCTAAGCGGCGTCGAGTACGGTCGGGTGCGCGCCATGCTCAACGAAAAGGGCCAGGCGGTCAGCGAAGCCGGCCCCTCAATTCCGGTGGAAATTCTCGGTCTGTCCGGCACGCCCAAGGCAGGCGACGAAGTGATTGCGGTCGCTGACGAGCGCAAGGCGCGGGAAATCGCCCTGTTCCGGCAAGGCAAGCTCCGCGAGGAACAATCCAAAAAGCCAGCGATCAGCCTGGACGACATCTCCAAGCAGTTCGAGGCGGGTCAAGTTGATGTCGTCAACGTGGTGCTCAAGGCCGATGTGCAGGGTTCCGCTGAGGCTATCGTCGATGCGCTGACCCGGCTGTCCACTGACGAAGTGCGGGTCAAGATCATTGCCAGCGGCGTTGGCGGCATCAACGAATCCGATGTGAATCTGGCCCGGAACGCCAAGGCCATTATCATCGGCTTCAACGTCCGCGCCGATAGTGTCGCCCGCAAGCTGGCGGAAGAAGAAGGACTCAAGCTGCATTACTACAGCATCATCTACGAGTTGATTGATCACATCAAGCAGGCGATGGTCGGGATGCTCAAGCCGGAGTTCAAGGAAGAAATTATCGGCCTGGCCGATGTGCGCCAGGTCTTTCGCTCGCCCAAGTTCGGCGTGGTGGCGGGTTGCATGGTGGTGGATGGCGTGGTGCGCCGCAATAACCCCATTCGGGTCTTGCGCAACAACGTGGTCATCTTCGAAGGGGCGCTGGATTCCTTGCGGCGCTTCAAGGAAGACGCCAGCGAAGTGCGCGCCGGTATGGAGTGCGGGATGGGCGTGAAGAACTACAATGACATTCATGAAGGCGATCACATTGAGGTCTTCGAACGGGTGCAAGTCGAGCGGACTTTGTAGTCAAAGCCGGGGAGTCCAAGCGATGGCGACCAAAACCATTCCGCGCGCCCGCCGGGTCGGCGAGCAGATTCGCCGGGAACTCGCGGAACTGATCCGCGACGAACTGCGCGATCCGCGCCTGGCGCTGATTTCCATGACCAGCGTCGAGGTTAGCCGTGATCTGGCCTACGCCCGGATTTTTGTGACCTTGATGGGCGATCCAGCGGAGCGGAGCGAACGAGTCGCCGAACTCAACCGAGCTGCGCCCCTGTTGCGCCGGGAACTGGGTCGGCGGATGCGCCTGCGCGTCATTCCGAAGCTGGAATTCCGCTATGATGAAATCGTGGAACAGGGCGCCCGGTTATCCGCGTTGATTGACGCCGCCGTGGCTTCGGACGCCAGTCGCCATCACGATGATGCCGACCACTCCGGTACGGAGTCGGAGGCGTGAGGGGCCAAAGCCGTCCCCGCCGCCCGGTCGACGGGATTTTATTGCTGGACAAGCCGGTCGGCTTGACCTCCAATGCCGCGTTGCAAACGGTCAAACGACTGTATCAGGCGGCCAAGGCCGGCCATACCGGTAGCCTCGATCCACTGGCCAGTGGTCTGCTGCCCATTTGTCTGGGCGAGGCCACCAAACTGTCGGGATTTTTGCTGAACGCTGACAAGAGCTACCAGTTTACCTGCCGACTGGGCAGAGTGACCGCCACCGGGGACGCCGAAGGCGAAGTGACTGTTACCCGTCCCGTGGGGTTGTTGAGCCGCGAGCAGGTTGAGGTAGCGTTGCAACGGTTTACCGGGGTGATTGAACAAGTCCCGCCGATGTATTCCGCCCTGAAGCGCGGTGGTCAGCCGCTGTACAAGCTGGCCCGCCAGGGCATCGAAGTCGAACGGGAGCCGCGCCAAGTAACGATCCACGAATTGCGGTTGTTGCGCCTGGAGGGCGAGGACCTGGAATGCATCATGCGTTGTTCCAAGGGAACCTATGTCCGAACGCTGGCTGCTGATTTGGGCGAGGCGCTGGGCTGCGGCGCGCATATCTCGGCGTTGCGCCGCACTGCGGTGGAACCCTACGACGCCAGCCGCATGATCACGCTGGACGCGCTGTGCGAACGGGCTGAACAGGGACTGACAGCGCTGGATGAAGTGCTGCTGCCGCTGGATAGCGCGGTCATGCAATGGCCAGCGGTGCGGGTGCGGGGCGACGCCGCTTTTTATCTGCGGCAAGGCCAGCCCATTCTCGCGCCGCACGCGCCGACCCAGGGTTGGGTGCGCCTGTATGAGGGCGAACAAAGTTTCCTGGGTCTTGGTGAGATTCTGGACGATGGCCGGGTCGGGCCACGCCGATTACTGGTCGGCCATGACTCATAAAAAGGTCAATCGGTCTGCGCTGGCTCATCCAAGACTGCAAGAATTGAGATAAAAAGGTTTTTTTACTTGACTGAATCCATCCGAATTGGAGTTTAGACCCATGCCGCTTAACACTGAGCAGAAATCGAAAATCGTGCAGGATTATCAGCGGGGAGCCGTCGATACCGGCTCGCCGGAAGTCCAGGTCGCACTGCTGACCCACCGCATCAACGGCTTGCAGCCCCACTTTGGCCAACACAAGAAGGATCATCATTCCCGGCGCGGGCTGTTGAAGATGGTCAATCAGCGCCGCAAGTTGCTGGACTATTTGAAGCGGAAAGACCTGAAGCGTTATCAAGATTTGATCAGCCGCCTCGGCTTGCGTCGTTAATACTTTCCATTGCTCTTTTGCCGCACAGGACGTTGCCGTGACCCCCATCAAAAAAACCTTTCAATACGGCCAGCACACCGTCACGCTGGAAACGGGCGAAATCGCCCGGCAAGCCAGCGGCGCGGTACTGGTCAACATGGCCGATACCGTGGTGCTGGTGACTATGGTTGCCGCCAGGGAAGATGAAGGCCGGGATTTCCTCCCGCTGCGGGTGGATTACCAGGAACGCACTTATGCAGCGGGCCGCATTCCCGGCGGCTTTTTCCGCCGCGAAGGGCGTCCTTCCGAAAGCGAAACCCTGACCGCCCGGTTGATTGACCGGCCGCTGCGGCCGTTGTTCGCCGAAGGCTTCACCAACGAATTGCAGATTGTCGCCACGGTGATGTCGCTGAACAATCAGGTGGACCCGGAAATTCCGGCGTTGCTGGGCGCTTCGGCGGCGGTGGCGCTGTCCGGCGTCCCGTTCAACGGCCCGATTGGCGCGGCCCGGATTGGCTACGGTAATGGTCAATACCTGCTCAATCCCACCCGCCGCGAGCTGAAGACTTCGCAACTGGATTTGGTGGTGGCCGGGACCGAACGGGCAGTGCTGATGGTCGAATCCGAAGCCGATGGCCTGTCCGAAGAGGTGATGCTGGGCGCCGTGCTGTTCGGCCATGAACAAATGCAGGTAGCGATCAACGCGATCAGGGAATTGGCGGTCGAAGCGGGCGTTCAACCCTGGGACTGGCAACCGCGCGCCAAGGATGCGGCGCTGGAGAGTGCGGTGCGCACCGTCGAAGCTGCGCTGACCGAGGCCTATCAGATGGCCGAGAAGATGTCGCGCCAGCAGCGGGTGCGCGAGATTCGCGAGCAACTGGTTGCTCAGTTAACCGCCCAAGAGCCGGAACGCTGGACGGCGCTGGTGGTCGAAAGCGCTTTTGAAGCGCTGGAAAGCGCGATCGTTCGTGGCCGCATCCTATCCGGTCAGCCACGGATTGACGGTCGGGATACGCGCACCGTGCGCCCCATCACGATCCGCACCGGCGTCTTGCCGCGCACGCACGGCTCGGCGCTGTTCACCCGGGGTGAAACCCAGGCGCTGGTGGTGACGACGCTCGGCACGGATCGGGATGCGCAGATCATTGATGCGATTGAAGGCGAATACCGTCAGCCTTTCCTGCTGCACTACAACTTCCCGCCGTATTCGGTGGGCGAGATTGGCCAGGTCGGCAGCCCAAAGCGCCGGGAAATCGGTCATGGCCGACTGGCCAAGCGCGGCGTACAGGCGGTGATGCCCAAGCCCGAACAGTTCCCGTACACGGTGCGGGTGGTGTCGGAGATCACTGAATCCAACGGTTCCAGTTCCATGGCTTCCGTGTGCGGCGCCAGCCTGTCGCTGATGGACGCCGGCGTGCCAATCAAGGCGCCGGTTGCTGGCATCGCCATGGGTTTGATCAAGGAAGGCGACCGGTTCGCCGTGCTCACCGACATTATCGGCGATGAGGATCATCTCGGCGATATGGATTTCAAGGTGGCCGGTACGGCGGAGGGCATCACCGCCCTGCAAATGGACATCAAAATCGATGGCATCACCCACGAGATCATGGAAAAGGCCCTGGCTCAGGCCCGCGAGGGGCGGTTGCACATTCTCGGCAAAATGGGCGTTGTGATCAGTACGCACAGTCAGGAATTGTCCGAGTATGCGCCGCGCTATACCACGATGCGGATTAACCCGGATAAGATTCGGGATGTGATTGGCAAGGGTGGCGTAACGATCCGCTCGATCACTGAAGAAACCGGCGCGACTATCGATATTACCGATGACGGCGTGATAAAAATTGCCGCAGTGGACAAAGCCGCTGGTGATGCGGCCCGTAGTCGCATCGAGCAATTGACTGCCGATGTAGAAGCCGGACAGGTTTACGAAGGCAAGGTCGTGCGGCTGATGGACTTCGGCGCGTTCGTGGCGATTTTGCCGGGTCGCGACGGTATGGTGCACGTTTCGCAAATCTGCGAGGAGCGGGTGCAAAACGTCAGCGATAAACTGGCGGTCGGCGATGTGGTGAAAGTCCGGGTCATGGAGATCGACAAGCAGGGCCGCATTCGGCTGACCATGAAGGGTCTGAACTGATGCCGGGAAGCGATTCACGCCTTGCCCTGGCGTGAGCGCTTCCATTACAATTCCGCTTCTAACAGCAAGGAAGCGGATAGCCTTTCGGAGAGGTGGCCGAGCGGTCGAAGGCGCAGCACTGGAAATGCTGTTTAGGGGTAACTCTAACGAGGGTTCGAATCCCTCTCTCTCCGCCAAATTCTAGCCCATAGCGTTCCATGATGAATATCCCAACCCGCCAAGCGCGGGTTTTTTCATGGATTTTATTCCATAACCGTTCATGGCTTTCCGCTTGGGAATTCCCCGTAATGAACGCATGGCAACGAAAATCAGAAAGCAGCGAAACGAACGCAGCCCGGCAAATGGTACTCACGATTAGAGCCAAATAGAGATAAAAACTTAGTTTTTTTGAATTAACTCTGAATTTGCTGATGATTTTTTGACAGACCACTTCTAAAGGAAGCGAAAAGCCTGCTCGACTTTTAGCCGCTGCGGCGATTTCCTGTAGACTGCGCCAAAGTTCCACCCTTCATTGTTTCGACCATCGGGAATTGCATGTCCGCCGCACCCCCCCTGTTCTCCAGCCGCAAATACTGGGCCGCCCGTTTCGGCGTTGCGCCCTTCCTGCCCATGTCGCGCACCGAGATGGACGCGCTCGGCTGGGATTCCTGCGACATTATTATCGTCACCGGCGACGCCTATGTCGATCATCCCAGTTTCGGCATGGCGATCATCGGCCGGCTGCTGGAGGCCCAGGGGTTCCGGGTCGGCATGATCGCCCAGCCGGATTGGACCTCCGCCGAACCGTTCCAGGCGCTAGGCCAGCCCAATCTGTTCTTCGGGGTCACGGCGGGCAATATGGACTCAATGGTCAACCGCTACACCGCCGACCGGCGGCTGCGCCACAACGACGCCTATACCCCCAACGACGAGGGCGGCAAGCGTCCGGATCGGGCGGTGATCGTCTACAGCCAGCGTTGTCGGGAAGCATATCCCGACGCATCCATCATCATCGGCGGCATTGAGGCTTCACTGCGCCGGATCGCCCATTACGACTACTGGTCGGATAAGGTGCGCCGCTCCGTCCTGCTCGACGCCAAAGCCGACCTCTTGCTCTACGGCAATGCCGAACGCGCCATCGTCGAAGTCGCACACCGTGCGGCGGCGGGTGAAACGCCCCGGTTGATGCACGACCTGCGCGGGACTGCATTCGCGCATCGCGGCGATCTGCCGGAGGGCTGGCTGGAAATCGACGCGACCGCCTTGGACCGCGAGGCGCACCCTCCCCGCCACGACCGCGCCAAAACCGTGATCCGCCTGCCCGCTTACGAACAGGTGCGCGACGACCCGGTGCTGTACGCCCACGCCTCCCGCCTGCTGCACCTGGAGACCAACCCCGGCAACGCCCGCGCTTTAATTCAGCGTCACGGCGACCGCGACGTGTGGCTCAACCCGCCGCCGATTCCGTTGACCACCGCCGAACTCGACGCCGTGTTCGACCTGCCCTACGCCCGTGCCCCCCATCCGGGTTACGGCGACGCCCGCATCCCTGCCTGGGAGATGATCCGCTTCTCGGTTAACATCATGCGCGGCTGTTTCGGCGGCTGCACATTCTGTTCGATCACCGAACATGAAGGCCGCATCATCCAGTCCCGCTCGGAAGCTTCGGTGTTGCGCGAGATCGAAGCGATCCGCGACCAGACGCCCGGCTTTACCGGCGTCATTTCCGACCTCGGCGGGCCGACCGCCAACATGTACCGGCTGGCCTGCAAATCGCCGGAGATCGAGCAGAATTGCCGCAAGCTGTCCTGCGTTTATCCCGATATCTGCCCGAACCTGAATACCGATCACTCTTCCCTGATTCACCTCTATCGCAAGGCGCGGGAACTGCCGGGGGTGAAAAAAGTGCTGGTTGCTTCCGGAGTGCGCTACGATCTGGCGATCCGCGATCCCGCCTATGTCCGAGAACTGGCGACGTATCATGTCGGCGGCTATCTGAAAATCGCCCCGGAACACACCGAGGCCGGGCCGTTGGCGAAGATGATGAAACCGGGCATGGGCGCTTACGACCGCTTCAAGGAACTGTTCGAGAAATACTCCAGAGAGGCGGGCAAGGAACAGTACCTGATCCCCTACTTCATCGCCGCCCATCCCGGCGCGACCGACGAGGATATGTTGAATCTGGCGCTGTGGCTGAAGGGCAACGGGTTCCGCGCCGATCAGGTGCAAGCGTTTCTGCCCAGCCCCATGGCGCTGGCGACCGCCATGTACCACACCGGACGGAATCCGCTGAAGGGCATTCACCGCGACCGGGGTGAAATCGTCTTCGTCGCCAGGGGATTGAAACAGCGCCGACTGCACAAGGCCTTTCTGCGCTACCACGACGCCGAGAATTGGCCACTGCTGCGCGAGGCGCTCAAGCGCATGGGCCGCGCTGATTTAATCGGCAACGGCAAGCGGCATCTGATTCCATTCTGGCAACCGGCGGGTACGGGGATGAGCGGCGGCGAAGGCGGGCGAACCGGGCGCAAACATGCGCCGCAGACTTTTTTGACCCGGCATACCGGCCTGCCGCCCCGCGCCGAAGCCGTTCCCCCGGCGAAAAAGGCGAGCCGGGCGGATTCCAGACCGGCGCGCGCTTTCACTCAGGGCAGCCCCTGCGGCGGCGGCAAACGGCGCGGCGAGCGTTCCTGACGTGATTACTTTTTCACCGGATGCCCCTAAAATGGTTTGAAGAGGAAGACGGCAGCGGCCAGGGCGGCATCACCGCTTCGGTTCCGCGTGTTGCCCTTCCTTGGACGTGCGCCGTCACAACGCACAACGCTCTGCTGTTCCAACCCGGGAGATGGGCGGCAACGCGCCAATTCATCGGCTTTGCAGGTTCAGCCCTCCGCCGTTGAGTTGGAGTCTCCCGGGAAGGAACCCTCATTCGAGGAACGCCAATGCAATACCTGGTTTCCAGTATTCTGCTGATTGGCCTTGTCGTCCTCTTCCTGAAATATGGCGTCAGGCGCGAGACCATTCTCGAATACGAGAGAGGCTTGCTGTATGACAAGGGCAGATTCAGGAAGCTGCTTGAACCGGGGCAATATTGGCATATTCCCCTGTTTGTCACGATCCGCAAGCTCGACCTGAGGCCGCGCTTTGCGTTGATCAGCGGCCAAGAAGTCCTGAGTTTGGATGGAATAACCCTGAAAGTCAGTCTCGCCGCCCATTACGAGATCATCGACCCGATTGCCGCAACGCACAAGGCGGAGAATTTTCAGGAGGCGCTCTATCTTGAATTGCAACTGGCTCTGCGGGAAATTATCGGCTCTGCTGATATTGACGCCATTTTGCAAGACCGGAACTCGTTTTCCAAAAAGCTGCTGGAATTGACGGAATCCAAGGCCAGGGATTTGGGCCTCGGATTGATCGCGGTCAATCTCAAGGACATCATGTTTCCCGGCAAG
>Ga0209573_1002750_pt1 | contig 21265 bp, 17 predicted proteins | sample TNRBio252014_DNA_FD_185870 | JGI IMG/M metagenome (GOLD analysis project Ga0209573, IMG submission 185870) | Wastewater treatment Type I Accumulibacter community from EBPR Bioreactor in Madison, WI, USA - TNR Reactor_6/25/2014_ DNA (SPAdes)... | ecosystem: Engineered > Bioreactor > EBPR >...
CGCTCGAATCGCTGTACAGCGGCGTGCCGTACACGACCGCGTTGCGGATGAAGATCGGCAGGCTGATCAGGACAAAAAGGCCGAAGAAGCCCCAGAACTCGCGGCACGCGAACAAGCCCTTGATGTTCTTGCGGTAGGCCCACACAGCGGAGAGGACGAAGACGGGCAGCATGAGGATCCCGATGCTCTTGGTCCAGAATGCCAGCGCCGCGCACGCGCCGGCCGCGAGCCACCAGCCGCGGCGCTCGGTTCCGGCGGACACGCAGAACCAGAACCCGACGAAAAAGACACCGAGCAGCCCTTCGCACGCGACCGTCGTCACGAGCGTGAGGAACCCCGCGCTGACGACCCACAGCCAGCCCGCCGCGCCCGCCGCCGCGGTGCCGAACAAGCGCCGCACCGCCGCGAAATACACCGCCAAAAAGAAGAACCCGATCCCGAAACTGACAAGCTTGGCGGCGACAAAGGCCCGGACGTGGTTTTCGGCGAACGGCGATATCAGCATCAGGTAGAGCGGATGCTGAGTGGCTTCCTTATAAACGCCGGAGAGCATGTTGGGGATCTGTTGGAGGATGCCGCCGGTCTGGCGGATCTGGAGGGCCGCGTCGAGGTAGGCCACCGTGTCCATCTCGGCCGGGTCGTGGTGCGCGAGGACCGCGCGCCATCCGGCCAGCGCGTACGCGGCGAGGACCAGCGTAAAAAGGACCGTCGTCCAGCCACGCCGGTCGAGCGTCAGGCCCGGGCTCAAAGGACGGGGCCTTACTTTTTGAGCCCCAGTCCGAGCAGGACCAGAGGCTTGAGGATGCTCCACCATCCGGTGATGGGGGCCATCTTGGTGTAACCGAGCGCCTTGGGAGGATAAATTTTGGTGACCGGGACTTCCCGGACCTTGTAGCCGAGCTTGATGAACTTGTAGAAGAGGTACGGCTCGAGCTCATAGTGGTCGAGCCAGGCCTGATGGTAGTCGATCTTCGGGTCCTCGAGGCACGAGGTCCGGATCGCGCGGAAGCCGTTGGTGCTGTCGGTGATCTTCCGCCCCGTGATGAAGGAGAACAGTCCCGGGTGCACGTAGCGCGTGGCGATCTGCCGGTACTTCGGCATGTTCCCGAAGTCGCCGCCGGGCAGGTAGCGCGAGCCCTGGACGAAGTCGTAGCCGTCCCTCACGATCGGCTCGACCAGGCGCGGCACCTCGACCGGGCGGTCCTTGTCGTTGCCGGCCATGATGACGACGATGTCGAACTTGTTCTGCCGCGCGTACTCGATCACCGTGCGGATCGCCGCTCCGACGCCGCGCCGTTCGCGGTGCGAGAGGACCCGGAAGCCCATCGCCTCGACCGCGCGGCGGGTGTCGTCGGTCGAACCGTCGTCCATGAGCAGGACCTCGTCGGCGACCTTCAGACCGGTGAAGCGGTTGAAGACGCTGATGATCTTTTTTTCTTCGTTGTGGGCGACCGGAGCGACGAGGACCTTCATGCGGCGCGGACGCCTTTGAGGGTCTTCCGGTAGCGAAGGCCGCAGGCGCAGCGCGCGGCGGCGGACTTGAACGTGAGCTTTTTTCTGCAGACGCACAGGAAGCCGGCGGACTTGGCGGGGTTGCCGTAAACGAGCGCGTGGTCCGGCACGTCGCGCGTGACGACCGCCCCCGCTCCGACCATCGCGTGGCGTCCGACCGTGACGCCGCAGACGACCGTCGCGTTCGCGCCGATCGCGGCGCCCTCACGGACCCGGGTCGGCTCGAGCTTGAAGACATTGTGCCGGCTCACCGGGAAGCGGTCGTTCGTGAACGCCGCGTTGGGCCCGACGAACACGCCGTTCTCCAGCGTGACGCCGTTCCAGACCGACACGCCGTTCTTCACCGTCACGCGGTCGCCGACGGTGACGCCCGACTCGATGAAGGAGTGGTCGCCGATGTTGCAGTCGCGGCCGATGACGGCGCCCTTCATCACGTGCGCGAACGCCCAGACCCGGGTCCCGGGACCGACGGCGCGGGTCTCGACGAGCGCTTGGGGGTGGATGTAGGGCTTGTTGGAAGCGGCGGCCATGGAGGTCCCGCTACTCCCGCTTCGCATCCAGCAGCATGGCGATGGCTTCGAGCGTCTCGACGACCTCGAGACCGTTCTTGCCGTCGGAGATCGGCTGGGTGCGGTGCAGGATGCAGTTCATGAAATGTTCGGCCTGGCGCTTGAGCGGCTCCTCGTTCTTCACCGCCGGGATCAGCACTTCCCCGTCCTTGGCCAGCAGGTGGAACTCGCCGTAATCCTTGTAATAGGGCTCGCGCTCGATGCGCTTGGAAAAGATCTCCACGGGGCCCGTCGTAGACAGGTCGTCCCAGCTGGCCATTTTTTTGCTGCCGACGACCGTGATCTGGCGGACCTTCTTGGGGTCGAGCCAGCTGACGTGGATGTGGGCGAGCACGCCGCCGGGGTACTCGAGCGAAACGAACGCGACGTCCTCGACCTGCGGCTGGAGATAGCCCTTGCCCACGGCGCTCACGACCTTGGGCCGCGCACCGAGCAGGAAGTTGAAGATCGAGATGTCGTGCGACGCCAGGTCAAAAACGGAGTTCACGTCCTTGCGGACGGGTCCGAGGTTCGTGCGCTGGGCGTGGAGGTAGTAGGTCTGACCCAGCTCCTTGGAATCGATCACTTCCTTGAGCTTGACGATACCGGGATTGAAGAGGAAGACGTGGCCGACCATCAGGATGCGCTTCTTGTCCTGGGCGAGCTTCACGAGCTCGCGCGCCTCGGCGGCGGTCCGGGTGAGCGGTTTTTCGCAGAGGACGTCCTTGCCGTTCTCCAGCGCGCTCTTGGCGATCGCGTGGTGCGACGACACGGGGGTCGTGATGATCACCGCGTCGATGTCCGGGGCCTTCGTGATGTCCTCGAACTTGGCGGTGGTCTCAACGGCGCGGTAGACGGCCTTCATCGCCTCCAGACGGCGCTCGTCCGCGTCGCAGACGCGCACGACTTCCGCGTGCGGATGGAAAAAGAAGGTCCGGATCTGATTGGGCCCCCACTGGCCGCAACCGATCACGCCAATGCGTTTCTTAACGGGAGTTGTCATGATTTTCTACTATATCACAACCGAAGGATTCGAAAAGCAGGTACGCGGCCAGACAAATGAGCCCCGCGGCCTGCATCACCAGGAACACCGAAAAGCTCCTCTCCGGGAAGCCGAACACCGAGGCGTTGATCCAGCGCGGCAGCGCGATGCCGGCGGTCCAAAGCACCGTCCCGAACTTGAACCACCACCCCGCCGCGCCCGGCCGGACGGCCGTGTAGGCCAGACAGATGAGCAGCGGGAACGCGGTGATCAGATTGTAGTCGAAGCTTTCTGTCCTTGGAAAAAGGTACGTGCAAAGAGCCGCCAAATAACAGAAACTCAGCAAGATTCTCGACTGACGGCTTTTACTGGGATCGAGACCCAATTCGGATCGAGTCCATACGACGACCGCCGCTATCCACAGCAAAAGTCCGATGGCCATGCCCACGTGACCATATGAAACGACAAGCGAGTGATCTAATGCGGATCCCGGAATAATATCGTACGAGGTCGTCTTGGGGTAATGCTCGAACACAAAAAACCTATAAGCATCGAACAAGGGCACCAAGACAACAGCGATGCCTCCAATTAAGCCTAAGAGCAGAGACAAAGCCCGGGCCCTATTTCGCATCAGAGTGGTCAAAGCAATAAAAGCGCATGCAACAGCCAAGGGCGCCGGGTACAGTTTAAGCATCACCGAAACTGCCACCATAAGCCCGACCCAAAGATTACGACCGCTCAGTAACGCCGCCGCTGCAGCAGAGTAGCAAAGCAAGATCCACACATCGTTATTTCCACGATCGAACGCGAAGACAGATGGATAAGCCGACGTCAGAAGCAAGGCCGTAATGATCGGTGAGCACGGGACATTCGAACCTCCCATTCGTTGGACCAGGAAGGCTAAGATCCATGTGGCTGCAAAAATGCAAATTAAAATAAACGAAGACCAAATACCAATAGCGTTCAAGACCGGTAACAACGGAACCCAAGCAAACATATAGGCCATGAGCGGCGGGTACTGAAATGGTCGCTTAAGCGGGTCGCCTGGACAGACCGCGCTATAAATATCACGTCCGGGGCCGGCGCACCTGAGATAAGTGTCCACACAAATGTAGTCCAATCCGATTGCCGGGAGCTTGAGGTATTGCGCGCCTGTCCCGGGGATCGCCTGACTCGGCGGGACTTGGACCTGGATCCACCTCAACGGCGGGATGCCATAATTCACGCTGAGGGCACGGTCCATGGACGTACCGCCTCTCAAAGGAACCACCGCCGGCTGAAGGAGCGCTAACGCTGCGGAACCGAGGAGGATGCCGAGGATCCATTTTCCAGCGTCCCAACGGCTGCCTGAATTCACGATCCCCCCTTTTTGGTGTAAAAAGTAAGATTTTTAACGACCGTCCTATCGTATCGATCACGCTGGAACCAGGACTTGGAGGCGATCAGGAACCATATCTCTGTCTGCGGCAAACAGACTATCAGCTTCGCTTTAGACCCCGCGCCGATCTGATCCCCGAATATTTTAAGCGCGCGGTGCTGCTGCTCATAAACCAGAAATTTCTCGAATGGACTAAGCTTCGGACGAATGATCGGATACAAAAAGACTGAGGTCCGACCCGCCAAGTGCTCTAGGTAGATCTTAGAGGCGCGGCTCCACTCAATATGACGCGCGGCATCAGCGACTACCAAGACCCGGTCTTCCGGGGGCCCGGAATCCCGGACCGTCTCGATCAGAGCCTGCACTGAAAGGGAGCGATCCAAAAAATCTCGAGAAGCTTGCCAGGACGAGACGGTCGCCACGGTGACCTGCGTCATAAGCAGAAGGATCGCGATCCACTTGAGAGATCGGGTCCTGGACATGGCGACCAGCCTCAACGCGGTGATCAATAGAATTACATGCGCTAGTTTTGCTGGAAGTACATAGTAATGCCCCATCCCTGTTTTTTGGAAAAGGATTAGAAGAGGTGTGATGATCAGAGCCACGCTAACAAGAGCTTGAGGCCAGCCGGACCTCGAGACCAGACCTGGCACAGGGCCGCTCACGGATCTGGACATGGAAATATAGACACGGTCGATCAACATCAGACCCATCAACGCCGCCAGCAACCAGGGATACCCGCCGGCGACCCAATCCTTTCCGGCCCTGAGCAGTTTGGCGGCGGACAGCCCCTCGACCCCCACATAACCGCCGATCACGGACCCGGTCCAGCCCAGGATCAGGCCGAGCTGGACGGCGGCCAGCGCCGCCAGAACGGCGATGACCGCGAGGTTCCGCGCGGCTGCGGACCGAATGGACCCGCCCGTCTGCTCCGCTTCATGCCAGAGCTGGACCCACACCATCGCGGGGAGGATCACGAGAAAACTCTCCTTCGAAAGGGACGCGCAGGCGGCGCACAGGACGTAGAGGGCTTTCCAGGACCCCGAGCGCGCGGCGGAGCCGGAGGAACGGAACCCGGCATACAGCGCCGCCGAAAGGAAGAACATCCCCAAGTTCTCAGTGGTCCCCATCCTCCACCACACCGTCATCGGAGGGCCCGCGAACATCAGCAGCGTGAGCAGAAGCGCTTCGATCCGTCCCAGCCGCCACAACCTCATCGCGCCGAAGAACAGGAACATCGCCGTCATCCCCAACAGCACAAAGCTCCAGCGGTACCCTTCGATCCGGTCGCCGAACGCGGCCGCTTGAAGAACGCGCGGCAGGTAATAGATCCTCGCGCGGCGCTCGACCTCGGCGGCGTAATGCACCGCGGTCCCGATCATGCCGCGGCCGGAATCGAGCGCCTGGCGGATCTCGATCAGCTCATAATCTTCCTCGAACTGCCACCCCGCTTTGACGGCGCCGCCGCACCAGGCGATCGCGCCGACCCAAGCCGCGAGTGTCAGAAGGGCCGCCGTAGTACCGATCCGTCCCGCGCGCGTCATGCGGCCGCCTTCGGCGCGTAGAAGAACTGGCCGTGCTTCACGCCGGCGAAGCGGTAGTGTTCGCCGAGCGTGCGGATGAACTCAGGCGTGAACCGGCCCGTCCCCTTCACCTTGAAAAAATTCGTCTGAACGACGATCAGCGCGTAACGCTTCTGGCGGAGCTCGTCGAGGATGATCGTCTGATCGAACTGGCCTGAGTAGCTCATTTGGGCGAATTCGTACGGCTGGTACCAGACCGGAAGGCCCGCCGCGATCAGGATGCCGGTGTTTTCGGCGAGAATGGGGCCTTTGACGGACTTGAGGAACGGGATGAGCTCGTCCATCTGCCGCTCGGTCTCGGCAAGCGACGCGCGCGTCTTCGCCGGGTCCCACTGATGGAACGGGACATACGCCGCCAATTGGGCCGTGACGATCACGACGGCCGCGAGCTTCCAAAGCGACGCGCCGGAACCGAACGCCGAGCCGAGCGCGAGACAGGCCGCGGCCAGCGGTTCCATCGCGTGGTTCTCGCCCCACCCGCCCTTGCCGAGCATGAGCAGGATGGACGCGCTGATGAAAAAGTAGATCCCCGCCGCGCCGGCCGGGGACGTCCGCTTCCGCACCGCCAAAAAAACCGCCGACACCGCGCCGAGCGCCAGCACCGCGCCGATCTGCGGACCGATCTTGCCCCAGTTGATCCAGAAGATCTTCCACGCGTAGAACGCGTTCACGTTGAGGAACGCGTGGCTCCAGTACCGGCCGCCCGAACCCCACGCGATCACGCCGACGCCGGCAAGCGCGAGCGCGGCCGAACCGCCTCCGAGGGCGAGCGCCATCCTCCATTCGCCGCGCGCGGCGCGCCACAGAACGGCGGCCGCGGCCGCGAACAGGTAATTTTGTTTGGTCAGGAACGCCAGGGCAAAGCACACGGCCGCTCCAGCGATCGCGCCGCGCCGTGAGGCGTCCGCCGTCCCCAGGTACAGCCCTGCCAGAGCGAGTGCGAGTGCCGTGAGGTCGGGCTTCACATGGGTCGCCTCCCCGAGCATGAACGGGCTCGACAGGAACAGGAGCCCCGCGAGCGCCGACACCGCCCGGCCCGCCCCTGCCCTCCGCCGGCAAAAGAGAAAGATCCAAACCGCGCACACGCCCGCGGCGATGCCGGTCACACCGCGGCCGGAGGTGTACACTGACCCCTGCGCGATCCCTTCCCAGAGCGGCGTCACCAGGTGCGTCAGATAAATATAAAAAGGATGATAGGGCATGAGGTGATGCGGCATCCGCGCGATGTCGCCGTAGATCCAAGGGACCTCGCCCATCCGCAATAACGGCAGGACCATCACCGTTTCGCCGTACTCGAACGGGTAGCGGAAGTTCAGCCTGGCGGCGGCCCCGACAAAGAACGCCGCGGCACAGGCCGCGGCGAGCCCGAGCGCGGCTCCGGCGGACACCTTCAGCGCGCGGTCAATAGACACGGAAAAGGGCGTCCCGGTCGTCTTCATAGACCTTGGTGTAGGCGCGGGCGTAGTTGCGCGCGATCTGCGTCACGCCGCCGTAGATCTTGACCTCCTCGGCACTGTCCGGGTCCCAGCTCATCCGTTTCTTGCGGACGAGGATGTATTTGACGCGGGCGGCCTTGAGAACCTCTTTTTGTTTCGTGAGGTCGTTGAAGGGCAGTTTGCCAATAAGCGGCATGGAGAACTTGCGTCCAAGATACCCTTGCAGGTCCGGCAGTCCGTGCACCGTCTGCTCCATCATGTAACGGCCCTTGTCCCAGGGGATGTTCATGATCGCGAAGCCCTTGGCCGCGTACTCCGGGTCGCGCGTGACCGCCTCATAGACGGGCGGCAGTTCCACGGGCGTCACGTCCGACGCGATCGAATAAAAGTCCATGAACCCGAGTCCCGCGACGATCACGAGGCCGAGCCGGTGCTTGAGCTTCATCGAAGGCGACCGGAACAGCGCCTTCACCCCGAACGCGACGACGACCGACCAGAACAGGTAGCCGAACGCCATCACCCGCGACGGATTGCGCGCGTGTTTGAGAAAAGGCAGCTGCTCGAACACCGCGTACGGCAGCGGGACCCCCGTGAGCGTCCCCGCGACGTGGAGCTCGACGCCCAGCGCCAGGAGCGCGCAGACCGCGAACGCGGCCAGGTACGCGAATGCGCGCTTCCCGATCCGCACGAGCGCGCAAACGGCGACCGCCAGGTTGACCCAGCCCAGGTACACCGCAGATTCCCACACGGGCCCCGTCATCCGTCCGTTCAGGTTCCGGACCCATTCGAGGTTCCCGAGCGCATGGAACGCGTGCGGCGTCACGAACCCCGCGAGGTCGGCGACGAAGATGTTGTGCCCGGGCAGGTACGGCGCTTCCGGGTGCTTGAGCCCCACGAGGACCATCGGCACCAGGACCGGCGCGGTCAGGACGAACGCCCCGACCCCGATCGCGGCGACGTTCCAGAACGCCTTGCCCGAAAAAACCTTCCGCTCCCGCCACGCCGTCCACGGGTACGTGAGCGCCAGGCAAATCCCGCCGTAGATCAGGTAGTTCCAGTCGCAGTACGCGGACAACGCCAGCATCACCGCGGCGGCCGCGCGGTCGATCCAACCGCCGCCGCGGTGGGCGCGGATCACGAACAGCAGGAAGAGCGGGAGGAACTGCACCGACGCGACCGAAGGGTGATGAAGGGCATGGGCGAAGTGCGACGGGTTGAACGCGTAAACGAACGCGCCGCAGAACGCCGCGATCCGGTCACCGGTCACATAGCGGATGAGCGCGTACGCGGCCGCGCCGGCGCCCACGAACGACAGGAGCACGAGCAGGTTGTACGCGGCCGCGAGACCGAAAAGGGGCTTGAGCAGCGCCGCGATCGCGACGCCGAAATAGAAGTAGTTGGCATACCACAGCTCCATCCCTTCCGGATGGTACATAAGCCGCGTGTGGAAGAAGTCCAGCGCCGGATCGAACATCGCGCGCGTGCCGTACCACAGGAACCAGACGAACTGCGTGTTGTCCTCGGGCGGGCCGATGATCGCGGAGCCGAACCGGGCGAACGAAGGGTAGAAGAACAGTGCCGTCAGCACGGAGAAAAAAGCGAGGACCGCCAGCGCTCCGAGGAATTTGCGAAAGACCGGGGCCGGGCCTTCGGGGGAGGTCATCAGACGAACTTGAGCTTCTTGAGCGCGATCGCGCACATACCCAAAAGCAGCGTGCCGTGCTTGAAGCGCTCGATCTTGATCTCGCCGTAACGGCGCTCGTAGTAGCGGACGGGCATCTCGAGGATCTTCATGTTGAGCTTCGCGGCGCCGAACAGGAGGTCGAAGTCGCCGAACGGATCGAAGTCGCCGAAGTAGGCCCGGTTGGCCACGATCTTTTCATAGTCCGTCTTGTAGAGCGCCTTCGTCCCGCAGAGCGTGTCCTTGAGGCGCTGGCCGAGCAGGTACGTGAAGGCCAGGCTGAAGAACTTGTTGCCCCAGATATTGAGGAAGCGCATCGCTTTTTCCTCCATCGGGTAGACGAGGCGGCAGCCGTTGATGAACTCCCCCTCGCCCGAGACGAGCTGACGGTAGAACTTGGGCATGTCCTCGGGCGCCACCGAGATGTCGGCATCGAGGATGATGAGGATGTCGCCCTTGGCCTCGCGCATCGCGAGGTGGACGGCCGGGCCCTTGCCCTTGGTCGCGCCCTGGTCGATGAGACGGATATTTTTCTCAGGATGCAGTTTTTGAAGACGGAGGATCTCCTCCTGGGTTCCGTCCTTCGAGTGGCCGTCCACGAAGACCATCTCGAGATCCCCGTCGAACCGCGGCGTGCGCTCGACGAGCTCGGCGATGTTGCCGCGCTCGTCCTTGCAGGCCACGATGAGCGACACGCTCGGCGCCTTCCCCGTTCCGGCGCGGGACCCGGCAGGCCGCGCGACGAGGAATTCAGCGAGACAGAGGTGGTTGATGGCCGGGAGGTTGGCGACGACCTTGTTCAACAGCCAGGAAACGAGCGGGATGTAGAACGGGAACAGGATCTTCTTGGTGCGCTTCACCGTCTCGAACCCGGCGATCTTGAGCAGGTTCTCGAGGTCGTCCTGCGTGAGCCAGTTCTGGTTCCCCTGCCGCACGCGCAGGCCCATCCAGTCACCGAGACGCAGGAGCGGCTCCCAAAGGTAGTTGTAATAGCCCACGACCACGCGGGTCTGGGGACGGGCCGAACGGCGCAGGTTTTCGAACACCGTCTGGACGTCGTCGAGGTGACCGACCAGGTCCGACAGCACGATGTAATCGAACGTTTCGTCAGAACCGAACGTCTCGGCGCAGTCCTCGGTGAATTCCAGCTCCGGATGCGCCGCGCGCGCGGCGGACACGGCCGCGGGACTGAAGTCCACGCCGAGACCGCGCGAGGGCTTGAGCGCCGCGAGCAGGTCGCCGTCGCCGGAGCCGAGCTCCAGGACCCGGTACCCTTCCGGGACCAGGAAACGGAAGTAGTCGCTTAAGAGACGGTAGTAGTACGCGTTGCGGAGCTTGGACCGCTTGCGGGACGGCGCGAGCGCGTCGAAGCGGAGGCGCGCCTCTTCCAGATGGAGGCGGGTGCGCGCGGGAAGTTCGGCGGTGCGCGTCATGCGCGGGCGATCCCCGAGGCGGTGAACCAGTCCCAGGTTTTTTTAAGTCCCCGGTCGAAGCTCATGGAGGCCTTGAACCCGAATTCCCGGCGGGCACGTTCGACGTTGAGGCAGCGGCGCGGCTGGCCGTTGGGCTTGGACGTGTCCCACACGATCTTCCCTTTGAAGCCCGATAGCTTGCGGATCTTTTCGGCAAGAGCTCGGACCTTGATCTCACGGCCCGTGCCGATGTTCACCGGCTCGCGGCCGTCGTAGCGCTCCAGCGCCAGCGCGATCGCCCGCGCGCAGTCCTCGACAAAGAGGAACTCGCGGGACGACGACCCGTTCCCCCACAGCGTCACGTGCTTGTCGCCGCGCAGCGAGGCTTCGCGGAACTTGCGCATCAGCGCCGGGATCACGTGGCTGGTCTCGGGGTCGAAGTTGTCGTGCGGTCCGTACAGGTTCACCGGCAGAAGGAAGATCGAGTTAAAGCCGTACTGATCGCGGTACCCCTGGGACTGCACGAGCATCATTTTTTTGGCCAGGCCGTATGGGGCATTCGTCTCTTCGGGATAGCCGTTCCAGAGGTCCTTTTCGCTGAATGGCACGGGCGTGAACTTGGGGTAGGCGCAGATCGTGCCGAGCGCGACAAACTTTTGCACCCCCGCCAAACGCGATTCTTCGATGAGAAAAGCGCCCATCAACAGGTTCTGATAATAAAAAAGTCCCGGATTGGCACGGTTGGCGCCGATGCCGCCGACGCGCGCGGCCAGATGGATCACGGCCGCCGGGCGGTGCTTCTTGAGGAGCGCCCGCACCGAGGTCTGGTCCGTGAGGTCGCAGTCCTTGTGGGTCGGCGCGACGATCTTCTTGTAACCGCGGCGCGTGAGCTCCGCGCGCAGATGACGGCCCAAGAACCCGGCCCCGCCGGTGACGAGCACGGTGCGGTTCTTCAGATCAATTTTTTTTGAGCTCATTCAGCAGCCTTTCTTTGACGAACGGCGCGAGCGCCTCGGCGGCCCATCGGTGGCCTTCGGCGTTCCAGTGCCCGTCGTGAGCGTAATGCCCCGAGCGTCCTCGCGCGGAGCGTTCCTTAAAAATTCCGTTCAGATCGATCCAGGGGACCTGGTTCCCGTCAAAAAACCGTTTGAGCCTCTTGACCGGCAGGTCGAGGTCCACTTCCTTGTCGAGCCCGGGCAAGATCTTGTAAAGGTAACGATAAGCTTCCGGCTTGTAAGTCTGCTGCCGGTCGATGAACGCCACCGCGTACCCGGCGCCGGCCGCGACCGACTCAGTACGCATCCTCATGTGCGCCACGGACGTCAGCCGCAGGGCCTCTTTCCATTTTTCAGCGTCGCCCTTGAACCGTTCCGCGTCCGGAAGCGCATAAGGACCCATCGCTTCCTTCCAGCCGGCCGCGTCCTGTGCCTCCTGCCGGCCCCGCTCGCGCCGCTGCGTCGCCGCGAACGCCGCCCACCGGTTCACCCAGGACCACGGAAGGACCACAAGCCGGTCATAGAACGCGAGTTTGTCATAAACGGCGGTCGAAGGCTTGAGATTCACATGCTCGTAAACTTCCAAGCCGGTGCTGCGCCGGAAGTAGTGCCAGTCATCCTTCAGGTCGTTCGAATCGGTGAAAAAAGCGATCACGAGGTCCGGACGATGTTCCAAACCGCGGAGCTTGAGGAGCTCGTAAGCCCTCAAGGCCCCATTGCCCGAACCGCCGAGCTTCATCACCTCTACGCGCTTACCGGTGCTGGCAACGTCAGGATCCCGGTTGAGGGCGTCCTCCAGAAGTTGCGGCATGCCCTGTTCCAGAGGGACCTGGAGCGCTTCGATGTACGAATCCCCAACGAGAAGAACGCGGTAAACGCCCTCCGGCTTGGCCGGGTCCCGGTCACGGTCGAATTGGGTGAGCGCATTGGTGCGCACAGGAGTATCGAACTCGCGCACCATGCCCAAATTCCCACGCCAGCGTGTGTTGCTGTTCGGACGGTACAGCAGGTTGACATTGCCGTACGCCTCCGGAGTGACATACTCGGGGGGTCTCGCCCCGATCACTCTCAGGACCGCTTCCGCTCCGCTCGCCAACAGGATACAGACCCCGCAAAACAAAGCGGCGTTCATCAAAAAATGTTTAATCTTGAGCATTCGTGCCGCTATTATACAATTCCACCGCCCTATTCCACGCTATAATACGTCATGCTTCCTACCTTGATCCGGCGGCCCGGCCCCGCTTCGATCGCGGCCGCCGCCCTCCTGTCGGTGTACTTCGCCATCGGCCTCAGCAGCGCGATGCACCAGTCCATTTCTTACGACGAGCCGGCACACTGGCGTTACGGCGTGCAAGTCGCTTCCGGCAACACCTCCCGTTTTGACGACAGTAAAATGCCCGTCACCGCCCTGAACACGGTGCCGTCAGCCGTCCTAAAAGCGGTGCAGCCTCGGGCCGAGCGGGACATCATGACGACCGTCCGCACAGGCCGTGTGGTCACGCTCATCGCCGCCGCGCTCCTGGGCTGGGTCGTTTTTTCATGGGCGCGCAGCATCGCCGGAGCCGCGGCCGGACTGATAGCGCTCGGCATCTTCGTCCTGGACCCCAATCTGGCCGCCCACTCCCAGTTCGTGACGACCGATATCTACGGGGCGCTGGGCATCACGCTGGCCGTCTGGTCCTTCTGGAGGTTCGTGGAAAAACCGGGGCTGGTCCGGACGCTCCTGGCGGGGCTGGTCTTAGGCGGGGCGCTGCTGTGCAAGTTCACGTCCGTCTATCTCGTGATCCTGTTCCCCATTCTCGCCGTCATCCACCGCGTCATCGCCGGGTCGGGACCCGGACAGCGCGCGGGGCTCCTCAAGACGTCCACGCTGCTCCTGCTCATGGCCGCCGTGAGCCTCGCGGTGCTGGCGGCCGGATATCTGGGGAACGGGTGGGGCGCCGCGCTCAAGGATTATGATTTTAAGAGCGACCTTTTCATCGGGCTGTCCGACATCGGCAGTCTCTTTTCCGGCATCCCCCTGCCCTTCCCCAAGCCTTTCATCGAAGGTCTCGACTGGGTCAAATTCTACGAGAACAGCGCAATGGGACGGGGTCCCGCATACCTGTTCGGCAAAGTTTCGACCGAGCCGTTCGCGGGTTATTTTGCCTGGGTTTTTTTGTTCAAGGTCCCGTTGAGCATCCAGGTCCTTCTCGCCTGGACGACCATCGAATGGGCCGTGGTCCGGCGGGCGAAGCCGGCCGTTCTTCTGGTCCCTCTGGCGACGGCGCTGTTCTTCGCCGCTTACTTCATTTTTTTCTGCAACGCGCAGATGGGAGTGCGGATGCTCCTGCCGGCGTTCCCGGCCTTTTACGTTTTCGCGGGATGTGTGACCGCCCGGGTGGTCTTGCCTGAGCAGGAAGACCGCCGGGGCACGCGCGCCCACAAGGCGCGGATCGGGGCGCTGGTATTGCTCCTCTTCTGGTGCATCATGAGCGTCGGAAGGCACTACCCCCACCTGCTCGGCTACTTCAACGAGCTGGCGGGCAAGCCGACGCGCTACTACCGGATCCTGGCGGATTCCAACCTCGAGTGGGGCAACAACATGGGATTCGCCCAAAAATACATAGTATCGCACTGGCCGGTCCAGCCGGACCCCAAGGATCCCAAGCCGGGCAAGATCATCATCTCGGCCAATTTTGTCACGGGGATCATCAGCAGATCGGAGTTCGCCTGGGCCCGCTGGCTGGTCGAACACAAGGAACCCGTGGACCACGTGGGCTTCGGCTATTTGGTGTATGACCTGACGGAGGAGGACATCCGAGCCATCCGGCTCGCGATGGAAGAAAAAAACTAGTCGCGGGCGTCGAGGTAGATCAGGACGTCCTTGATCGAAACGATGCTCATCGGCGTGCCGTCGGGGTTCATGACGGGCACGTGGCGGAAGCCGCCCATGGCCATCTTGCTCACGACGAACGCGATCGGGTCTTCGGGGCGGACGAATTCGGGGTTGGGGGTCATGACATCCGCGGCCTTCACCTTTGAGATGTCCGGATGCTTGCCCGCTACGCGCAGCAAAATATCCCGCTGACTGATGATACCCACCAGCTTACGCTTCTTGAACACCAACACACAGTCCTTGTGCTCATCGTGCATGACCTGGATGATCTGTTTGACGCTGTCGTCGTCCGCGCAGACGAGCAGGTCCTTGCCGGTCACGAGTTCCGAGATCGGCTCCGTGAGGATTACCTTCTGGATCTTTTCCCCGCGCTTGGGACCCGGCAGGTTCTGGTGCATCAGCGAATGGAAACACTTCGGGCAGCGGTCCGCGCCGAGGATGTATTCCGATCCGCAAGAGGGGCACTTCAGGTCGGCCATGTTATTTCACCGTCCAAGTTTCTGAACCGTACACCAGACGCTTGAGGTCACCGGGGCCCTTTTCGGCCATGACCTGCTTCATCTGCTGGTCGAGCAGGTCGTCGTAGGTCGGACGCTCGATCGCGCGGAACACGCCGAACGGCACGGGCTTCGCGGGATACTGCATCTGGGTCAAAAGGTACGCGGCCGACGGATCGTCGTCCTTCTCGTTATGGATGAAAAGTTCTTTTCCGGCGGCCTTGGCCTCGGCGATGTCCACGACCTCGGTGTTCAGGCGCTTGATGCGGATCGCTTTTTCCTTCTGCTTGCCGAACACGAGCGGCTTGCCGTCCTCGAGGTAGATCATCCGGTCGTCGCGGGTGTCCTTGCCGGTCGTCGGCGCGTGCGCCTTGTCGTTAAAAATAATGCAGTTCTGGAAGATCTCGATGAACGACACGCCCTTGTGCATGAGCGCCCGTTCGAAGACGGTCTGCATGTGCTTGGGGTCGGTGTCGAGCGTGCGCGCGACGAACGTCGCTTCGGACGCGATCGCGAGGCACAGCGCGTTCACCGGGTGCTCGATCGAACCGTACGGCGATGACTTGGTCACCTTGCCGAGCTCGGATGTCGGCGAGTACTGGCCCTTCGTTAACCCATAGATCTGGTTGTTCACGAGACAGACGTTGATATCCACGTTGCGGCGCAGCGCGTGGATCAGATGGTTGCCGCCGATGGACAGGCCGTCGCCGTCGCCGGTGATGACCCAGACCTTGAGCTTGGGGTTGGCGCACTTCACGCCCGTCGCCACGGTCAGCGCGCGGCCGTGGATCGTATGGAAGCCGTAGGTGTTCATGTAATAAGGAAAGCGGCTCGAGCAGCCGATGCCTGACACGAACACGTACTCTTCGCGCGGAACGTTGAAGCGCGCGAGCGTGCGCTGCATCATCGCGAGGATCGAATAGTCGCCGCAGCCGGGGCACCAGCGCACGTCGGCGCCGGAAACGAAGTCGTCCTTCGTGTAGCGCGGCTGTTCGGGCGCGGTCACGATCTTGATGCCTTCGGGCAATTGAATGTCTGGCATTTTTTCCTCAGTCCCTTTTCGGGGCTATTTCAAAACTTCTTTGATCTTCGCGACCATCTCGGTCACCTTGAACGGCTGTCCCTGGACCTTATGGAAGCCGACCGTGTTCACTCCGGGGTATTCCCGGCGGACCAGGGTCAGAAGCTGTCCCATGTTGAGCTCAGGGATCAGGACCGTATCAAAACTCTTGAGCACTTTTTCCATGTTCTTCGGGAACGGATGGATGTAGTTCACGCTCGCCTGCGACACGGTGATGCCCTCGGCCTCGAGGCGGGACACCGCTTCGTAGGCCGCGCCGTACGGACTGCCCCAGGTCAGGACGAGCAGCTTGCCCTTCTGGGGGCCGCGGACCTCAAGCTCCGGGATGTAGTTGGCGATGCGCTGGATCTTTTCGGCGCGGAAATTGATCATCTTCTGATTGTTCTCGCCGTCGTAGCTCACCGCGCCTGTGAGGTCCGCCTTGCCGAGACCGCCGATACGGTGCTCGAGGCCCGGCGTGCCGGGGATCGCCCAGGGACGCGCCAGCGTCTTCGGGTCGCGCGAGTACGGCATGAATTTGCCCTGACCGGCGACGGGGTGATGGATCTCGATCTTCGGGAGCTTTTCGACATCGGGAAGCTTCCACGGCTCGGAGCCGTTGGCGACGTTGTTGTCCGACAGGATCACGACCGGCACCATGTGCTGGAACGCGATGCGGACGGCTTCGTACGCCATCATGAAACAATCTGACGGTGTCTTGGCTGCGAGTACACAGACGGGTGATTCGCCGTTGCGGCCGTACATGACCTGAAGGAGGTCCGACTGTTCGACCTTGGTCGGCATACCGGTCGAAGGGCCGGAACGCTGGACGTCGATCAGGACAAGCGGGAGTTCCGCCATGACCGCAAGACCCAACGCTTCGGACTTAAGGCACACGCCGGGACCGCTGGTGCCGGTGATGCCGAGCTCGCCCGCGAAGGACGCTCCGATGGCGAAGCCGATCGCGGCGATCTCGTCCTCGGCCTGGAACGTCTTGATCTTGTAATTCTTGAGCTTAGAAAGCTGGTGCAGGATATCGCTCGCCGGCGTGATCGGGTAGGTCCCGTACATCAGGGTCTTGCCCGAGGCATGAGCGGCGGCGACGAGACCAAGCGCGAGCGCCTGGTTGCCGACCACCTTGCGGTAAATGCCAGGGGCGATCGGCGCGGACGGAATCTCGATCTTCTGATAAAAGGTCTCGGTGATGTCCGCGTAGTTGAACCCGGCCTTGAGCGCCAGCGTGTTGGCCTTGGCGATCTCGGGTTTCTTGCCGAACTTCTGCTCGATCCAGCGCAGCGTGAAGTCCATCTTGCGGTCGTACATCCAGAACATCATACCCAGCGCGAAGAAGTTCTTACAGCGCTCGGTCTCGGTCGGACGCAAGCCCAGCTCGGCCAGTGCGTTGCGGGTCAGGTCCGAGAGCGGCACCTTGATGACCTGATAGTCCTTGAGCGTCTCGTCGTTCAGCGGGTTCGCGGCAAAGCCGGCCTTTTTGAGATTGTCTTCCGTGAAGGTGTTCTCGTTGACGATGACAAGGCCGCCCTTGTTCACGTTGTTGAGGTTCACCTTGAGACCCGCGGGGTTCATCGTGACCAACACATCGGCCAGATCGCCGGCGGTGAACACCACGCTGTCAGAAAATTGGATCTGGAAGCTCGACACGCCAGGGAGTGTGCCGATCGGGGCGCGGATCTCGGCCGGGAAGTCCGGCAGGGTCGCGATGTCGTTGCCCATCATCGCCGACGCGTCGGTGAACTGTTCGCCGGTCAGCTGCATGCCGTCGCCGGAATCGCCCGCGAAGCGGACGGTGACGGAGTGGCGCGTTTCTCTGGGTTTAACGGGAGCGTCGGGAGACACGGTCAGCCTCCTTCTTGGGACTTGGAAACTTGTTGGGGGTCGGGCGGGAGATTATAAATTTCGGTCGGGTAATACGCCGCCAGGAAGCGGATCAGCGTCCGGACCGAGAGCATGCCCATGTAGCGCTTGTTCTCATCGGTGAGCGGAAGGTGATAGATCTTTTTTTTGGCCATGAGGTCGATCGCCTCGCCGACGGAGGCCTGGGGCGACAGCGTGTGCAGCATGGAGGTCATGAAGTCGCTCACGGGACGGCTCATGTCCACGTTCTCCGGAAGGATCTTCTGGACGATGTCCGTCTCGGTCAGGATGCCGACGACGAGACCGTCCTGGGTCAGGACGATGTAGCCTGACCGGTAGAACTGCATCTGGTGCAAAGCTTCTTTAAGGGAGATCGTCGGCGGGGCCTGGACGACCCGGTCGTTGATGACCTGGTAGATCTTTTTTTCTCTGAGGAGCTCTTCGATCTTTTTAGTGTTTGGCATAAGCTTTCATTAACATTAGAAAGCGGAATATATCATGACTTACCAATAATTTCAAGGGTGCCTGTCATCGGCCGCTGGAAAGCTGGGTGAAGACGCTCTCGGCGAGGTACCTTCCCTTGCGGGTCAACTGAAGCACCCCTTCATCATACTCGACCAGACCCGCAGCCGCAAGCGAAGGTATTTCGGCCTCCACCGACCCCCGAATGATCGGAAAATTCCCCACCTTCACCCCGGGCCGAAGCCTCAGACCGGTCAGCAAGGTTTCCCGCTCCCGCTCCTCCGGGCTCAGCGTGTCCGACTCGTCACGGCTCCAATCCCCACGAAGCGCTTTTTGGATGTACCGCGCGACGCTTTGGGCATACACGTACCGGACTCCCCCCATATAAGAGAAAGCCCCGGGTCCCAGCCCCAGATACGGTTGATTGCGCCAATAGATCAGATTATGCCGGGACTCGTAACCGGGCCTGGCGAAGCTGGACACCTCATAGTGTCCAAAGCCCGCGTCTCCCAAAACCCGCTCCACCGCACCAAACATCGCCTCATGGGCATCCTCCCCGGGAAGCACCAATTCTCCCTTGCGCCGCTTGAGACCAAAATGGGTTTCTTCATGCACAGCAAGGTCATAAATAACTACTTGATGGGCATTCCACTCCACTATATCGGTTAAAGATCTGGTTACATCCTCCACTTTTTGATTTGGAAGCCGGATGATCAGATCCATGCTGATATTCCCAAAACCCATGCTCGCCGCCGCAGCGGCCGTTCGCCGGGCATCCGCCGCATTGTGCGCCCGGTTCATCGCCTTCAACAGCTCATCATTGGTGCTCTGCACTCCGAGGCTGATCCGGTTCACCCCCAGCGCGCGATAGGCCTTGAATTTTTCGTCGTCCACTTCGCCGGGATTCACTTCGCAGGTGATCTCCGCGTCCGGCTTCCACGAGAAGTTTTTCCGCAACAGATCGAAGAGCCGGCGGGTTTCGTCCGTCGTCAGCGCGGAAGGGGTCCCGCCGCCGAGGTAAACGGTGTCGAATTCGATCGGACCGTACCGCGCTCTCGCCTCCGCCGCCTCCGCCTCCAGCGCCGTGAAGTAATCGGCCCTCAACCGCTGATCGGACGACGGCGCGATGACGAAGTTGCAGTAGTGGCACTTGCGGATGCAGAACGGGATGTGGACATAGAGCCCGATCGGCGATGTCCTGGCCGAGGACGGGAGATCGGTCACATATGCTCCACGTAGCAGAGGGTCTTTCGGTCGGTCACACGGTCCAGATAGACTTTTCCCTGGAGGTGGTCGTACTCGTGCTGGAGGATGCGGGCATGAAAACCCTTCACTTCCAGCTTGAGAGGAGCGCCGTGACGGTCCAACCCCTCGAGCCTGACCGCCTTGGCCCGCGGCGTGTCGCCCCGGAGGTCGGGCACGCTCAGGCAGCCTTCCATGAGACGGACCTCGGACGCGTCCGTGACGGTGAGTTTCGGATTGATCACCGTGTACACGGGAATGTCCGGCATGCTCGGATACCGGCGGTTGGACTTGTACTCCACACAGAAGATCGCCAGCGGCAGGCCGATCTGCGGCGCCGCGATGCCAACACCGTCATAGGCGCGCATCGTTTCGATCATGTCGTCGAGCAATTTTTGGAACTTCGCGTCGTTCACCCGCGCTGGATCGACCTTCGCCGCTTTTTGCCGCAGCGCCGGATGTCCCAGCCGCACCACCTTGTAGACCATCACCGCCCTCCCGTGTCCTTTTTGAAGCCCAAAAAGCGAATGCTTTCTGTTCCCCTTCTTTAAGCGATATTAAGCCCTGATATCATACTTTTTTCAGAGAGGATTTGGCACCAAAACAATTGATTGAACCCACCCTGCTTTTATACTAAAATTCTAGAGGTTTTTATAAAAAATATTCGCTCATTTTTTGATCTCAATCCGACTCCATCATATAGAGGTGCCCGCATGATCCGCTTTGAAAAACTTTTGGCCGCATTGACCGCCGCGCTCGTCCTCGTTTCCGTCCAGCCGGCCTGGTCACAAACCTCCGCGCAGGCCGGGTCCAACTACGAACGCGGGATCGCGCTCTACCTCCAGGAGCGTTACTCCGAAGCGGTCGACGCGTTCAAGTCACACCTCAAAGAAAACCCCGACCACGCTCCTTCCAAGGAGTGGATCGGTCTCATCGAAGCGCTCGGTCCCGTCCAGCCCGCTCCGGCCGCTGCCAAAACCGCCGCGCCTGCCGCCGCCAGCACCGCAACGCCCGTGAAGACGTCCACGTCCGCTCCGGCCCCGGCCGCCGCCAAGGCCGCGTTGCCCTCAACTCCGGAAGTCGACAGCGCCATCAGCAAGTTCGAGTCGCAGCTCAAGAAGGCCGAGTCGGACGCCGAGCGCCTGCGTGTCATCTCCGCTGAAAAAGATTCCGAGATCCGCCGTCTCAACGAAAAGATCTCCAAAACGGATTCCACGCTCAAGAGCCAGGAAACCGAACTCGCCAAGCTCCGCAAGGACCTGAAGGACCTGACCGCCAAAACGGCCGCGCAGGCCTCCGCGCCCGCAGCGACCAAGTCCACCGAGACCTCGATGCTCCAGGACCAGATCGCCGCGCTCAAGACCGCGCAGGCCGCCAACGAGCGCAAGAACCAGGACATGATCAACAGCCTCCAGAAAAAGATCGACGCCAAGAATTCTGAGATGGAAGAGGTCCGTAAGGACCTCGCGATCAGCCAGGACCAGACGCGCCGCGCGCTCGAACAGTCCAAGCAGCTCATGGAACTCCAGGCTCAGACACCCGCTCCGGCCGCCGGAGCCGCGGCTTCGGGCCCCGCCAACGCGGCCGCCGAAGAGCTCAAGGCCCGCATCCGCACGCTCGAGTCCTCTAACTCCCAGCTGTCGCGTCAGCTCGCCGACGCCCAGCGCGCGCTCGAAGCGGCCTCCAAAAAGGCCCCTGTCGCCGCGGCGCCTTCGTCCGACTCC
>Ga0209573_1002751_pt1 | contig 21264 bp, 16 predicted proteins | sample TNRBio252014_DNA_FD_185870 | JGI IMG/M metagenome (GOLD analysis project Ga0209573, IMG submission 185870) | Wastewater treatment Type I Accumulibacter community from EBPR Bioreactor in Madison, WI, USA - TNR Reactor_6/25/2014_ DNA (SPAdes)... | ecosystem: Engineered > Bioreactor > EBPR >...
TGTATCGTCGGATGAAAGACGCGAATTTGGAAATTCCAGCCGGATTATTGTCTGTTTATGATCAACATAGAATTTTGAGATTATTTACTCATGGAAGCAATTTTCAACAAAAAAGTGATTCAGGTGGTCAAATTGTATGATCAAGACAAAACATATGTCCAATTTTGTCCAATATTTACCTGTTTTGTCTCATTAGTTTTGGTGTTTTTTGAAATATTAGTTATATTTTTGCTTTAAGATCCTTATATTATTTGATGACCTAAATCCTTAAAAAATGAAAAATATTTTATTCCTGATTTTATTTCAGTTCATATTATCTTTTACCGTCTATGGTCAGGTATACCGGTATTTTAAAACCGCTGAATATGAAAGTATAGTCTTTAATAATTCTCCCTTGAAAAACGAGATAATGCAGAAGGAATCGGAATTTGTGAGATATTTGAACAATGAGTTTTCAATATTTGAGCAGATGAAGCCGGTTACTTTACCCATTGTTTTTAATATAGTTGTTTCAAATCAGAATCAAATTTCACATGCGCAGATTTATCAGCAATTAATTGCTTTGAACAAAGCATTTTCAAACAAAATCGGGGTTCCGGAAAATGATTATTTTTATTATCTCGCTACAGACTCAAAAATACGATTTTGTGTTCCGGAATTTTCTGATTTATTCATCAGGATTAAAGAGATACCACAAGGTACCGTATTCAACAGTTTGATGGAAGTGAAAACAGCCGGGAAAGGGTTGGAGCCTTATATGCCTGAGAAATATATCAATATTTGGATAACAGAGTTTGGAAATGTATTTATTGATAATCAGGAGTATACAGATGCTGGATATGCTCAATTACCCTTCAGGGATGTAGCAACAGATGGCATTGTGATCAATGCGAAGCATTTTGGAGAGCAACCTGAAAGTGAATTCTACAAAGAAGGTTATACACTAGCCCATTTAATGGGGATCTATTTGGGTTTAAAACCATTAGTCGGATTTTCAAAATGCGGTGGTGATAACGTTGATGACACACCTGATATAAATGCTGAGACATTGATATGCTGGGCACAAGATGAGTCACATTATGTTTCAGATGGGTGTTTTTTTAATGATCGCAGATTAACCAGGAATTTTATGGACAATATTCCGGATGATTGTGCTGCAATGTTCACTTATGGTCAGTGCATGCGTATGCAAGGTATTCTTGGTTTGAAAGGCCCCAGGCACCATTTGGTGGATGATAAGTATCTTGGATGTGAAAGTTATCAGTTAACTGAGATAGTTGATATCGACAATGATCCGGGTTTATCAATTTTTCCCAACCCATCAAACCATACAATTAATGTAAAACTCAATCATGTTGAGTTAACTGGGCTGGAAAGATTTGAAGTTTTAAATTTTATGGGTCAAAAAATCAAAGAAGGTTATTTTACAGAAAATACTGTGATCACTGTAAATGATTATGCCCATGGTTCATATTTTCTGATTGTTAAGTTGAATTGTGGCAAAATTCTAAGAGAAATATTCCAAATCATTCAATAATTGCTGGATTTATTAGCTTTCTATTTTTAGTGATCAATGAATAGTGCTATTGACGGTTTGATTAGAAGATAGGATTTATTCATTTGAGAAAAACTAGGTAGTGACCTTAGTGTCAAGAATTTAATACTAGAAGTAAAGTCAGGTTCGGGTTGATATTTTTTTGTTTTGGCTGTTATATTAATCGGATAATAATCAATATAAAAATGCATTGATGAAGCATTTTGAACAATTACGGATACTCTTAATCGCATTTTAAAAGAAAACTAGGATATTTATGAAACAAATTCTCCAACTGATCATTTTGTTGATCACAGCTAACATAATTTTTGCTCAGGGAAATATATTTCCAAGTCCTTTAATAGGTAAGTCAAATTTTATTAACATTCCTGTAAGTCCTTTTACGGGAACATTTTCCCATAGTATTCCGATCGATACAATTACAGCAGGCTCCTTAAAACTGCCGGTTTCGATTGATTATCATTCTGGTGGTAATAAGGTTGGGGATCCAGCAGGAGTGATAGGAATGGGATGGAATTTAAACTTAGGTGGTAGTCTTATAAGATATGTAAGGGGTAATCCTGATGAAAATGGTTACTCAGAAAGTCCTTCACCAAATGTCCAAACTTTAAGTGATGATGATCATTTATATTTTAGATACTATGGAATGGATGGAGAGCCGGATTTATATACTTGGGAAATTGAAGGAGAAGGTGGAACTTTCTATATTGACAGAAATGATCAAATTCAACATCTGACTAAAACAACCTATAAATTTATTCATACTATTTTCAATAAAATGCGTATTATAAAAGACGATGGCACTATTTATGAGTTTCAGTGGTTTGGGCTGCGCGGTGAGGGAATGGATCAGTATCGTTTAGTTAAGGTTTTGTCTTATGACTCTCAAGATTCAATTGTTTTGAATTATGGAAATCAATTCAATTTTGCTCTTGATCATATAGGGATGCCTACGTATTGGGGCTTGAATCCAAACTCATTGCAAGCTATAAATTATTTTCAACATCAAGTAACTTATCTTCATAAACCCATTGAGAGCATAGTCGGTTTTGGCAATCAAATGTCTTTTAATTATAATATCAGGTATGATTATAAGTTTGTCCCCAACCATGTGCCACTAAAATTGTTCGAAATATTGTATTCGAATGGAAATAATTGTCTAAAATTTTTAATGGATCAAGATTATTTTAAATCAGAACCTGGAAATATTCAATATCTGGATTATCATAAGAAAAGATTAAGGCTTAAAAGTATACAAAAAGTTAATTGTCAGTCCCCTGCTTCATTTTTTGAACCACCAGTTTCATTTGAGTACTATGGGTCTTTATTGAGTGATGGATCACAGTTTTATCCCAGTTTGCTTGATAAAAACAGAGATTATATAGGATTTTATAATAATGCAAATAACAATTTTGAGGCTTGTAATATGATAGAACCTACCCAACTTGTTGCAAACGGTTATACTTTTCAAGTTGGGAATGCAGACCGAAGTCCTGATTTCGAAAAGTCCAAAATTGGAATGTTGAAGAAAATAACTTTGCAAACCAAAGGTAGTATTGAGTATGATTACGAGCAAAATGATTATCCTTTAACAGGAGGATTCAATCCACTGCTTGAAATATTTGAAAACTGTACAGGAAGTTGTAACGGTCTTCCGTCTCAAAGCTCAAATAGTGTCTTCATCGATCAATACGCTAAGGCAAATTGTATGATCCGGATTAGTGGCACCTCACCGGATGATTGTGATAATCCAAACATTTCTTGTTCGACAGGTACGCCTAAATGGGTAATGGTCCAGGGATTCAATGCAAATAATCAATGTATTTTTACTCACACGCTATATATTGAAAATCAGAATGAAATTGAAATTCCTATTGCAAGTATCTCTCAGATATTAGCTAATAATACTTATTCATTTCTTATTTCAGTTGAAAATTGTTACGGGGAATGTATTATTGGTTCCTATTATGCAACTAATAAAATATTTCCGGGTTTAAGAATCAAACAAGTTAAAATTTCGGATGGTGTTGACTCTACAAAGGATATAATTAAAAACTATACTTATAAACGATTTGATAATCCTTTACAATCCAGTGGCTTTGTTTTAGGAGAGCCTGTCTATGGGTTTGTTGAACCCTGTAACGGCTGCCTTCAAGGCGAAACAGCGGCTTTTTTTAATGCCTATTCATTCAATGCATTAAAGGATATTGATGGGTTTGCAATAGGATACGTGAATGTTAAGCTTGATTATAACGGAATTGGTTCCGAAAAACTAACTTTTAGCAAGAATTTATCTGCTGTACAGACACTTTACCCCACACCTCCGGTGCAGATTACGAATACCGGCAATAATACCTCAACAATTGTTATTAATAGCACTAATGATATGGTGAGCCTTAAAAATATAAACTTCGCTGAAAGTAGTAATCTGACTGACTGGTTTCATGCATACCAATTGTTTAACAATCCTCCTATGAGAAAATATACTCCATATAAGTTAAAAAAAGACAGATTTATCAGCGTAACTTCCGAAGTCAGCATGATAGATGGAGTCACAACTACCAGTTCTTATGTATATAATTTAAACAGTAATCCTCCGATTTTAAGTCCTATTGAAATAAATTTAATAAATAGTGATGGGAAAACTACAAAAAAAACGATTAAATATTCAAGTCAGTATGAACTGAATACTTCCGTTAATTTAGCTCTCAAAAATAGTAACGTCAATATACCATATGAAGAAACAATTTCTATTGATGGCTTGTTATTGGATGGATACAGAACAGAATACGAAATTTTCACTAACCAGCTTCCAAGGCCGGCAAGAGAAAAAAGATATGAGCGAACCTGGAATAGTTCAGGACAGTTAGAGAACGGCACATGGATCACAAAAAGAAATAATATTACCTATGGTACCAATGGAAAGGTCGCAAGTTATACCGAAACCGGATATAATCCGACATCCCTCAGTTATGATACCCAGATGAATTTAACCTCAATAACATTGGAAAATCATGCTACTTCTTATCAGTATTTTCCGAATAGTACCCTACTGAATAAGGTAATAAATCATGATGGAACATCAGTTACTTATACCTATGATGAGCTTATGAGGCTTAAAACCATTACCAATGACAATTTGCTCATCACAAGAACATTTGACAACTACTTTTCACCAACTGGCAATTCAAACAAACACAAGATCACTGAAACCACTGTATTCAATGGTGCTGCAAACAGTAATAGCAATTTGGCTACGATAATAAATATCACTTATTTGGATAATTTGGGTAGAACTATTCAGAATGTCAGGAAAGCCCAATCTCCGGACTTGAAAGATATTGTTACATCTATAGAATATGACAAATATGGTAGGATAATAAAGAAGTTTTTACCAGTTGAATCTCCATCCGGGAGTGGTGATTATGTTCCAATCCAAACCAGTTGGAAGTATTCACAGTTAGCCTATGAAAATTCACCTCTGGGAAGAATAACTTCTGAAACTCCCCCTGATTGGTATCCAAAAACCTTCAGTTATGGCGCTAATAACCAATCTGAAGATGGGTCAATTTTAGATTATAAGAATAATAACACATATCCTGAAAAAAGTTTAATAAAAGAAATTGTCACAGATGCAAATGGCACCAAGACTGTCAACTTCTCTGATAAAAAAGGTAGAGTAGTAATGTCTGCAATTTATTCAGACCCAACCTTGTCAGGAGGAGGTAATAATAAAAAAACTTATTACACCTATGATTTGAAAGACAGATTAGAATCCGTAATTGTACCCGGAGCTTCACTTAGTACTCCTGATCTCAATTATTATTACAGATATAATGGTAGTGATAGCATAATATATAAAAAGTTACCCTCAAAGGGAGAAGTTTATCTGCAATACAACAATAAAAATCTACTGGCTACTTATAGGGATAACAATATTGGTGCCTCAAAATGGTTAACATTTGCTTATGATAATCTTGGCAGACAAATAAAACAAGGTTTTGCATCAAGCTCTGTCAATGTGAATAATCCTACTTTTACGGAATTACATAATGAGTTCTTTTATGGGACATCAGGAATACAGAAAGGTAAATTGATTAAAACAAAGTCGAGGATCTTAGGAACATCTAACTGGCTTGAGACAAATAATGTATATGATGCAGCTGGAAGACTAAATAATACTTATGGTAATCATCACCTGAATCTTACCAATGTTACCAATGCACTGACTTCATCATATATTTATGATAAAGGGAGTAATCTGACGGATCATAATGTTTCTATAATTTCAGTTTCAGGAGGCTCAGCACTACCAGTATCTGTTGTTAGTAAGTTTGACCATATAGGTAGAAATACAGAAAATCTTTTTAAATATAATAATGGTGTTCTTACTACACTGTCAAAGCAAGTTTTCAATCACAGAGAAGAATTGATTATTAAGTATCAGGGAAAAACAGGGCTTTCAGGTGTTAATGAGTATTTACAACAATTTAATTTTGAGTACCTTACAAATGGATTATTGAAAAAAATTAATCAAGGTCAGACAGCAGGAATTACTCATTATTATACATGTTCCAATCCAAATCCTACCACTTATAGTACATATAACGATAAGGATTTGTTTTATTTGGAATTGTATTATGATGTAGCAATGCCGGGCTCTGGAGGACAAATCAGAAAAAATGGTGAAATTTCTGGAATGAGATGGCAAACTAAGGGCCGGTCATATCAAAATTATATCTTTACATATGATTATTCAGGGCAGATGTTGGAAGGTAAATATTATGATTATAATCACGGACCAAATCAATTGGTAAATAATAATAGATTTACTGAACAATTAACATATGACAGCAGAGGTAACATTCTTACTTTAAACAGGTATGGTGTGAGCGGACCATCTGGTTGTAATTCTGTATTACATCTGGATCAGATGACATATAATTATGCGACACAAACAGGTAACAGAATTGCTTCTATTGCCGATTCAAAACCTAATACAGCAGGTGCAACCGAGTTTAAATCTGCTTCGGGTTCATATAGTTATGATTTATGTGGCAATATTATTGCAGATCCTTATAAAGGAATCAGTTATATTATATACAATCATTTAAACAAACCTGTTCAAATAACTAAAACAGATGGTAGTAAAGTAACGTTTGTATACGATGGTATGGGAAATACACTTACCAAATCTGTTTTCAGTGCATCTGGTGTACTTCTGGATAAAAGAGATTATATTGGAAGTTTTGAGTATGTGGGAGGAGTTTTAGAAAGTGTAAGACATAAGGAAGGCAGGTTTAAGAATGTTTCAGGGTCTTTTAAACACGAATATGTTTTCAAAGACCATATAGGAAATACAAGGCTGGTTTATACTGATATTAACAATAATGGCAGGATAGATGTTGGCAGTGGTGAAATTCTGCAGGAATCACATTATTATCCATTAGGTATGGAGTTTAAAGCCCATTACTGGCAACAAAGCGGATTTGATTATCGTTATAAATTCAATGACATAGAGCGGATCAAAGATCTGGACATCGGATTGGATCTGGCTATGTTCAGAGGTCATGATCCTGTCACCGGCAGATGGCTTCAACCAGATCCCATGTCAGAAATGGCATTTGGATGGACGCCATACCGGTTTGGCTTTAATAATCCGGTGTCCGTGACGGATCCGCTGGGATTGTTTGAGTCGTGGGATGATGCGAGGGCTTTTGCACTTATTTCCCGGATGGACAATTTCAGCATCGAACGAATGGGAAGATATTGGTCTGTATGGAATTATGATCTCGATGCTACGTATTCGATCGTCAATGGAGAATTCCAGGTGAGTAGACTTCTTGATCTGGATATTACCATAACTGGTGCAGGAAAACCAAAAACCAATCCTGTGCCGGAAGGGATGCGGAGTTTTGAGAGTTTGGGAGGTATGCCTGCTGCCCAAGGTGGTGGGGGTGACCCTTCTTATATAACATTTGCACCTGAACATACTGACGTATTTGAGGGTTTTTGGGGTAAGACAAGGTATTTTCTTCTTGGGCCAAATGTTGGGAATGCCAGATATGATATGAATGGAAATTATCAAGGCCCGGCACTAATTGCAGGAATAGCTCCAACACCAGGTAAGTTTTTTAGGGGAGGTTCTAAGGTTATACGTGATGGTTATATAACAAGATTGCCAAAAGAATTTCAAAGATGGTTCCATAGGGTTTGGAAGGATCCTTCTGCGCCAAATGCGGCAAAATCTGAAATTGACGAAGCATTTGAGCTCTGGAGATCAATAGGAAAGCCACATCCTAAGTAAAAAATTAACAAATGGAAAATTTAAAGAAAGTAGAAAAAATATTGAAATCTCAAGATGTTAAGCAAATAGGAAATTCTATTAGATCATTAATAGAGTTTAAAAAAAATATAGTGAAAATTTTACTAAATGCACTAATTGAGACAAAGGACAATAAAATCAGAACAGAAATTGCTTTGTCAATTGTTGATAATTTTAAGGATGAAAGGATTATTCCAACTTTTAAAGAATTAATAATTGACAAAGAATTGGGAAAAGAAAATGCTATTCTTGTGTATGCATTAGGAGAGTATTCTAATTCAATGGAACTTCTTGATTTTTTAGTTGAATTAATATTAAACAAAGATTATCATACTGCAATAAATGCAATTAATATAATTTTCTCCATGATTCCTCAATTTAATGAAGAATTGGTGACCAATCTTTTAGATAAAGTTGAAAGTATAAAAGTTTTTGAAGATGATAAGGCGGAATTATTCCAGGATTTAAAGTTATTCCTAAAAAACCAGATAGCATGATTTCCTAAATATTACAAGCTTTATGCCTTTCTATAAAAAAATATGAAACCCGGTTCAACGTTCCGGGCTTTTTGATAATAATACAAAAGCGTTTTTTACAGAAATCCTCAAACGCCATAAGTCAAATCACGACACACATTTTGGCAAAATCTACGTTCCATTTTCTTACCTTTGTTTTGCCCACTGAAAGCAAGGATGGCTTCAACCAGATCCCATGTCAGAAATGGCATTTGGATGGACGCCATACCGGTTTGGCTTTAATAATCCGGTATCCGTGACGGATCCGTTGGGATTGTTTGAGTCGTGGGATGATGCGAGGGCTTTTGCACTTATTTTCCGGATGGGCAATTTCAGCATCGAACGAATGGGAAGATATTGGTCTGTATGGAAATTTGATCTCGATGCTACGTATTCGATCGTCAATGGAGAGTTCCAGGTGAGTAGACTTCTTGATCTGGATATTACCATAACTGGTGCAGGAAAACCAAAAACCAATCCTGTGCCAGAAGGGATGAGGAGTTTTGAGAGTTTGGGAGGTATCACTGCTTCTTCTGGTGGAGGGGATGAATTTAAATGTACTCAAGGAATATCTGCATTTTCGAGCTTATTAGGAATTGGAACTTCTGGGTTTAAAGAGTATAATGTCTCAAAGGGAAAATTTAGAGGATCTTCTGGTAGTTATTATTATATTAAAAACAGGCATGGTTGGAATCAATTCACAGGAACTAAAGAATATATGAGTAATACAATTTCAAAAGCGAAGTTGGCTGGTAGGATTACTCGTGGACTTGGAATATTGAATTATGGTATCACAACAAATGAGTACCTTGATGGAAATATAAACAATGCTGCTTATGGTATAGAAATGACTTCTACAACTATTGGAACTTTTGCTCCAGCTATCATCGCAATACCATGGACAATTGGATACGAAGGGTTCGGGAGATACGGAATAGCACAATTATCTTGGTATCAAAACTCATTTAAACCATGGATAAGAAAAAAATTGGAAGTTGAATAAATATTTAAAAATAGCATTTGGAAGAATGTATCAACTTTACCTTAATTGGGGTGATGATGATGCATATTACCATACAGCATTTGTAATAGGTGTTTTATTGGCCTCAACTATAAATTTTATTTTTTCTATTGTTTACTTCTGGACAGGATTTCCATTATTTAGATTCAGTTTATTTCCAGTTGGAGTATTTCTTATTTTTATTATTGGTATTGTGGTGTATTATTTCCATAAAAAGAGAATTCACTATATTGATTCAAATGTAAGACTTTCAAAAAGTCTGTCAAAAGATGATTGGATTGTCATTTTTACAATGATAATTATGTTTTCAACATGGTTTCAAACTCCCCTTTTATATAAGTGCACAATAGGTTAAAAAAGGTTGACAATAATGCATTGAGAAATGTTGCTTTTAATTGGAGACATCATTTTGAAAAAAAAATGGAATAAGTGAGATGTTGATTGGATTATAATTATTTATCTGAATCGTATGAAAAAGGATTTCAGTTTGCACTTGATCGGGGATTCAGGAACTTTGAGGTATTGCAGACCGGGGATTTTTGGTCTGTTATGGATTATGATCAAGGGAAGACATATTTTGAATCAGATGGTACCATGGTTGAAAGCGTCATAGCTTTCATAACTGGTGCAGGAAAACCAAATATTAATTTCGCTTTTTTTGGCTGCTATAGCAGTGCTATTATTTTATTTCCGATATTACAGGTACCTGGAAATTTCTGATATTGAAGAATCATTTAATTCGTTAACAACAATTATGAAGTGGTTTTACAAAGTAGTAATAGTTTTGTTGCTGATTTTGATTCCTGTTCTTACATTTATTGCAACCAGATTGTATATTAGCGGGCAACTCAAATGGTGGTAGGATATGTCATGGGCTGACTCCAAAATCAGCTAGGAACCATTAAAATATATATTTGACTGAATCCTTGAAAAATGTCAGAGATTGTTTACCTCCTATGTTGAAAACATAACAATTTTCCGTTTCAATGCCTAAATATTATGATTTTTTTCCGTTTCAATGGAAAAATGTTATAATAATTCTCCGTTTTAGGGATTTCCTCCATCTCGGGTAAGTAAAAATTTACCGATTATTATGTCATTTGATTTGAATGGTTCCTTTGTTATAATTCGAAGATTCGAAGATTCGAAGATTTGAAGATTCGAAGATTTGAGGATTCGAGGATTCGAAAATCAGATAAAAATTTGAGCCTGATTTGACAGGTATTGCTTAAATTTATAATGTTACATTTTGCTTAAAACACACTAAGCAACGAAATGAAAATATTTGGGATATTCGATATTATTCCTCCAATTGTGACAATCTTTACATTTCAACCCAGACTCATTTTTCTAATTTCTTCATTTTCAAATTTCCAAATTGCCCCATTTCCAAATCTTACAATTGTCTTTCCGCATGATAGGATGACCTGACCAACGGACCGCTTTCAACGAAGGCAAAACCTTTCGCCAATCCGATCTCTTTATACTCTGCAAAGACATCGGGGTGAACATATTCCACCACCTCAGCATGGTTTTTGGTGGGCTGAAGGTATTGTCCCAAAGTCATGATGTCGCAATCGTGCGCCCTGAGGTCATCCATGATCTGCAACACTTCCTCGCGGGTTTCACCAAGGCCGAGCATGATGCCGGATTTGGTGCGTTTGCCGTAGGCTTTGGTTCGTTTGATCTGCTCCAGACTGCGGTCATAATGAGCCTGTGGCCTGATCGTCCGGTAAAGCGAACGCACGGTTTCCATATTGTGGCTCACAATTTCCTGGCCGGCAGAGATCATCTTTTCCAGGGCTTCCCAGTCTGCTTTCACATCAGGGATCAGCGTTTCTATGGTGGTGCCGGGACTGAGTTCCTTGATCAGCTTCACGGTCTGATGCCAGATCTCTGCGCCTTTGTCCGCCAGTTCGTCCCGGTTGACTGAAGTGATCACGGCATGCTTGACTTTCATGGTCTGTATCGCCTGTGCGACGCGCATGGGTTCTTCCGTATCATATTCGGTTGGCTTACCGGTTTTGACATTACAAAAAGCGCAACTCCGTGTGCAGATGTTGCCCAGGATCATGAAAGTGGCTGTTCCGACACCCCAACATTCGCCCATATTGGGACAATTGCCGCTTTGACAGATCGTATGTAGCTTGTTAGTATCCACGATCTGCTTGACTTCGCGGAAACTTTCTCCGATGGGAAGTCTTACTTTCAGCCATTCGGGTTTTTTGCGGGGAATGGGTTTTATTTGTTCAAGATTCATGTTTTTATTTTGATCCTGGTGAGCTTGTTCACCAGACGGATTTCCTTATTAGATTTTTTTTTACACAGAGTTATACAGAGTAGGCACAGAGTTTCACTGAGATAGAATAGTGTATTTTAAAACGTTGTGAAATAACTTCTATTTTTCAATTCAATTTTCTCTTAAATTGTTACGTTAAATGATCGATTGGGCCATGATAGTGTGCTCAATTTTTGCCCTGAAAAACGCTGCATCAGCATCTGGTGCTTGCATTTTCCTTAACAAAAATTTGATGCAACTGTTCAGCCTTTCAAAAGGAATGAGTTGAATTCCTATTAAAAATTACTTAAAATCAATTGTTTTCTCCTTAAAATTCCTAAAATAAGTCGTCAATCAGTCGGTCATCTGCGATTTCAGGCAAAGTGACAACCAGTTGCGGATTTTCTTCCATCGCCCTTTTGATCGCAAAAATAGCTTCGTCATTCCTTGCCCATGAACGCCTCGCAATTCCGTTATTTACATCCCAGAACAACATGCTTCGGATGTTTTCCTCGGCATTTTTACTGCCATCGATCACCATGCCAAATCCGCCGTTGATCACTTCACCCCAACCGACACCGCCACCGTTGTGAATGCTCACCCAGGTAGCGCCACGGAATGCGTCACCGATCACATTTTGTACAGCCATATCAGCTGTGAAACGGCTTCCGTCATAGATATTCGAGGTTTCACGGAAAGGAGAGTCCGTGCCCGAAACATCGTGATGATCCCTTCCCAAAACTACCGGTCCATGGATCCTGCCTTCTGCAATCGCCTGGTTGAAAGCCAGGGCGATCTCTTTCCTTCCATTGGCATCTGCATATAATATTCTTGATTTTGACCCAACCACCGGCAGATTCTGTCCGGCGGCTTCGATCCAGTTGATGTTGTCTTTCAGTTGTCCCAGGATCTCCGGCGGTGATTGAGCTGCCAATTCTTTTAAAACCCTGGCAGCCAGGCGATCAGTAAAGTCCAGATCTTCCTGTTTTCCGGACGTGCACACCCACCTGAAAGGCCCGAAACCGTAGTCAAAACACATCGGTCCCATGATATCTTCCACATAGGAAGGGTATTTATAGGTTCCGGTTTCCTCATTTTTCCAGATATCTGCACCGGCTTTGCCTGCCTCCAAAAGAAAAGCATTGCCATAATCCCAAAAATACATGCCTTTGGCAACCAGCGCATTGATGGCAGCAACATGCCTGACAAGCGATTTTCTGACTTCCTCCAAAAACCTGTTTTTGTCACTGTTCAGCAATTTTTTAGCTTCTTCAAAAGTATATCCCGCCGGACAATAGCCCAGATCGTCAATGTTGTGTAGTGATGTCTGGTCTGAACCGAGTTCAACAGGTATATTTTTATTTACCAGCTCTTCGAGCAGATCCACAATATTGCCTTGATAGATCAACGCAACGGGCGTTTCCGTTTTTTTAGCATCCTGTATTTTTTGTGTCAGCACATCCAGATCCTGGTATACATTTTCTTTCAGGATATAACCGTCAGCAAGCCTTTGGCCAATGGCATCCGGATCAACTTCTGCGATCACTCCGACTGCTCCGGTGATCAAAGCAGCTTTGGATTGGGCGCCGGACATGCCTCCAAGGCCTGAAGTAACATATAATTTGCCCTTCAGATTGCTTTCACCGAGGTGTTTTAACCGCCCGGCATTGAGCAGGGTAATGGTCGTTCCATGAACAATGCCCTGAGGACCAATGTACATAAAAGATCCGGCGGTCATCTGACCATACGAAGTTACGCCCAAAGCATTATATTTATTCCAATCTTCTTTTTTGGAATAGTTCGGGATCATCATACCATTGGTAACGACCACTCTGGGCGCTTTGGGATGAGAAGGAAACAATCCCATCGGATGGCCGGAGTACAACACAAGGGTTTGATCATCAGTCATTTCGGACAAATATTTCATGGTCAGCAGATATTGCGCCCAGTTTTGGAACACGGCTCCATTACCGCCATACGTGATCAGTTCGTGTGGATATTTGGCTACTTTTTTGTCCAGATTGTTCTGGATCATCAGCATGATCGCAGCTGCCTGCTTAGATTTAGCAGGATATTCATTAATTGGCCGCGCTACCATGTCATAATCCGGCAAAAACCGGTACATATAGATCCTGCCATATTGCTTGAGCTCGTTGAGGAACTCTTCAGCCAATATGTGATGCCATTTTTTCGGAAAATACCTGAGGGCATTTTTGATGGCCAGTTTTTTTTCTTCTTTGCTGAGCAACTGATCGATCACTCTTTTTGGTGCATGTGGAATGCTGTTGTCACGCTCTTTGGAAGGCGGTAAAACTCCGGGTATTCCTTTCATCACCGCTTGTTGGAAAGCCAGTATATCATTCATAACATTAATTTTGTTTAAGATTTGTTCAGAGCTTTCCTTGTAAAATCAGAAAGCACCAGTTCACCGCTCATCGCAGCTCTTTCTATCAGCAGACTGTCCCAGTTTTCAGTTCCTTCCCAAAGTAATTTTTTCATTTGTAAAAGCGCTTCGGGATTGAGTGTTGCCAGTTTTTTCAAAAAAATATCCAGATGATTGTCCATTGCTTCTGTATCCTGAAAAACTTCGGTGAACAAACCGGCATGTTTAGCTTCATCGGCAGTCATCCAAATATCCGGTTGGAGGCTTAGCCTTGAAAAATTGGTCTTGCCGATCTTTCTTTCCACTGCCGGAGCGATCACAAATGGTCCGATGCCGATATTCAGTTCGCTTAATCTCACTGATGCCTGTGAATTGGCAAAACACATATCTCCGGCAGCGGCAATACCTACGCCGCCACCGACGGCTTTTCCCTGCAGCCTGACTACTACCGGTTTGGGGCAATGTTTCATAGCCAGGATAACTTTGGCGAAGCCGGAGAAAAACTCCAGGCCTTCATGTTTATCGCTGATCTGTTTTAATTGCTCAAAATCTGCGCCTGCACAAAAGGTTTTATCACCTGCACTTTTGAGAAGAATGACGTTGATCAGGTCGCTATTGCCAACGTTCCGGATCTCTGTAGTCAGTTTGTCCAGCATGTCCATTGGCATCGCATTGTGACGTGGGTGGTAAAACTCGATTGTCGCCAAACCGTCGGAAATATCCACTTTCACATAAGGATCTTGTTCATACATGATGTATATCATTTTTGCGTCGCAAAAATACGGAATTTAAGCTTATCACCGATGATTTAAGCTTCTGATAAAAGAAAAACCTGAAGGTTTTAAGCCAAAAAGTGCCAACTGTGATAAGTGTTACAAAGTGTATGGTCATTTCATTATAGTTTTGTCAAAAAATGAATAAATCGCTGACGATATGAGTAGTAAAGCCAAATTTTCAGATCTGATCAATCATACTAAGCCTGTTTTGGTGGATTTTGCAGCCGAATGGTGCGGTCCATGCAAAATGCAAAAGCCGATATTAAAGCAGTTGGTTGCCAAGGTTGGCAGTGATGCCAGAATCATCACCGTAGATGTGGACAGAAACAGGGAAGTAGCTCAAAAATACCGGATCATGAGTGTTCCGACACTGGCTATTTTCAAAGATGGCAAACTTTTGTGGCAGGAATCAGGTGTAAAACAGCTGGGAGAACTGGAGAAACTGATCTCCAAATACAAATGATCAGATCTTTTCCAGACGTTTCAATTCCCGTTTCGCCCTCGAGGTAACAGAAGGTAGTTCTGAAGTCTGTAGTACATCCGAAATGACAGGTTTGACTTCTGCTTTAAGTTCCGGATACTTTTCACAAAGATTGACCAGAATATTCATGGCATAAACCCTGAATGCAGCCGGATATTTTGGTGAAATGAGGTAATTCATGCATTTATCAAAAATAAGTCCCTCCAAATCTTCCGGGAATTCCATCTCCTGAAATATCTGCAAAATACAGCGTACCACTGCATCATGAACATTAGCATCCAAACGACTCAACATGCTTTCGATGTAGGGCTCAAACATCTGTGGATTGCTGCTTCCGATCATGGAAATCGTAAAAGCTGCTCTTTGTGCTGTCAACAAATCATCTTGGAGGAAAAAATGCATGACTTCGCGCAACCTCTCAGGGTCATCACCAACCCAGGCTGAGATCTGCTGAGCATGAACTTTTGAATGCCCTGCCTGAAATATATCGCTTAAATGTTCCAGATCAATAAATTTTACTCAGAAGTATGTATGTCAGGATGTCAAATGCTCCTGCGCTTCTCCAAAATCGGTGCTCAAATGTAATATGAAATCAGCATATTTCCGTTAAATTATATTTTGGAAAAAATGTATTCACCATAGACTTTATCACTCGATTTCTTGATCCAGGTTTTTATACACTAAAGAGATGCACAAGTTTTTGGTTTACAGGGTGTATTTTAATATTATACATCAGCAATCACACTGATATTTAAAAAATGTATATAAACTTTGTAATTATATCTATCTTTGCACGTTGTTTTTGACTTTCCCGAATCCTTGATTCTGCCTGTTTAGTGAATTCAGGCCATTTTTTTTGTTGGTAGTTTGGTACTGATTGGCATGAAAAGCCATTTAACAATAAGTTTGTATACAGATGATATTGAATCCTGAAAGATACCTGGTGACCTCCGCATTGCCTTATGCAAATGGTCCGCTTCACATAGGCCACCTATGCGGAGCTTATATTCCTGCTGATATTTATGTTCGTTTTCTCAGGTTAATGGGTAAAGATGTCGTATATATCTGCGGTTCGGACGAACATGGTGCAGCCATTACCGTTCGTGCAAAAAAAGAAGGCATCACTCCACAGGAGATCATCGATAAGTACCACCACATGTTTGTGGAAGCATTCTCAAAATTGGGTATTTCTTTTGATATTTACCACAGGACTTCTGCTGACATCCACCATGAAACTGCAAAAGAATTTTTCCTGGATCTCTATCGTAAAGGAGAATTTACTGAAGAGGAATCTGAACAATACTATGATGAAAAAGCGCATCAGTTTTTAGCTGACAGATATATTATGGGAACCTGCCCAAAATGTGGTTTTGACCATGCCTATGGTGACCAGTGCGAAAAATGTGGCAGTACATTGAGTCCTATGGAACTTATCAATCCCATTTCAACACTGACAAATGAAAAACCTGTGCTGCGTAAAACGACACACTGGTATTTGCCTTTGGATAAATATGAAGGATGGTTGCGGGAATACATCGTGGATGGCAAACTGGACGGTGAAGAACATCATTATCCTGATACGTGGAAAAATCATGTGATCGGACAGTGTAAATCATGGCTTGACAGTGGTTTACAACCCAGAGCGATGACCAGAGATCTGGATTGGGGTGTTGATGTACCCACGGAAATTCCGGGTGCTGAAGGTAAAAAACTATACGTATGGATGGATGCGCCCATCGGATATATCAGCGCTACCAAACAATGGGCCTTAGACCATGGTAAAGACTGGAAGCCATACTGGCAGGATAAAGATACTGCTTTGATCCATTTCATCGGAAAAGATAACATCGTATTTCACTGCCTCATTTTTCCTGCCATTCTGAAGGCAAAAGGTGATTATAACCTGCCTGTCAATGTGCCGGCCAACCAGTTCATGAACCTCGAAGGAGATAAAATATCGACCTCACGCAACTGGGCAGTCTGGGTCAATGAATACCTGGAAGATTTTGCCGGAAGAGAAGATGAACTCCGGTATAATATGATCAAAAACATGCCGGAACTCAAGGATTCGGAGTTTACATGGAAAAACTTCCAGGATAGCAACAACAATGAACTGGTCAATAACCTGGCGAATTTTGTCAACAGAGTGTTTGTACTGACCCATAAGTTCTATAAAGGTCAGGTGCCGGCTTTTGACGAAGATGCTACTTTTGAGGGTGTTTGGGAAACGGAATTGGGCGGATTTTTTGAAACAGAAATGATTGGATTGCACGATGACATTCAGGATCTGAATGAATACCTCAGAAGTTTTGATTTCAGAAGTGCGCTCCGGACTGTCATGGAGATCTCTACCAAAGGAAATCAGTTGCTCCAGTTCAATGAACCCTGGAAACTTCAGAAAGAAGATCCGGAAACAGTGGATGTGATCATGAATCTTGCCTTGCAAATCGTTGCCGCACTGTCAGTGATCGTCAGGCCATTTATGCCTTTCACCTCTGATAAAATGAGGAAAATGCTCAATTTGCCTGCGATTAAAGAAAATGGAGAATTGCTGGAATTGCTGGAAGCCCTTTCTTTGGGTGAATCACTCATTGAAGTGCATCACCAATTGAATGAGCCTGCTCATCTATTTTCAAAAATAGATGACGATTTGATCAAACAGCAAAAAGATAAACTGGGCGCAGTTCCTGTAGTTCAAAAAACCGAAGAAATCCTACATCATGCAGTTTCAGATGCTAAAACTGAATATGTAGCTTTGGAACAAACTCACCCTGCTGTGAAAGAGCCTGTTAGCTATGATACATTTGCTAAAATGGATTTAAGAACTGCCGTGATCCTCACCGCTGAAAAGGTTGAAAAGGCAGATAAACTGCTGAAACTGACACTGGATCTGGGATTTGAAACCCGTACTGTGGTTTCAGGAATTGCAGAGAGCTTTGCACCCCAGGACATTATCGGGCAGGAAGTGGTGGTTTTGCTCAATCTGGAACCGCGAAAAATCCGTGGGATCGAATCCAACGGAATGATCCTGATGGCCTCCGGGGAAAATGGTAAAATGAGTTTCGTGAGTCCTCAGAAAGCCTGGAAATCAGGTAGCATTGTCAGTTGATTTTGGGAATTAACTACCTGACATGATCTGTGAAAAAGGCGAACAAACGGCTTTTATAAAGCAGGAAGCGATCAAATTGGGTTTCAGCCTTGTCGGCATTTCCCGTGTGAGAAAACTGGATGAAGAAGAAAAACGGTTGACCGACTGGTTGGCTTCCGGAGCTCACGGCAGCATGTCCTATATGGAAAATCATTTTGACAAGCGCCTGGATCCTTCCTTACTCGTGCCGGGAGCAAAAAGCATTGTGTCACTCGCATTTAACTTTTTTACTGACAAAAGACAGAACGACCCCGAAGCGCCTGTCGTCTCAAAATACGCTTTTGGCAGAGATTATCACAAAGTGTTGAAAAAGAAACTCAATGCCTTACTGGAAGTCTGCAAAAACAACATTGGCGTCGTAAACGGTCGGGTTTTTGTAGATTCTGCACCGGTTTTGGAGCGCGCTTGGGCTAAAAATGCTGGTTTGGGCTGGATTGGCAAAAATACTTTGTTGATCAATCCGAAAAAAGGAAGTTATTTTTTTCTTGCTGAATTGGTCCTCGATGTTGAATTGGATTATGATCCGGTTTTTGAATCAGATCACTGTGGAACTTGCTCCAGATGCATTGACGCATGTCCGACCGGAGCCATTGATCCTGAAGGTTACAGGCTGGATGCAGGCAAATGCATTTCTTATTTGACCATAGAGCATAAGGAAGCCATTCCGGAAAAATTCAGTTCAAAAATGGAAAATCGGGTTTTTGGCTGTGATATCTGTATGGATGTTTGTCCCTGGAACCGGTTTGCGAAACAACACAGCGAACCGGAATTTGAGCCTAAAGATACTTTTCTGAACATGGATAAAACAGCGTGGAAGCAACTTTCAGAAGCGCACTTCCACGCCGTTTTTAATGGCACACCCGTAATGCGTGCAAAATATACGGGTTTGAAAAGGAATATTGATTTTTTAAGAATTGACTACAGTTAATGTCTTCGCCAAAACTCATTTATGACATTCTTTGATAGGAAAATGTCAAAGACTGTAATAAAAAAGTTTATGGCTTGTCCCTGCAAAAGCTGGTTACCTCCAAAGATCCACCATCGTACCCATCCTTACATTGAAATAGTCACTGGACAAAGGCGTAAAAATGTCAGTTATATTATCAAAAGCAATATAGGCATGGAACCATTTGGCATGCAATTCAGCGTTCCATCCAAGGTTGAAATATGAATACCGGTTGATCGTATAGCTCAGGCCGGTATGGAAATATTCCGATGGCTTATATTTACCCATGACCATAAATGCCGGATGTGAACGACCAGCTGAAAACCTGTCATAATATAAAGCGTTGATTTCCCACTGTTCAGTAGGAAGGTATTGGAAACCAAGGTACAACTGAACCGGCAGCGGTGTTTTGTAAGAATCTTCCAGAACTTCAAAGTTGAACAGATTCCCCAAAGTGTCGAAATCAAAAACTGAAATCGTATCGGTAAATAATCCTTCCAGATTGATGCCATTGATTTCATAAGTTCCTTCAGAGATTATTTTTTTTGTATTATTTTTCCAGTTGATGGAACCCATATCGAGCAATGTGCCGGAGACCTTAAATTGATCATTGATCTTTGCCTCGAGGCCTAAATCCAGCGCCCATCCATCATTTCCCCAGAATTTGAGGGATTGCCAGACATTGTCCCAACTGTCTGAATATGAATTGGTATATATGTGATATTTATTGGTGAAACTCAGTTCATAGATCTTGTCATCCGTATAGATGGCAAAAGTATTTTGAGGCGTATAGACATTGGCGATACCGTTGAGTTTTTTGACTTTAGCACCCAGGCGCAGGTTGCCTATGGCATAAGAACCACCCAGATAAAGCTCATTGTACATCAACGCATCGAGATAAGGGCCAATATTCACATTTTCGCCAATGTATCCGGCATTTCCATTCAGAATCATGTCGATCAGCGTGTAATTATAATCGACTTGCAGATGCGTTTTAAGGTTTTGGCCTATCTGAATTGAAAAATTATTCTGGCTATAATTGAAACCGAAAAGACTCAGTTGTCCGCCAAAAAGCATGCTGTTTTGTGTTTGAAGATCATCCGTGAGCCTGGCAGATGAAATGCCGCCTGATCTGAATAGCTTAAAGACCGAAGATCCGTTGATCCCATGTCCGTAGTATCCGGACGGAAGCACCCAACTAAGTCTTGCATCCGTGGTTTTTGCCGGATTTAAATACAGATCTGTGCCGGTATTATTCATGAAATAGCCCATTAATTCAGATTGCGCCTGCATACTCACAAAAGACGAAATGAATATCGTAAGGAATATTAAATTTTGTTTTATTCTCATTTTATGTTTATTTATGCTTAAATAATTGAATAAATCAACAATAAATATGATTAGTTAAGAAATTTTGGCAGTTATGCAGATTTCATGGAAAACTCCCGATTCCTTTATTTTGTTACAGGTGGATGATAGTTTAAGAAATAATTAAGAAACACTAATTACATATATATTGACCTCATAACTTGCTTAAGTCTGCTTTAAAACGCAAACCCATCTGAAGGTCGAGTCCCATGTCTTTTGTGATCCTGATGTATGAATTTTGACTTCCGGTGGTAGACATTCGGATTTTCGCCAATACTTTTTTGGAGTTTGACAACAAATTTTTCCTTTCTGAGCCAAATCTAATGAATTCAGGTTCAGCAATTTCACCCGGACTGACCGAGCCATCCTGATTTACGATACCTGCTTTAAAATGCATTTCGCCTCCTGTAAAGAGGGAATCGATGGTTAGTCCATTATTGTCCATGAAATAAAGTTGTGCAAAAACAT
>Ga0209573_1002753_pt1 | contig 21259 bp, 15 predicted proteins | sample TNRBio252014_DNA_FD_185870 | JGI IMG/M metagenome (GOLD analysis project Ga0209573, IMG submission 185870) | Wastewater treatment Type I Accumulibacter community from EBPR Bioreactor in Madison, WI, USA - TNR Reactor_6/25/2014_ DNA (SPAdes)... | ecosystem: Engineered > Bioreactor > EBPR >...
CAAACTGACTCTTCCGCTCCTGGCGCTGTCCTCGACCCTGCTGCTGTCCGGCATGGCGCTGGCAGCCGACGACAAGAAAGCCGAACCCGCGCCCGCCGCCGCCAAGGCTCCAGCCGCCGCGCCACCGGCGGCATTCACCGTTCCCGACCCGGTCGCGGTGGTCAACGGCAAGCCGATTTCCAAGGCGGCGTTCGATCAATACGCCCAGCAACTGCGCGGTAAGGCCAAGGTGGACTCGGCGGAAGCCAGCAAGTCGCTGGTGGATCAACTGGTCATGGAAGAGCTGCTGGTGCAGGAAGCCGGCAAGCAGAAGCTGGCCGACGATCCGCAGATCAAGCAGCAGATGGAAATGGTCCAGCGCAACCTGCTGGCCAGCACCGTGGTGCGCCAGATGCTGAGCGCGAACGCGCCCAGCGAGGAAGCGATCAAGAAGGAATACGACACCGCCGTCGCGGCGATGAAGGGCAAGGAGTACAAGGCCAGCCACATCCTGGTGGATTCCGAGGACAAGGCCAAGGGAATCATCGCCGAGTTGAAGAAAGACGGCAAATTCGCCGAACTGGCCAAGGCCAAGTCCAGCGACAGTTCCGCGGCCAATGGCGGCGATCTGGGCTGGTTCACGTCAAGCATGATGGTGCCCCCCTTTTCGGAGGCGGTCGCCAAGCTGGAGAAGGGCAAGTTTAGCGAGCAGCCGGTGCAGACCCCGTTTGGCTGGCACGTCATCCTGTTGGAGGATGTCCGCGACGCCACCCCGCCGTCCATGGAAGAACTGAAGCCGCAAATTGCGCAGATGCTGCAAAGCCGGATGGTGAACGACTATCTGGAAAAACTGAAATCCGGCGCCAAGATCGAGGTCAAGGAAATCCAGGTCAGCGAGGCCAAGCCCGCCGCTGCGCCGGAAGCGGCCAAGGCCCCGGAAGCCGCCGCCAAGGAAGAGAAGAAGTAAGTCGCGGGTTGGGGGGAGGCCGTCAGGCCGAACCCCAACATCCCACCAGCGGAACCGCAAGCTGATTTAACGCGCGAGCGCCCAGCCCCTACCCTTCCAGCAGCGCCTGCAATCCCGCCTCGTCCAGCACCGCCACGCCCAGTTCCCGCGCCTTGTCCAGCTTGGAGCCGGCCTCGCGGCCCGCCACCACGTAATCGGTTTTCTTCGACACGCTGCCGCTCACCTTGGCGCCCAGCGCCCGCAACCGGTCCGAAGCCTGATCGCGACTCATCGATTCTAGCGTTCCCGTCAGCACAAAGGTTTTACCCGCCAGCGACTGTTCAGCGACCCGCTGCACTTCGGTTTCCGGCCAATGCACGCCAGCGGTGCGTAACCGGGCGATGACCTGCTGATTGTGCGGTTCCTGGAAGAACGCGCGAATCGCCGCAGCGACCACGGGGCCTACATCCGGCGCCCGGCGCAGTTGTTCCTCATCAGCCGCCATCAGCGCGTCCAGCGCGCCGAAATGCCCGGCCAGCGTCAACGCCGTGGCTTCACCCACTTCGCGAATCCCCAGCGCGTACAGAAACCGCGCCAGCGTCGTGTGCTTGCTGCGTTCCAGCGCCTCGACCCGCTTGGCGGCGGATCTTGAACCCATCCGTTCCAACTCGGCCAGCGGCGCCGCATCCAGGCTATACAGATCGGCGGGATTGCGCACCAGTTCCCGCTCCACCAGTTGCTCCACCAGCTTGTCGCCCAGCCCTTCGATGTCCAGCGCCCGGCGCGAGGCGAAATGGCGGATCGCCTCCTGGCGCTGGGCGCGGCAGTACAAGCCGCCGATGCAGCGGGCCACCGCTTCGCCTTCGGGCCGGACCACCCGCGAACCACACACCGGACAGCTTTCCGGCATAACAAACGGCTGGGATTCAGCGGGACGGCGTTCCAGCATGACCCCGACGACCTCGGGAATCACATCGCCGGCCCGCCGCACGATCACGGTATCGCCCACCCGCACGTCCTTGCGCGCGACCTCGTCGGCATTGTGCAGGGTGGCGTTGGTGACGGTGACGCCGCCGACGAACACCGGCTTGAGCCGCGCGACCGGCGTGATCGCCCCGGTGCGCCCCACCTGCACCTCGATGGTCTCGATCACGGTCAGCTCTTCCTGGGCTGGAAACTTGTGCGCCACCGCCCAACGCGGCTCGCGGGTGCGAAAACCCAGTTGTTGCTGCCAGTCCAGCCGGTTGACCTTGTACACCACGCCGTCGATGTCGAAGGGCAGCGCGGCGCGCTTTTCGGCGATGGCGTGGTGAAACGCCATCAACCCCTCCGCGCCAACCACTATCGCTCGCTCGCCGCTGACGGGCAGACCCAGCGCGGCCAAGGCGTCCAGTACCGCGCTATGGGTAGCGGGCGTTTCCCAGCCCCGCGTTTCACCCAATCCGTAAGCAAAAAACGACAACGGCCGCTTGGCGGCCAGGGTCGGGTCGAGTTGTCGGATGCTGCCGGCGGCGCCGTTGCGGGGATTGACCAGCGTGGGCAACCCAGCGGTGCGCTGGCGGGCGTTGTAACGCTCGAAATCCGGGCGGCTCATATACGCCTCGCCGCGCACTTCCAGCACCTCGGGCGCGACTCCCCGCAAGCGCAACGGCACCGTCTTGATGGTGCGCACGTTCTGGGTAACGTCCTCGCCGGTCTCGCCATCGCCGCGTGTGGCGGCCTGAACCAGCACGCCCTGTTCATAACGCAGGGTGAGGGCCAGACCGTCGAATTTCAGTTCACAGGCGTATTCGACCGGCGGCGCGTCCGCGCTCAAGTCCAACTCGCGCCGCACCTGAGCGTCAAAAGCCCGCGCCCCGCCCGGACCCACATCGGTTTCAGTGCGGATGGACAGCATCGAAACCCGATGCCGCACGGGCGTAAAGGCATCCAGCGGCTGGCCGCCCACTCGCTGAGTGGGCGAATCGGCGGCGATCAGTTCCGGATGCGCGGTTTCCAGTTCCCGAAGCTCCCGAAACAGCCGGTCGTATTCGGCGTCGGGAATTTCCGGGTCGTCCAGCACATAATAGCGATAGCCATGCCAGTTCAGTTGCTCGCGCAGCGATGCGGCGCGAACCTGAACGTCAGTGGGAATCGCCATGGCGCCCCCGCGATCAGTCCAATAGCCCGAGCCAGCGCCGCTCGAAGTCGGCGACCTGGCCGCGCAACCGCAGCAACATCGGGTTGGTCAGCCGGTTATGGCGCTCGTCGCAAATGGTTCCGCCGAGATTGCGCGCCAGATGATCGGCGCCGATCACCAGCAAATCCAACGCCTCCGTCCCCTCCAGTGGGCCGGGCAGATTCATGAACAGCAACAACCCTGGGGTGGATAAATCGGACAGCGTTTGCGGATCGAACGCGCCCGGCTTGCGCAGATGCGCCATGCCGAAGACCGGCGCGTCGCCAGCGGTCTCCCGATCCGGGAACCGCTCGAACACCCCGTCGGCATTCAGCCGGAAATCCAGTTCTTCGGCCGCCGCCTGGATGCGTGGACCTTCGAACGGCTGGCCGCGCGGCGCCATCACGGTCAAAACCACCGTCATGGACGCCGCCGTCGCGTCGGTATCCCGGCGCGTTTCCGCCGGCGGCTCCAATTCAAGAGGCGCGGACTCGGCATCCGCTTTACCCCCCCGATCGGCGTTCCTCGGCTCGACCGGACGGATCTGCACATCGACCAGAACCTTGTCCGCCAAATGATGGTCGGGGGTAATCCGCCCCAAATCGCCAAAATCATATTCATTCAGCAAGGGATCCGGCTGCGGCGATGGATCGCCGAACACCACAGGCTCTCGTCCCGACCGGTGTCGGCGTTTGCCAATTCGCTCTTTGATGCGGGATCGGATGCCCCAGAGATAGACCAGAACCACGACGACGGCCCCGATACCCGCCAGCAGCCACTGCAACTGCGTCTTGTCCATTTCCATGCCACGAAAGCCCCGGATTGCGCGAACCGCAACCCCATTGTGCTCAAGGAATGCCAAACCCCCATCGCCGCCATAGGCGGTATGGGGGCCAAATTCTACCGTTTATACTCAAATCCCCACGCTTTCACAAACCCCGCGCCCGGTTCGCGCGGGGCGCTGCCCGATTGACGTTGGGACGGCTAAACGACCGCCGCCAACCGCGCCGCCTCCTCGACGTCCACCGCCACCAGCCGCGACACGCCCGGTTCCTGCATGGTCACCCCCGCCAAGTGCCGGGCGATTTCCATGGTGGCCTTGTTGTGGGTAATGAAGATGAATTGCACTCGCTCGGCCATTTCGCGGAGCAGCGCGCCGAACCGACCGATGTTGGCCTCGTCCAGCGGGGCGTCCACCTCGTCCAGCAGGCAGAACGGCGCCGGATTGAGCTGAAAAATGGCGAACACCAAGGCGACGGCGGTCAGCGCCTTCTCTCCACCGGACAGCAGGCCGATCGAACCGACCCGCTTACCGGGCGGCTTGGCCATGATCGTCACTCCGGCATCCAGCGCATCCTCGCCGGCCAGTTCCAGATGCGCTTGGCCACCGCCGAACAGGCGCGGAAACAACTCCCCGAGACCGGCGTTCACTCGCTCGAAGGTCTCGCGAAAACGGGCGCGGGTCTCGCGATCCATCTTGCGCATGGCGTTCTCCAGGGTGGCCAGCGCCTCCAGCAGGTCAGCGTTTTGCGCGTCGAGATACTGCTTGCGTTCCGACACCTGGGCAAATTCCTCGATGGCCGCCAGATTGACCGCGCCCAGTCGCTGAATACGCCGTTCCACCTGCTCCAGTTGCGCCAGCCAGTCGCTCTCGACCGCCGCCGCTGGCAGGGTCGATAAGATCGCCTCCGGCTCGCTGGCCAGTTCGCGTACCTGCTCGAGAAGATTCTGCTGGCGAATCCGCGCCTCGCTCGTGGCCAGCCGCCGTTCCTCCAGTTCCCGGCGCAGCGTCTCGGCTTGGCGTTCGCAGCGCCCGCGCGCCTGCTCGCCGGCTTGCGATTCGGCATCCTGGGCTTCCAGGCTTTGACGAGCGTCCCGCAGCTCCGCTTCGAGCGTCAAGCGCCGTTCCAAACCCGCCGCCAGTTCGTCCTCGGCGGCGGCCAAGCTCGCATCGGCGGCGGCGGCGCACTCCGCCGCCAGCCGCTCCCGCCGCGCCAACAGTTGATCGCGTTGCGCCGCCAACCGCTCCAATGCTTGATCGGCGGCGACCGAGCGCGCCCGCGCGGTCTCCAGCGCCACCGTCCACCGGGACACATCCTGGCGGGCGACCTCTGCTCGATCCCGGCAATTCCGCAGTTCCGCGCGCAGGCACTCCCGGCGCGCGTCCAGCTCCTCCTGTTCAGGCCCCAGGCTTTCCAGGATCAGCAACGCCTCCTCCAATCGCGTCCGAGCCTGCTCGATCCGCTCAAGCTCCTGCTCGCTCTGCTCCTCCAGTTCCGCGATTTCCCCGGCCAGCGCCGCGCGACGAGCGCGAGCCTGTTCCGCTCGCGCCAGCGCCGCGTCCAGCCGCCCCTGCGCGGCGGCGTGATCGCGGTGCCCCTGGTTGACCGCCTGCTGCGCCTCGCGGCGCTGTTGCTCCAAGTCGCGCTGCCGCTCGCGCAGGCGTTCCGACTCAACCTCCCACCGTTCCAGCGCCGTCGCATCCTCGGCCAGCGCCGCCTCCAGGCAGCGGATTTCCCGCTCGCGCGCCAGCACGCCGTCATCGCCGCCGCGCGCCAGCCGTAACCAGTGACGCCCGCACAGCACACCCTCGGGCGTCGCCACGGTTTCGCCCGCCCGCAGCTCGGCGCGGCGCGCCAGCGCCTCGGCGAGATTGGCGGCGACGCGCACGCCGTCCAGCAGACCGGCGAGCGGCCAAGGCGCCCGCACCCGGGCCGCCAGCGCGGCGATTTCCGTCACCGTGGGCGGCCAATCCGGCGGCGGGGGCTCCAGCAATGTCAATCGCCCTTGACCCAATTCGGGCGCTGCGGCTGCCGGCCCGCCGAGATCCGGTACGCAGACCGCGTCCAGCCAGCCCGCCAAGGCCGCTTCCACCGCGCTTTCCCAACCGGGCTCCACCTCCAGCCATTCCGCCAATCGCGGCGCGTCAGCCAGACCCTGGCCGCGCAGCCATTGCTCCAGCCCGCCGTCGTTCCGTCCCAATGCCGCTTCCTGCAAGGTATGCAGCGACGCCAGCCGGCCACGGCCAGTCTGCGCCCGGTCGCGCGCCTCCCGCGCCCGCTGACCCGCTTGGCGCCGTGTATCCCCGGTCGCAGTCATTGCCGTCTCGACATCCGCCAGCGTCTCCTGCGCGCGGCGCAATGCCTCGGCGACATCCTGCTCGGCCGCCTTCAAATCGGCGATCTCGTCCTCAAACTCGATTTCGGCAAGTTGGGCTGCCTCGAATCGCAACCGCTCCAAGCGCCGTTCGCCTTGCAGCCATTGCCGCTCCCCCTGCTCGATCCGGGCGCGCTCCACTTCGGCCTGGCGCTGGGCCGCGGCGCGGCGCCGACCGAATTCCTCCCAAGCCGCCTGCTCCTCGCGCAGCGCGATTTCGGCGGCGACCAGCGCGGCGCTGGCGTCCACCTCGACCGTCAGCGCCCGCGCCCGTTCCGGCTCGGCGGCGGCCAGCGCCGCCGCCAGTTCATCCCGCTGCCGCCGATCCGCATCCCACTGTGCCTCGACCTGCGTCAGCGCCGCCTCGATCTGGCGGCCATCGTCCTCGCGTCGCCGCCGCAGGTCGCGCTGATGGCGCAGAAACTGTTCGAGCCGGCTGATGTCCGCGCCAGCTTGGTAATAACGGCCCTGAACCTCGTTGAACCGGTCGTTCAACTCCAGTCGCCGGACCCTTCCAGCCTCCAATCCGGCTTCCAGCCGGCGCTGTTCGGCCAGCGCCGCCTCCAGCGCGGTTTCCCGCTGGCGCAGTTCGCCGTCGCGGTCCTGGAGTTCGATCCGCAGGCTCCGCCAGCGCAGGGTCAGCAATTCCGCCCGCAATCGGCGTTCGCCGGCGCGCAGTTCGCGATACTGCTCGGCGGCGCGGGCCTGGCGCTGCAAGTGCTGGAGCTGCCGGCCCAGCTCCTCGCGCACGTCGTTGAGCCGGTCGAGGTTGTCGCGGGTATGACGAATGCGGGTTTCGGTCTCGCGGCGGCGTTCCTTGTATTTGGAAATGCCGGCTGCTTCCTCCAGGAATACCCGTAACTCCTCCGGCCGGGCTTCGATCACCCGCGAAATCATGCCCTGTTCGATGATGGCGTAGCTGTGCGGCCCCAGGCCGGTGCCCAGAAAAATGTCGGCGATGTCGCGGCGGCGGCAGCGCGCGCCATTGAGAAAGTAGCTGGACTGGCCATCGCGGCCGACCATCCGCCGGATAGCGATCTCGCCGTAACTGGCCCAGGGGCCGCCCAACCGACCCAGGCGGTTATCGAACACCAGTTCGATGGACGCCTGCCCGACCGGCTTGCGGTTGGCCGAGCCGTTGAAGATCACGTCGCTCATGGTCTCGCCGCGCAGGCTGCGGGCCGAGCTTTCGCCCATCACCCAACGCACGGCGTCGATGATGTTGGACTTGCCGCAGCCGTTGGGACCGACGATGCCGACCAGATCGCTGGGCAAACGCAGCACCGTCGGGTCCACGAACGACTTGAACCCCGCCAGCTTGATCGTACTCAAGCGCATGAGGGTGGGACGCGCGCTCCGCCCCGGTCAGGTCCGGCGGACCAGAGGTTGCAACACCGCTTCGATGGTGTCCAGATCCGGAACGACGACCGGCTGATCCCGATAGCGCGCCCAGCTCAGCACGCCCGGCCGATTCGACTCGGCGGCCACCTCGGGATCGAGGCCGATTTCCTGGCGCTGCAGGTCGAGCGGACGCGGCACCGAGGTGCCGAGGATGCCAAAGTGCGGCAGTCGGGAATCGGAACCCAGAGCGTTGACAAAGATGATTCGGGAGTTGAGATCGGCCTCGGGCGTCACCCGAAAAATCAGCCGTCCCAGACTGACCAGCGGCGTGGTCAGATTGCGCCACAACATGGCGCCGACCACCCAGTGCGGCGCCGCTTCGATCTGCAGCGGGGTGGCGAAGGGCAGCACCTCGACGACGAGGCTGTTGGGCAGGATGACCTGTCCGCCCTGCACCGCGATCAATAAACAACGGAGATTGGAGGAAGCTTCCATAACGGGGTCCGGGAAACGGGCGGTGCGGAACCGGCTCCGGCGATCCGGATCCGGCTCGGCTGCCTCAGATGATCAACTCCTGGGCGCGTTCGCCAAGAATCAGATGAATCGACCGTAGCAACTGCTCTTCCTGATAAGGCTTGGTCAAATAGTCGTTGACGCCCAGCTTCATGGCCCGGTCGCGGTGTTTATCGCCGCCGCGCGACGTCACCATGATAACCGGCAGATGCGACAAGGTAGTCTGGTTGCGAATGTGGGCCAGCACCTCGAAACCGTCCATCCGCGGCATCTCGATGTCGAGAATCGCCAGATCAGGCACCTGGGTTTGCAACATCGCCACGGCGTCCAAGCCATCCTTGGCCGTGATCACCCGGATATTGTGCCGCTCCAGAATCCGGGCCGTCACCTTGCGCATGGTGATCGAATCGTCGATGACCATGACGCTGAGCTTCTCCGGCCGAACCTCCTGCCGCGCCGCGCGCAGCGCGCGGCTTTCCATCTGCCTTTGCGTCTGGGAACCGATGTTGCGCACCAGCGCCGCCAGTTCCAGCACCACCACCACCCGGCCATCGCCCAGCACGGTGGCCCCGGAGATGCCGGGCACTCCACCAAACTGAGGTCCGACCGGCTTGACGATGATTTCCTGATTGCCCTGCACCGCCTCGACCTGCAAGGCGACGCTGGCTTCCGCGCTACGGAACAGCAGCGCGGGCGGCCGGCGATCCGCGACTTCCTCGAACGGCAGAATCCGCTCGCTGCCGACCAAAATTCCCAAATTATGAATAGGATAACTGCGGCCACTATACTGGTATTGAACCTGTTCGCCCGTCAGATAGGTCTGAAATTCCTTTTCGTTGAGTCGCGTGACCAGTTCGATGCTGAGCAGCGGAATGGCGAACAGACTGTCGCCAGCTCGCGCCAGCAGGGCCTGAGTGACCGAGAGCGAGAACGGCAGGCGGATGATAAAGCGGGTGCCCTGGCCCTGATCGGTCTGGATCAGCAAGGCGCCGCGCATGGCGCGAATGGCCTCGTTCACCACGTCCATGCCGACCCCGCGCCCGGAAATCTGGGTCACCGTGGTGGTGGTGGAAAAACCGGGGCGCAGCAACAAGGCGATCAGTTCCTCCCGGGTCGCCGGCTGGCCGGGCAATAGCAACCCCTTCTCCTCGCCCTTGGCCCGGATCGCGTCGAAGTGGAGGCCACCGCCATCGTCGCCCAGTTCCAGCACCAGTTCCGCCCCTTCCCGCCGTAGGCTGAGGGTGATGGTGCCGATCTCGGATTTACCGGCGATCCGGCGTTGCTCCGGCGTTTCGATGCCGTGCGCCAGCGAATTGCGCAACATGTGCTCCAGCGGCGCCACCATGTTCTCCAGCACGGTGCGGTCGACTTCCGACTCTTCGCCGCCCACCAGCAATTCCGCCCGCTTGCCCAGCTCCTGAGCCGCCTGCCGCACCACCCGCCGCAACCGGGGGATGATGCTGCCGAACCGCACCATGCCGGTGCGCATCAAACCCTGCTGGATTTCCTTGTTGACCTTACTCTGCTGGTCGAGCAGCGTGGCGATATCCCGGGCATGTTCGCTCAGGGTGTTGCCGACGTTGCCCAGGTCGTCGGCGATTTCCATCAGCGACCGAGTGACCTGTTGCAGTTCGGTGAATCGATCCAGTTCCAGGGGATCGAATTCCTGCTGATGCGCCGCGACGCCCTGATCGTGGCGGGACTGGATGCGAGCCTCGGCCTGGGTGGCGAGATTGGTGACCTGGCGGCGCAGGCGGGAAATGGTCTGCTCCAGCTCGTTCAGGTTGAAACTCATGGCGCCGACGCCCTGATCGATGCGGGCGCGGAAAATGCTGCTTTCGCCCATCTGGTTGACCAAGGCATTCAGCAGCGCGGCGCTGACCCGGATGCTGTCGGCGGGCGCGGCCTGCGGCATGGCGGCGGGTGCTTCCACCGGCCGCGCCGGCGCAGCCATTGGCGCCGCGACGGCGGGCGCGGTGGATTGGGGCAATTCCACCGGCTCGCCACCAAACACGTTCTGCAGTTCGTCGATCAGCGCCCCCGGGACCACCGGCCGGACGCCCTTGACCACGTCCGCCAGCATCCGATGGAGACCGTCCAAGGCGTGCTGAAGCGTATCCAGCACCGACGACGATACCGAGGCCGTGCCCTTGCCCAGCGCGTCCAGCACCGATTCGGCGGCATGGGCCAGATCGCCGACCGGCATGATGCCCGCCATGCGCGAACCGCCCTTGAGGGTATGCATCTCGCGACGCAGATTGTTGAGCAGCTCGACATTGTCCGGCTCGCCGCGCAACCGCCGCAGAATGAGGTCGCTGGAATCGAGAACCTCGGCGGCCTCGGCCTGAAACACCTCGGCCAGTTCCCGATCCAGCTCGGTCATGGGCCGCAAGGAGCGCGGTTCGGGAACCATCGCCGCTTCCTCGGGGACAATCGGCGCGGCCGGCGGCAGTCCCTCGGCCAATCCGCCGGCGGCAACCACATCGGCCAGCCGGTGCAAGTCGGCGCTCAAATCGGCCGCAGGTGGTGGGCTCGCCCCGCCGGCGGCCTCCGCCAGCATCCGGTTGAGCCGGTCCAGGGCGTGTTGCAACTGATCCAGCACGACCGGCGAAGCGGGCTCCTTGCTCTTGCCCAGCGCATCCAACACCGATTCGGCGGCATGGGCCAGATCGCCGAACGTCATGATGCCCGCCATGCGCGAACTGCCCTTGAGCGTGTGCATGCCCCGACGTAGATCGTTCAGCAGTTCTGGCTGGTTTGGCTCGACGCTCAACTGTTGCAAGATAGCATCGCTGGCGTCGAGAATCTCGGCGGCTTCGTACTGGAAAATCTGCGCCAACTCCAGTTCCACGGCGGGTGGCGCGAGCGGTTCCAGCACCGCGCCCGGCGAGGGACCGGCCGCGATGGGCGCTGCTTCCACGGTCGGAGCCGCCGCGACGGACGGCTCTGCGCCCGCGACCGGTTGAGCGGGGGCAGAGACCGCTTCGGCCAGCGGTTCCTGCAACAACACCTCGGCGCGCGCGGTCAGCCGATTCAACGCCGCCATGGCATCCCCGCTCACCGCTGACGCATCACCGACCAGCGGCTCCAATGGATCCAGCGCGTCCGCCGCCTCGCCGACCAAGTCGGCGACCAAGGGCGTGGCCGCCAATGTGCCGTTCAGGATATGATTCAACAGATTTTCGAAACCGGCGGCGAAATCGCCGATCACGGTCGCGCCCACCACGCGCCCGCTACCCTTGAGGGTATGGAACGCGCGACGAAGAGTCGTCGGCGCCTGACGATCTGCCAGATTGCGCCGCCAGCCCGCCAAGTGCTCCTGAATGGTGGCCAGTTCGCCCCGCGCCTCCTCCAGAAACACCTCCACAAATTCCAGATCGACCCCCGGAGGAATCGCCAGACTGGGCGGCGGCGCGGGCTTCGGCTCGGCGCGCTGTAACGCTCGCGCTTGCTCGACCAGCGCCGGCAGGGCCGCCAGTTCGCTCCCGCTGAGCGGAACCTCGCCCACCAGCGGCGCCAGGGCTTCGACCGCCGCCGCGACGACATCGGCGATAGCTGGATCGGGTTCCTGGGCACCGCCGAGCACCTGATTCAAAAGGTTTTCGAATTCCCAGGCGAAATCGCCGATCACGGTCGCGCCGACCATGCGGCCGCTGCCCTTGAGCGTGTGAAAGGACCGACGCAAGCTGGTCAACGCCCGCTGGTCGTCCGGATGCGCTCGCCAGAGGGCCAGTTGTTCCCGAATGGTGGCCAGTTCGCCGCATGCTTCCTCCATGAAGATCTCGACAAACTCCGGATCGCCGTCCGCCAACCCGATCAACGCGGCAAAATTGCTCGCATCCACCGCCGGCGCGACGCGATCCTCCTCCGCGCGCGCCGCCGCGTCCGGCTCGATCCGTGCGGTGGGCGCGGCCGCGTGTTCCGGTTCCGGAGGTTCAGCGGCGATGCCCTCATCCGCCGAAGCCGGCGCTGGCCCGACCGGCGCGGGCGTCTCGGGTTCCGGCCATTCCGCCAACTCCAGGGCGAGCGCGGGAATCGCGTCCGGCTCGGCCGGCTCGGCGCGAGCGGCTTCGGCCACCGGGATTGCCAGCGAAACTTTTGGAGGGGCCGCCGGGACAGACGCGGCAATCGCCTGGGCGGCGTCCAATGGCTCCACCTGAAGCAAGGTTTCCATCTGCGTCAAATGTTCTTCCGTCGAACGCAGGACCACCGCCGCCGGCCCGTCGTCGCCCGATGGATCGAGTTCCAGGCCATGGCCAAGTCCGGCCAGAATCTCGGCGCAAACCCCGCTCACCAGTACGCCGTAGGACTCGGCGGCGCCCTCGGCCAGGACTCCCACGATTCGGCCCAAACGGGCGAGCGCCAACGCGCCGCGCGGCCAGTTCCGTGCGGCCAGCAAGTCCCGAAAGGTTTGCAGATCGCCGCGCAGCGCTTCCCAGGATTCGGGCCGTTCAGGCGCGCCATCTACCTGGACGGCAAGGGCGTGCTGCAACCGCTGCAGGATGTCCAGCAGTGAACGCGCGGTCGCGTCGGCGGCATCGGCGGCGGAAGCGGCGCTCTGTTGGCGCGCTTGGCGCAGGGTTTCCTTCATCCTCGACAGCTCGGCATCCGGCCGCCGGCTGCCTGGGGATAGACTTACCTCCAGATAGTCCGCCAACTGTTCGGTTGCTTGCCGCACCAGGGTCAGGTCGAAGGCCCCGCCCCGCCCCGCCGCCCGATCCTGGATCAACGCGCGCATTTCCTCCAAAAACGCGACGGCTTCCCGGTGGTCTAGCGCCGCCAGTGGGTCGCGAATCTGGCCGATGGCTTCGACAACCGCTTCCAAGGGCGCCGGGTCGCACGGTTCCCCGCGATCGTCCAGATCGATTTGGATGCGGCGCAAGGCCAGCAGGAGGTCTTCCTTGATGGGTTCCAATCGGTTATCAGCGACACGATGCGAAATCATCACGCTACCTCCGCACGGAGAATCCGCCCAGCAGGCTAACGCCGTTCGGAAACGGGTTTATCGAGTCCACGGCGTTTTCCGCACCCGGTGCTCTCGTCAAAATCATTCGGGCAGATGGAACCCGGCCACCGATTGGCGCAACTCCTGGGCCAGCCGATGCAGTTTGCCGATGGCGGAGGCGGTCGTCACGCTGCTCTCGGCGGTCTGACCTGTGATTTCGTTGATGGAAATCATGGCGGTCGACACCCGCGAGGCCATCTCCGAGACCTGACCCGCCGATTTGGAAATTTCGTCGATCAGCTCGGCCAGCTTGGCGGATACCTTTTCGATCTCGTTCAACGCCTCGCCGGCTTTCTCGGCCAAGCCCGCGCCGCCGACCACCTCGGCGGTGCTTTTTTCCATGGAGATGACCGCTTCGTTGGTGTCGGCCTGAATGGTCTTGACCAGGGTCTCGATCCGCTTGGTGGCGTTGCTGGACCGTTCCGCCAGTCGTTGCACCTCGTCGGCGACCACCGCGAACCCGCGGCCGGCGTCGCCCGCCGCCGATGCCTGGATCGCGGCGTTCAACGCCAGAATATTGGTCTGGTCGGCGATGTCGTTGATCAGCGCTACGATGTCGCCGATTTCCTGCGAGGATTCACCTAGCCGCTTGATGCGCTTGGAGGTGTCCTGAATATGCTCGCGGATGGTGTTCATGCCATGGATGGTGCGCCGTACCCGGTCGCCACCTTCGTGGGCGATGCCCACCGATTTCTCAGCCACTTCGGCCGAGGAGGCGGTCTTGGCCGAGACCTCATCCATGGAATGAGCCATCTGCATCACGGTGGCGCTGGCGTTTTCGATTTGCCGGGCCTGAATTTCGCTGGACTTGGCCAAGCCGTCGGCGATGGCGCTGGTTTCCTGCACGGCGGCGGCGACCAGCCCCGAGGTGTTGTTGATGGTGGACACCAAGTCGCGCAACGCCTCGATGGCGTAGTTGACCGAGTCGGCAATGGCGCCGGTGATATCCTCGGTCACGCTGGCCTGCACGGTCAGGTCGCCCTCGGCCAGATTGCCCAGTTCGTCGAGCAAGCGCAGAATGGCGTCCTGGTTGCGGCGGTTTTGCTCCTCGGTTTCCTGCTTGCGCTGCTCGGCATCGACCAGCCGTTGCCGGCTTTCGCGGTTTTGGATGTAGAACAATGCCACCAACAGAATCAGTGCGACCGCACCCAGCAGATAGGCGACTTGATAGCTGAGCGGGATGCCCAGCACGCTGAACTGGCGGCCGCTTTCGGCATACTGGCCGATCAAGCGGGTGGTCGCGTCCAGCAGGGCGTCGCCCTTATTGGCGATGCCCTGGGCGGCATTCTGGACCTTGACCAGTTCCGGCGACTTTTCGACGATACGGGCGGTTTCCGCCTCGAGCGACTTGAACAGTTCGGCCAACTCCGTTAGCTTCTTGGCGCTGTCGGGGATATTGACGCGCTCGACGCCGATCCCGCCATCGCGCATGCCCCTAAGCACTTGGCTGAACAGGTTGACGTTGCGGCCGAAGCGGTCGGCGGCGTTGGCGGCGCTCAACCCCCCCTCGCTCAACATCCGCTTGAGGTCGCCGGTGATCTGTTCACCCAACTGCAACTGCTTGGTGGCCCGGTAGACTTGCAGAGCCTCCGCCCGGTTGTTGGCCAGACTTTTAGCGATCTCGTCGGACTGAGTGTTCATCTGGGTCAGGGAGCTTTCCAGCAAGGGGACAAGATTGCTGACCGAAACCACCGGATCGCGCCCGGTCAGAATGGTATCAACCTCGACCCTGACGGGCTTCCAAAGTTTTTCCAGTTCGTCCAAGATGGGCCGCACCTCGGACGCCGCTGGCGGCAATCCCAGCGCGGCGCTGCCGTTTTTCTGATCATTCAGGGTCTGCTCAAAGCGGTCGCGGCTATCCTTGAGCTTGGCGAACGCGGTTTCCTTGCCGCGCGCGGCCTCGAGCGCCTCGGTCACGATCGCGCGCGACAGCAGGCGCTGCTCGCCGGCCAGCTTGAAGTAGGTCTCGTTCTGCTCGCTCTGTCGCCCCAAGGTCACAAAGATGACGCCCATCAGCACGATGAACAGCACCAACGCGCCCAGCACCGCCAGATAAGTGGCGGAGAACCCTTTCAAAACCGAATCATCTTTCGAGTCACGCATTTCTATTTCTCGTTAGAACCGAACATCCTGGCCCGCCCCGCCGGCGGATCCGACGGGGGCATTCTCGAGACTTTACTGGGACGCATGGAGGAACCGAGGATCCGCCAGCAACTTGCCGGTGTCGAAGGCCAGCCAATACTGGCCGTCATTCAAGAACGCATCGGCGACGTAGGGGCGCAGGCTTTCCTCCACCCCGTCCAACGCGGTCAGCCGGTGCTGCGGCCCAAAGTGGCGCATCCCAATGACCTCGTCCACTAGCAAGCCGTAATCCCACTGGCCCGCGCGAATCACGACAGCTTGGCTGCTGGGCAATTGCGGCATGGGTTGGCCGGTTAGAAAATCCCGCAAATCGGAGACCGAGATGACCTTGCCACGCAGATTGGCGATGCCCAGCAGCCAGCGCTTGACGCCCGGCACCCGGGTGATGCGAGGCATGGGGACAATCTCGGCCACGTCGTCCATGGAGAATAGCAGGTTCCAGGAACCGAGTCGCAGCGCCAACCGCCCGCGAATCTCCGACAACTGGGCGCCGACCGCCGCGACCGGGATCCGCTGGCGGATACGCTGGTCGAGTTGCGACAGAATATCAAAAGGATGCAGCGGGGGAGGCGCTGCGGGAGTAGGGGATGCCGCATCTGCCACAGGACAGTCCTCTAGGCGGGATTTGGAGCGGAACGGCCGGCGCGCTGGACCGAAACAGCGCGTTAGTGTTTTTTATGTAATTTTTAGCATACTAGCGGCCAGGATGCCACGATGGAAAACGGTTTCCTTCCCTTTAATTTAGTCCCACCACCGCGCCCCACTTCATCCACCGACGGTTTGGAGTGGGGCCGCGCAACCTTACGGACCGACTGACCATGACCCTCAAGCTCGGCGTGGTGATGGATCCCATCGCCGCCATCGCGATCAAAAAGGATACGACTTTCGCCATGCTGCTGGCCGCCCAGGCCCGTGGCTGGGAACTGTACTACCTCGAGCAGGCCGACCTCCATGCCCGCGGCAACGAGGCGTTTGGTCGGACCCGCTTGCTGAGCGTCAAGGACGACAAGCACGACTGGTTCGCCTTTCACGGCGAACGGGAACTACCGCTGGCGCAACTGGACGTCATTCTGATGCGCAAGGACCCACCGTTCGATATGGAGTATATCTACACGACTTACCTGCTGGAACTGGCGGAAATGGCCGGGACGCTGGTGGTCAACAAGCCGCGCGGTCTGCGCGACGCCAACGAGAAATTCTTCGCCCTGAACTTCCCGCATTGCTGTCCGCCGACCCTGGTCAGCCGGGAACCGGCGCGGCTCAAGGCGTTCCTGGGCGAACACGCCGACATCGTAGTCAAACCCTTGGACGGCATGGGCGGCGCGTCGGTGTTCCGGTTGCGCCAGAACGATCCCAATCTCAACGTGATTCTGGAAACGCTGACCGCCCACGGCCGGCGCTCGACCATGGCGCAGCGTTATATTCCAGAGGTGACGGCCGGCGACAAGCGCATTTTGCTCGTCGACGGCGAACCCGTTCCGTATGCGCTGGCCCGGATTCCGCAGGCCGGCGAGACCCGGGCCAACCTGGCAGCGGGCGGCCGCGGCGAGGGCGTGCCGCTGAGCGAGCGCGACCGCTGGATCTGCGCGCAAGTCGCGCCAACCCTGCGGGAAATGGGACTGCTGTTCGTCGGCCTGGACGTGATCGGCGACTGGCTGACCGAGATCAACGTCACCAGTCCTACCTGCGCGCGGGAGTTGGACGCTCGGTTTGGCCTGAACATCGGCGACGACCTGATGACCGTCATCGAAAAGCACGCGCGGCGTTGATGGTCGCCGACGCCGGATGAACGGTATCGCCCGCGACGCGGAAGAGGTCCGCCGGTTGGCGCTGGCGTTGCTGCTAGCGCTCGGCCTGCACGCCGCGTTGTTCCTTGGCGTCCCGACCGCAGGCTGGTCGCTCCGCCATCCCCGGCCGTTGCGCTTCGAAGTGACCTTCCTGCCGCCGATGGAGCGGCCGGAAAATCCAGCGCCGCCCGCCGCCGCGCCCGAATCGCCGGAACCCACGGTCCAGCCCGGCCCCGTCGCGGCCGCCGTTCCAGACCCCGCTCTCCCGCCACCGGAACCCCCGCCAGTCTCGTCGCCCTCTTCTGCCCCCGTATCGACGCCCCCGCCGGCGCCGATCCCGCCGCCAAAACCCGTGGTCGCCATCCAACCGCCGCCAAAACCCGTCGCGCCGATGGCCACGCCAGCCAAGCCGGCGGTGACCGCGACAACCACGTCCTCGCCGCAGGCGCCAGCCAAACCGTCGAAATCGACCAAAGCATCGGCGTTGCCGGCTAGGCCGACGACTTCTCCCCGCAAGGCGGCGATGGTGGAGCCACCCAGCAAGCCACCCGCAGTCAAACCGTCGCCAGCGCCGCGATTCGCGCCGGCGGAGATTCTTCGTCCATCCATCGAAAAATCGCCCGCCAGCCGAATGGAACAGCCCGGACGCGGCGGCCGAGCGGCAACGGGCGCGTCTGGTCGCCTGGACAGCAACGCCCTGCTGAGTCAGATCGCCGGCCTGGACGCGGAAACCCAGCGGCGGGTAAACAGCGGCGCTCGCGAACGGCGGGTCAGCCTCGCCGATACCCGCTCCCTGGCCGGGTTCTATGCCGCCGACTGGGCGCGCAAGGTCACGCGAGTTGGCGAGATGAACTTTCCCGATGCGGCCCGGCGGTTGAACCCCGGCGCCGGGCCACTGCTGGACGTTGCCATCCGGGCCGATGGCAGCTTGCGAAACGTGCGCGTCCTCCGCTCGTCCGGCAACGCCGAACTCGACCAGGCGGCGCGGCGGATCGTCCAACTGGCCGCGCCCTACCCGCCCTTTCCGCCCGAATTGCGCCAACAGGTCGAATTGCTGCATATCGAAGCGCCGTGGCGCTTCGACCCGGGGGGGCGGCTTCAGGTGCGCTGAGCTTGGCGGCTGATCTCGGTACAAAACGCAATCCTATTGCCAGCCGGTCAGCAGTTTCAGGGCGGGCATCGGCGCTGGAAACACGGAAGGCACGTCAATGCAGTGCGGGCTGCCGGGCCAGGGCGCAATCAGAGCTAGCTACCTGTTGTTGCATGGCAATACTCCGCCAATGTTGCAGTAATTCACGATAGACTTTTCCCCGCTCCGGTCTACGAGCCATATCAGGGTGAGCCAGCAACATTTGCAGGTGATGCACGATGGTGAAGTTCAATCCAGAACAGGGGCGTAAGGTATAGCGCGTCATCAGATAACAAAGTGCTGTTTGGATCAGCGCCACGTCGGGCGGCGCCTCATTGCGAGAGGCTTCAAGATCAATGGATTTCATGGCGGTTATTTCGCTCCATCAGACGACAGGTTGATAGCAGGCTAAGGTGGAACCTGGAATTTTTCCCTCGGATTCCGAATCGACGGCGAGCCAAGCCAGCCGCCGCCAGTGCCCGGCCAAGCGCCGAAGGACGCAGCGTTCTTCTGGCGACCGGCGGTCATCCGGATGAGCGCAGAGCGCTTCGATGTGATGCGCGATTTCAGTGGCCATGGCGGTGGAGCGTCCGTTCAGACTGGCGTGAATCAGTTGTCCGATTCGAACCTCTATTTCTCGTAGCTCAAGCTTGGTAATCGCCAAATCTTGAATCACCGCATGTTGGCCGGGAGACCGTGGATTTCCGTGAATGCCCATGTCGGGCGAATCCGCAAGCGCGGCGACCTGGGTGGGACGTTGGGTCTGCGGGAACGGCGCATCAGTTCGGGGAACGGGAGTGGGACCGGGAGCGGGAATGAATGCGGCCGGTTGTCGCCGGACTGCAAAAGAATGCCTTGTCACGGGAAAAGCCTCCATGGATTAAGGAAGGTTGCTCGTGCAGGCTGGCTGCCGTCGCCCGGAGGCATCAGGTGGCTGGCGCGACGTCCGCCCTAGGACGCCGTGGGTGTAGGTTACTTGGTCAGGATCAATTTGCCCTGGCGCGTGATGCGTAGCCGGTATTCCTGTCCAGCGTGCTCAATCAAAATCTCCTGGGCATCGCTGAACAAATCGCCGCTGACCAATCGTTTCCGGGATGTTGCAACGCATGGGTCGGGTCGAGCGAACCAGGGTTCGTGGATAGGCCGGTTCATAACTGCCAGTTCGTGCGTCGATACGGCCCTGCCCCAACGGTAGAGACGCTGCCGTTCAAGCCATGCGCGCAGGCGTGCAGGCATAACGCCCGAACGTAGCATTTGGCAGCGTGGTCGAGACAGCGAAAATCGGCCACGCGCATCGCGCCGCCCACCAGAAGTTGGTAGAGCTTCTCCGCACTGATTTCCAGTCCGATCCAGTGATCTTCCTCGGTAGGGTCCACGGCTTGGACTTCATGGAATCCAGAGACTGGCAGGCGCACCCTTGTGACCGCATTTTGTCTCTTATGCAGTGTTGAAAAGAGGACTTGGGGATCGCCTTGATCAACCCGCGAGGATTTCAGCGCGGCGTGATGCGATTCACACATCGTGGGATTCCATTAGATTAAATTAGTTACGCATCTAATGATAATCATTCTTATTTAGATGTCAAGCGGAACTTCTCCACCACGATAAGCCACCTTCAGTGTCTCCAGCTTGTCCTTGAGCACTTCCAGGCGACCGGTCTTGAGGCTGACGCCCGCTATCGAGTTGACCAGCACGCCGAGGGTCATACCATTGTGCAACAGCACCGACCACACCAGTGAGAGCAGGCCGAACGCCGCGCCGGCGATGACCGCCGTGTTGACGCCGGTGGAGACGCGGAAATGATTGCAAATCAGGTGCAGGGTACCGGTTTTGTCGAACACGAAGGTGTCCGCCTGGGCCAAACTGTCGAGCGCCGAACTGCCGCGAAACAGAATGCCGTGCTCGGCGCCCTGGTACAGAGCGGACTTGATCGCCACCGGGGTGCCGAGCTTCAGGGCACAGGCGTAATCCATCGGGAACACCGAGGCCAGGCGGTTGAGATCACGGGGCGCGGCATAGACCAGCGCGCCAGTGCCTAGCGTCAAGTAGACGCACTTATACCATTTACGGCTAGATTATATTATAATAATTTCTAAACCCGACAACCCTGCTTGAGTGATCCATTGATGAGCCGATCATTGCATATTGAAATTCATGAGTCCGCCGAAGAATTAAAGCGTATAATGAATGAACAGACTCGCGCTAAATTTCGAGAGCGGATACAAATTCTTTATTGGATTAAGACTGAATTTTTTAATTCGTTGCAAGAGTTAGCTGATCATTTAGGGCGATCCAAGTCCGTTATTGTTAAGTGGCTAAAGGAATATCGTACCCATGGATTGACCGGGCTGTTACAATGGAATTACCACGGCGGCCGTCGTTCAAAAATTTCCGAAGCCATGGTAGCCGCTCTCCAGACCCGCCTCAATGATCCGACCCAAAGATTTCATAGTTATGGAGAAATTCAGCAGTGGCTTCTCCAGGAATACAAGGTCGATATTCCTTATTCAACGGTGCATCAAGTGGTTCATTATCGCTTAAAAGTGAAGCTCAAAGTCGCGCGCCCAACCTGCGCTCTTCGCGATGAGGAAGCGGTAGTTTCCTTTAAAAAAACTCTCGCAACGAATTGAAATAATTGATGTTATTCAACAAGTTGACAAAAATACGGCCCGACCATGACGCTATTGGAGCCAAGATGAGAGCCGCTTTTGATTAAAGACGATTACCCGACGGGTTCTCACCGCGCTCGGGATCAAACCCGTCGATCCAGTCCAATGGAACTTTAAATCATTTTATCTGTATGGTGTGGTTGAGCCACTGAGCGGCGAGAATTTCTTTTTGGAATTTTCTCATTTAAATGCGGATAGTTTCCAGGTGTTTTTGAACGAATTCTCTAAAGCTTATCCCCACAGTCTCAACGTGATTCAATTAGATAATGGTCGATTTTATTCTGCTAAAAAACTAACGATCCCTGATGTAAATGCTCATTAACTGCAGGTAGACGCTGCCAACGATAGTGCGATTGGCTATACTGGACGCCATGCTTATGCCGCCCTTCCAACCGAAACTGCCCGAGATCGCCGCGTGCGAGCAGACTCCCGTG
>Ga0209573_1002754_pt1 | contig 21253 bp, 17 predicted proteins | sample TNRBio252014_DNA_FD_185870 | JGI IMG/M metagenome (GOLD analysis project Ga0209573, IMG submission 185870) | Wastewater treatment Type I Accumulibacter community from EBPR Bioreactor in Madison, WI, USA - TNR Reactor_6/25/2014_ DNA (SPAdes)... | ecosystem: Engineered > Bioreactor > EBPR >...
TGACAAACGGCGCAGTATTTCGAATAAATTTCCGCGCCTCTTGCCATCCGCGCCCTATCGATGCTCGGTAGGATATGCTCAGGCCATCGTGGGGATGTCAATTTGCGTAAATGGTTTTCCACCCGGCGCAGATTGCGGATATCGATCGAGGATTGGAAATCGATATGTTTAGCGCCGAATCCTTGTCCGCCCAATACCGAAGATAAAGTGAAACCGTCCTTCTCCTGCCAATCCAATGTTGCGAAAACGCCGATGACCTGCCCGGCGTTGCGGGCCATCGGCCCTAATCCGCTATTGTCGACCCGGCCATTCCATTGGATATAGTCATGCTGCGGAATATCCCAAAGGAACGGATAACTGACAGGTGCATCGGCTGGGTTATAGATTTTGTTGCGTAACCGGATGAGTTGCTTGCTGGTCAGATAATCTTGAATTTTCTCAATGATGTGATCGCGATCATGGCTGCTTAAAACCGGTTCAACATTGGACATAACCGTTGTCAGTTCATCCTCGGACAGAATGTCAGCCAGCAATTCGCGCAGTTGTTGCGCGCTCATAATATGTTCCAACACACGATTATAAATACGGCCAAATGCATCCAGCCGGGCGTAACCGTAACGCGTCAGCGGACGTTTGCTATCTCGCGGGGAATTGACAATGGTGTATGTTTTAATGCGCTGCGCGTATTTCGTGAGATCGGCCAGGATATCGTTGGCGCTGTTGTAATGGCCGTGTTTCAATACATTAGCTACAAAGCGGTCACGTTTTTCAGGGGTTTCCAATGTAGCCTGCATGGCGGTTGCCAGATCAACCATGAAGGTTTCCATATCGGAATTTGCGGGGCCACCGTCGATGCGAATGCCAGTGCCTTGATAATTGATCTGAGTGGTGTGGCAAGCTGCGCAAGTGAATCCCATATAAGCTTTACCTTGATACTCGTCACGCACCATACCGGCAGGAAGACCATCCGGATTGCTGGCGGTTGGCCGCTGCGGCAGATAACCGTAACGATCCATATTTTCATTGCTGCGAAACAATGCCGTGGAATCCGCTTGTTCAAGTGCTAGAAAAAAGCTGTACGGCAATAAATTGGAGCCTTGGGTGACGGTATAGAACCACAGGCTATCGGCTGCTGACCAACCTTGATCAAGATAAACGGTTCGAGAAAAATGATCGCCGAATTTGTCCGTTCCGCTCGTAATCGCTCCCCGTTCCGTATCGCTGTCGCGTAATTCATACAAACGCCAGGAAATGCCAATGACTAGCCATGTAATCATTAATGCCATGATTGTTAATGATAATATTTTTGAGAAGCGATTGCTGCTAAGTCTGAGATTCATATCGGATTGGTGTCATTGTTCAGCAAACGTTCAGGTTTCTTTTGTTTAAATCCAGTGCAATTTTTGCTGGGCCATTGCTTCCGAAGTTCATGTGTTGTTTCTAGGCAACGATAAAAGACCCTATTTAAGCTGATATTAATACTATGAAATTGTTGATTTCATATATGATGATCAGCTTATTTTGTGTGAAGAAGATGTGAAGAACATCATAGTTTTTTCAAAGGATGTTATGCAAACTTATTTATTTAAACATCTGTTTTTAAGCTTAATCGTCATAATCGCATCAAAGATCACTGTAGCGCAACCGATGGCTCCCCTTCCTTTAGGGGCGGATTCATTAAGACAACCTGAATCGTCATCACCGTCCGTTCGAGAAGTAACGCCATCCATGGCGCCGTTCAGAAGTGAGCTACCTAAATCGGATGTGCCGTTGCCGGCAGGTGTACCGCAAGGGCCGGTTGTGCTTTATACCATCGAAGAGATACAGCGATTGGGTTTGCAAGCGAATGGTTTAGTCCTCGCGGCGCGCTCGCAAGTGGGTATGGCGAAAGGCGGCGTTATCGCCGCTACGGCTTATCTCAATCCTGAAGTGATGTTTATGATGGGACCGATGGATCGACGGCTGCCAGTTGAATTGACGGGACCTTCCAATGATCAGCGATCAGTCACGGTGATTCAGCCCATCGAAAATCCGTACATGCGTAACGCCCGTATCGCCGCTTCGGAAGCCATCGTCGACGCCAGCCGAGCCAGCCTAGGTCAAGTCAGCACCGATCTGGCGGCGCTGCTGCGCGTCCGTGCTTACGAGTTGTTATTGCGGCAAGATCAAGCCGAGCTGGAACAATCGATCTACGACTTATTGAACGTTGTCCGGCAGCGTATTGCGGCCAATGTGGAGCATGGCGAAGTAGCCCGCTTTGAACTGATTCGCGCCGATACCGAGCTGCAGAGTGCGGCCAATCGCAAGGAAGCGGCGCGGCTGAATGCAGAACGAGCTAAGGTTTTTTTGATGCAGCTTACAGCCGGAGTTTTACCCGCCAATTTTCAAGTGAAAGGTTCGCTCAAAGACCCGATTGAATTACCATTGCTCGACGATCTACGTCAGCAAGTGGTCAAAGTCAATCCGGATGTAGTGCGTTTGGAAGCCGAGCAAGAACGCGCCAATCAACGTATCAGCCAGGAGCGAGCCTCGATTTTGCCGTCGGTGAACGTGATGTATTCCAATTATCAGGACCAGCAATTTCACTCCAACACTGCCGGTTTGAGCGTCAGAATCCCGATCTGGTACCGCCGTAAGGGTGAAATCGATACCGCAATTCACGATTCCGCACGAATCCGCGAATCGCTTGAATATCGCCGTTACGAAATCGGACAAATATTCGAAGCAGCCTGGCAGGCTTACCAAATTGCTATGCAACGGGTTGCGATGTTTGACGGCGGTTTGATCAAGGAAGCGGAGAATGCGGTTCGGGTCGCCGAAGCAGCGTATAAATTCGGCGAGCGCAGTTTGATCGAGTTCCTCGATTCGCAGCGGATCCTCCGGGGAATTCTGTTCGATGCCTTGCAAGCCCGTTTCGATCTTCACGCAGCAGCAGCCGAAATCGATCGCCTGCGCGCCCATTATCCTAAGGAGTTAGTTCCAGAATGAAAATCAACCCGATAATCGTCGGCTCGTTGTTAGCGGCATTGTGGCTATCCGCTTGCGGAGGAAAAGACGACGGACAAGTTTCCCGGCAATCTGATGAAGAGCGGGACATTAACACGATTGAAGTGCGGCCGGAATTGCTTAGCCGGTTAAAAATCGGCAACCCGTCTCTGGTCGATCTTACCGACAAAATACTGGTGCCCAGCCGGGTTCAAGTCGATGAAGAAAGAACCGCGCAAATCGGTTCTTATGTTACCGGAAGGATCATCGAACTATTTGTCATTTTAGGCGACTATGTCAAACCTGGTCAGCCGCTGGCGCGGATTACCAGTCCGGATTTGACGAATTCTCAATTGGCTTTTTTACGTGCTTTATCTCGAGTCGTTGTCACTACGAAAGCTTTGGAACGGGCAAGCCATCTGTTGGCAGCTGACGCCATTCCGTTGGCAGAAGTGGAGAGACGTCAATCCGATGCCGAGATTGCGCAGGCAGAATTGGCTGCAGCAGCCGATCAACTGCGGTTATTCGGGATGGGGGATGTGGAATTGAAAGAGCTGAGGCGAAAGGGAAAAGTACTGCCTTGGCTGGATATCAAAGCGACACGGGAAGGTTATGTGATCGCTCGTAACGTGATCGTCGGGCAAGTGGTGCAGCCCGCCGATGCGCTTTTTCAAATCGCAGATCTTTCTCATGTGTGGGTAGTCGGCGATGTGCCGGAGCAGATCGCGCGCGATGTACGGTTGAATCAGCATGTGGAAATCAATGTGCCGGCAATCGGCGATGCCGATTTTGACGGTATCATCATTTTTGTCTCCGATACGGTGAACCGGTTAACACGCACGGTGATGACCCGTGTCATGGTGGAAAATCCGGAACGCAAATTAAAACCGGATATGCTGGCGAATATGCACATTACCGACTCGCAGCAGAAAACCCTGGTGGTGCCGGAGGCAGCCGTGGTGCGTGAGTTAAACCAGGATTATGTTTTTGTTGCAACTGGAGACAATCATTTTCAGCGGGTGCCCGTAGAGCTTGGTCCGGAAGTGGCGGATTTCCGCCCGGTACTTGCCGGATTGACGATCCACCATCACATTGTGCTGGATAACGCTTTTCATTTGGATAGCGAGCGCAAGCTTGCTGAATTGGAATAATTACCATGTCCGCTATTGTAAAAGCCGTGTTAAACCAGCGTTTGCTGGTTCTGATCATCGGAATCATGCTTTGCGTGGCTGGCGGCTTCGCGGCGAAGAATTTGTCCGTTGATGCATTTCCCGATGTCACCAATATTCAAGTGCAAGTCGCGACCGTGGCGATCGGCCGCAGCCCCGAAGAAATGGAAAGGCTGGTGACGGTTCCGGTCGAAATCGCGATGACCGGGTTACCGGGTTTGGTCGAAATGCGCTCCATGAACAAGAGCGGGTTGTCGCTGATTACGCTGGTTTTTACCGATCAAACCGATGTCTACTTTGCGCGGCAATTGGTGATGGAGCGTATTATCGACGTGACGCCGCGTTTGATTCCCGGCATTACACCGGTTCTTGGTCCGGTTTCAACCGGTTTGGGCGAAGTGTATCAATATACGATTGAGCATCCCGACGACGGTAAGCGTCCACTGACATTCGAAGAACTGATGGAGCGGCGCACCATACAAGACTGGGTGGTGCGTCCGATGCTGCGCGCGATCCGCGGTGTGGCGGAAATCAACTCGATGGGGGGGCATGTCAAGGAATATCAAGTCTATGCCGACCCTAATAAACTCCGGCATTATGATTTGACATTGACCGATGTGGATCGCGCTTTGGCCAGTAACAACGCTAACGCCAGCGGTAATATTCTGGCTTTGCATTATGAGCAATATTTGATCCGTGGCGTCGGTTTGATCGCTACCTTGGACGACATCCGCAACATTGTATTGCGCGAAATGGATGGTGTTCCGGTTTACGTGCGTGACGTCGCCGAAGTGACTTTCGGCGGTGAGGTAAGGCAAGGCGCGAGCATTAAAAACGGCGATACCGAATCGGTCGCCGGTATTGTGATGATGCTGCGCGGCGGCAATGCCAAGGAAATTGTCGGACGCATCAAAGAAAAGGTGACCGAGATTAATGAGCGCGGAATACTGCCGGATGGTTTGCAAATCGTACCGTTCTACGATCGCACTGATTTGGTCGACGGCGCCTTATCGACGGTGCAAAGTACTTTGATGGAGTCGTTGATTCTGGTGATCGTAGTGTTGTCGATTTTTCTGGGTACTGTCCGTACCAGTATCGTCGTCTGTTTTACGCTCATTATCACCCCGCTGGTCACTTTTATGGTGATGAATTATTACGGCATGCCCGCCAACTTAATGTCATTGGGCGGATTGACCATCGCCTTAGGCATGATGGTCGATCCGACTGTGGTTGTAGTGGAAAACATCTACCAACGCCTTGGCGAAGCGAAAGATACCGGAAAATCCAAATTCCAGGTGATCGTCGATGCCGTTTCAGAGGTGGGTACGCCGGTTATTTTCGGTGTCTTCGTGACCATCCTGGTATTTCTGCCGCTGATGACGCTGGAAGGCATGGAAGGAAAAACTTTCAGTCCGCTGGCGGTTACCATTGCCATTTCGCTGTTGGTTGCGCTATTTGTCTCGTTGCTGCTGTCCCCGGTATTGAGCGATTACCTCCTCAAGGGCGGCAGCGAGCAGGATACCAAAATCGTTGCCGTGCTCAAAGGCGCTTATTTGCGTGTGTTCAATCTGGCCATGCGCAACCAGAAAAAAACCATGATCATTGCCATTTCCTGTTTGATGGGCGCTTTCGTGTTATTCCCGTTCCTGGGAACATCCTTTATTCCTATTATGAAGGAGGGCGCTACCACGCCGGTGATCATTCGCGCGCCGTCGATTTCTTTGGAAGAAGCGATCAAGCTGGAAACCGAAGCGATGAAACTGGTTGCTGCCGTGCCGGGTGTGAAATCGGTGGTTTCCAAACTCGGGCGCGGTGATACGCCCGCTGATCCCGCTTCGCAAAACGAATCCGACCCGATTGCCGATTTGGATTTGGAAGGATCGGGCCGCACTCAGGATGAAATCGAAGAGGATATCCGTAAGGCGCTCAGCGTGTTGCCGGGTGTGAATATCGTGTTATCGCAGCCAATCGCGCAACGTGTCGACGAAATGGTTACCGGTGTGCGTTCACAAGTGGCGATCAAAATTTTCGGCGATGATCTGGAACAACTGCGCAAACTCTCCGAACAAGTCGCGCGTATCGTCAAATCGACACCCGGCGCCAGGGATATCCGTATTGAGCGCTTGTCCGGCCAACAGGAATTGACCATCAACATCGACCGGCGCGCTATTGCACGCCACGGTATCAACGTGTCGGATGTCAATGAATTAATCTCCGCGGCGATCGGTGGTAAAGCGGTGACGCAGGTTTTTGAAGGCGAACGGCGCTTTACGCTGCTGTTGCGTTTTCCCGAACATTTCCGGCATGACGTTGAAGCGATTAAGGATCTGTTATTGAGACCGGTCAATGCGGCAGCGCAAAACGGTATGGCGCAAGGCGGCGCACTAGTACCGCTTAGTGCGGTAGCCGACATCAAAGTGGTCGACGGGCCTGCGATCATTTCGCGAGAATTCGCCAAGCGGCGCGTAGTCGTCGGCGCTAACGTCTACGGCCGCGATATGGGCGGGTTTGTTGAAGAATTGCAGCAACGGACTGCAAAAGAAATTAAATTGCCATCCGGTTATTATTTCGTCTGGGGCGGGCAATTTGAAAACATGCAACGCGCGATGGCGACACTTGGTGTGATTGTGCCGATTACCTTGGCGGCGATATTTTTTCTGTTGTTCATGCTGTTCAACTCAGTCAAGCTGGCGGTACTGATTTATCTGGTACTGCCGTTTGCATCGGTCGGCGGCGTGGTTGGCTTATTTGTTACCGGTCAGTACTTATCCGTTCCGGCTTCGGTGGGGTTTATTGCGGTGTGGGGTACATCGATTCTGAACGGCGTGGTGCTGATCTCGTTTGTGCGTGAATTGCGCGAGAAAGGATTCAGTGTGGAAGAAGCCGTTAGAAAAGCCTGTTCGCAGCGCTTCCGTCCGGTGATGATGACCGCCGCTACCACGGTACTCGGCCTGGCGCCGTTTCTCGCAGCCACCGGACTGGGATCGGAAGTTCAGAAACCGCTTGCGATTGTGGTGATCTGTGGTTTGACAACCGCAACCATGATGACCATGGTGGTAATGCCGATGCTCTACCGCTGGTTTGATGATGAGCCAAAATCCCGGCCATCCGATCCAGTCGAAAAAATCCCTTCGCTATGAGTTGATCGGCAGGCTTATCTTGCAGCGTTAAATTGCGCTACATACAAAACAGGGTGCTTGCTTGCCGATCTGCTTTCATCTGCAGTCATTTTGATTAAATCAGACAGATTTATGTGGCGAACTCATATCAGTTGAGCTGTTTTCTTTCGCGGGTGCGGTTGAGCCAGCACCGGCAATTTCCGAATCTTTATCTTCTACCGGGCGCGCCGGATTGACAGGTATTCTTGCGTGCGAGTGCAGATTCAGATGAAGTGCTGCTTTGGCAAGCAAATGCGCGCTTACTGGTGCAGTAATAAACAGAAATAGTGTGATCAAAACTTCGTGCAGGCTGATGCCGGCATCGCGGCTGCTGAAAAATACCGCCGATGCGATTAAAAGGCTGCCGACTCCCAAAGTTGTTGCTTTAGTCGGTCCGTGCAGACGCATATAAAAATCCTTTAACCGCAAAAGACCTAGAGAGCCTATGAATGTAAGGGCAGCACCGGTCAGAATCAAAAATGATAGAAAATATTCCAGCATAGCTTACTCGATAATATCGCCGCGTAATAAATACTTGCATAGCGCGACCGTGCCGATGAAACCCATTAAAGCGATCAACAACGCTGCTTCAAAAAACAGCGCGCTGCCCAGATGTATTCCCAGCAGCATTAATAATGCGATGGCGTTCACGTATAAAGTATCCAGCGCTAAAATCCGGTCTGGCGTACTGGGGCCGCGCAGCAGGCGCCAGCAACACATGCCGACAGCTATCGCCACGAATCCAAACGCCACGGTAATTGCGAAATCTAGCATTGTTCGAAAATCTCCTTTAATGGACGTTCATAGCGATGCTTAATGACCACAATCAGATTATCCGGATCGTTTTCGTTGAGCGCGTGAACCAATAAATAGCGACGATCCTCAGACAGGCGCGCCGATACAGTTCCGGGTGTCAGCGTGATACTGTTGGCGAGTAGACCGATAGCCAGACTGGAGGTCAAGTCCAAGGGCAATTCAATAAAAACCGGCTTGAGCCGGTCCGGATTGCCCAGGATCAATCGCGCGACGGTAAAGTTAGCAACGATGATATCGTACAACAGCACACCGATATACCGGATTAAAGCGAATGGCTTACGAATGGTGATTCGTTCCGGCCAGAAACGCAGAGTCAATAAAGGTATTGCCCAACCCAGCAATAATCCGAGAAGAATTTGCCCGGGCGCAATACTGTTTGTCAGTAATAACCAGAGACCAGCCAATAGCGGCGATAAGATTGGATGAGGCAAAAAACGGGAGCGCGCTTTCATCTTGCAGTGCCTAATACGGATTGTACGTAGTCTTCAGGCTGTAACAGCTGATTGGCCGTAGCCAATGCAAATTCACTTACAGCACCGGCTCCAATCGTTAAAACCACGCATAATGACAGCAGACAGATTACAATCGCCAGACCGCTAACGCCGGGGGTTAAAATATGCTGAGAACCGCTACCGTCACCGCCACCGGCGGTATGGGGTGCTTGCGGTAATTGCGCGCGGTAAAACAGCATACTGCCGCTGCGTGCCAGCGCAATGATCGTGAGTAAGCTGGTAATCAGCATGGCGCCCATAATCCACGGCAAAGCGGCATGGGGTATCGCTGCTTGCAAAATCAGCAGCTTTCCGACGAAGCCGGATAACGGCGGCAGTCCCGCGATCAGGATCGCGGCAATAAAAAAGAGAACACCGGTAATTCGATGATGCGCAATTACCGGACCAGGTTCGAACCGGTCGCTCATCTCTGACCGGCGCGTAGCGATAATATCGGCGAGCAAGAAGAACGCCGCCGCTGCAAAAGTGGAATGAGGCAGATAAAACAACCCGGCAGCGATGCTGGTATGGGTATTGATACCAAAAGCAATGAGCAGCGTGCCGATCGATGCAATCACCAAATAGGCGATCTGCTGCCGTAGATGCGTGCTTGCCAGAACACCGAGCACGCCCGCGATAAGCGTTGCCAGGGCCAATGGCAGTAACCAGGGAGCGATCAAGTCGGCAACGCTGCCGGCTTGTGAACCGAAGATCAGGGTATAAACCCGCAGAATGCTGTAAGCTCCAACCTTGGTCATGATAGCAAATAAGGCGGCAACCGGTGCCGTGGTATGTGCATAGGCAGCCGGCAGCCACAAATAAAGCGGTAATAAGGCAGCCTTAAGCGCAAATACGGCGAAAAGCAGTAAACCCGCCGCGCGAATCAACGCAACATCGTCGTCAACGGCTCCGGCGGCCTTAACGGCGAGATCAGCCATATTCAGCGTTCCCAGCAAGCCGTATAGCGTACCTACGGCAAATAAAAACAACGTAGAGCCTACCAGATTGATGATGACAAAATGCAATCCGGCTATCGTGCGCAGCCGCCCGCCGCCATGCAGCAATAATCCATAAGAGGCAAGCAGCAGAATTTCAAAAAATACAAACAGGTTAAACAAATCACCGGTAAGAAACGCACCGTTCAAACCGAATAATTGCAACTGAAATAACACGTGAAAATGCGGACCATCGCTATCCGTGCCTTGGATTGCGTAAAGTAGCGCAAACGCGGAAACCAGCGCTGTAATAAGCAGCATCCAGGCGGCCAAGCGGTCTGCAACCAGAACGATGCCAAAAGGCGGCGGCCAGTTTCCGAGTTCGTAAACCAGAATCTCGCCATCATTGACAATATTGAGCAGATACCCCGCCAGAACTGTCAGAATACTGACCGACGCAATACTCACGGCGCGTACCGTTTGCAAACCCTGTTTCTGCAGCAACAATAACAGCGCGCCCATCAATAGCGGCCAGATAACGGGGAGAATCGCAATATGACTGATCATGATTTATGTTTTCCATCGACATGATCGTTTCCCATTTCAAGATACGCCTTGAGGGATAGCACGATGACAAAGGCAGTCATGGCAAAACTGATTACGATGGCGGTGAGTACCAATGCCTGCGGCAACGGATCCGCGTATTCCGTGATATTTTCTGCAATGATTGGCGGTTTGCCGATTGTAAGCCGGCCCATTACCAGTAAGAATAGATTCACTGCATAAGATAAAAACGTTAAGCCCAAAACAACCGGAAACGTGCGATTCCGTAGAATCAAATAAACACCGCAACCGGTGAGTGTTCCAATCAATATCGATACCAGTGCTTCCATTAACGGATTCTCTTTCTGACGTGAGTCGTATGACTCTCTTTATGAACAAGGCCCAAGTAAATCAGTATCAGCAGCGTGGTGCCGACAACAACCAGATAAACGCCCAAATCAAAGGCCATGGCTGAAGCCAGCTCAAATTCTCCGATTACCGGCCAATTCAGATGACCGAAAGTAGAGGTCAGAAAGGGATGATCGAATGCCCAGCTTGCCAGACCTGTCAACGCTGCGATCAGTAAGCCGGCGCTAATCACGGTGTGCATGTTGACGGTCAAACGTGCTTGCGCCCAGCTAACGCCATTGGCCAGATATTGCATGATCAATGCCACTGCAGTAATCAGCCCGGCAATAAATCCGCCGCCGGGAAAATTGTGACCGCGTAACAAGATATACACCGACACCAATAGAGCCAGTGGTAGCAGCAAGCGCACAAATGATGCCATGATGAGGGGGTGCATGTCGTTATCCCAGGAACGTCCTTGCTGATCTGCTTCCGCACCGGATAGCTTCAACTGATGCAGCATTGCATAGATGCCCAATCCGGCTAATGCCAGTACAGTGATTTCGCCCAGTGTGTCATAACCCCTGAAATCGACCAAAATGACGTTTACGACATTGGCGCCCCCGCCGCCGGGCATGCTGTTTTCCAGGAAGTAATCCGCAATCGTCTGATAAGGCCGGGTTAATATCGCCCATACCAGCAAACTCACACCGGTGCCGGCTGCTATCGCGATTAGAGCATCACGGTAGCGCGCCGGGTTGCTGGATTCTTTGGGTGAATATTGCGGTAAAAAATAGAGCGCCAGCAGCATCAACACAATAGTCACCACTTCTACGGATAACTGCGTTAAGGCCAGATCCGGCGCAGAAAATTTGATAAAAACCAGCGCTACGCCCAAACCAACCGCACCCAGCAAGATCAACGACACCAAGCGTTGCCGGTGCATGATGACGGTTCCAAGCGCCGCGATAATCAAGATAATGGTTATTAGCAAGCTGACGGCATCCATGGATAACAACTGGCGATCGCCAGTTAAAGCGGATGAGCTATCAATAAAGCTGGTTACTCCGAGCGCCATGATGAAAAGCATGAACACCAGCACCATTCGTTGCAAAGAATTGGCATTGAGGAATCGGGTTATCTGACTGGCGGCCTGGAACAGCCAATCAATCAGAGAATTATAAAGTAACTTGAAATCAATACGGCTTCCCATATGATCATGCAACACCGACAGCGGTTTGCGTCCCAGGTAAGCCAGGATACCGCCGGTCAGCGCGATGATACTCATCCATACCGCCGGATTGAAACCGTGCCAGATTGCGAGGTCGTGATCGGGGACCGGGCCCTGCAGGACTCCCATAGCCGCTACACCCAAGATGGGTTCAACGGTAAGCGCCGGCAGCATCCCGACCAGCAGGCATAAGGCAATCAGCAGCTCCACTGGCACTTTCATCCAGCGGGGCGGTTCGTGGGGCGTTTTCGGTAGATCGACCGGTGCGCCGCTGAAAAACACCGCATGGATAAACCGCAACGAATACGCTACGGCGAAAACACCGGCGAGGGTAGCTGCGACGGGCATCAACCAACCCCACGGGTGATTGATATGGTGCAGTGTTTCAGCAAAAAACATTTCTTTGGACAGAAAGCCGTTGAATAACGGAACACCGGCCATAGAGGCCGCGGCTACCATAGACAGCGCTGCGGTATGCGGCATAAATTTCCATAACCCTCGCAGGCGGCGCATATCGCGTGTGCCGGCTTCATGATCGATAATTCCCGCGGCCATGAACAGAGATGCTTTGAAAATGGCATGATTGATAATATGAAAAACCGCCGCAACCGCCGCAAGCGGCGTATCCATGCCAAATAGCAAAGTGATTAAACCCAGGTGACTGATCGTCGAGTAAGCGAGCAATCCTTTCAGGTCGTGTTCGAACATGGCAATGTAGGCGGCGATGAGCAGGGTTGCCAAACCGGTCATGCTGACCAGCCAGAACCACTCCGGTGTGCCCGACAAAGCGGGAAACAAGCGGGCCAGCAGAAACACCCCGGCTTTCACCATGGTGGCGGAATGCAAGTAAGCGGATACCGGCGTGGGAGCCGCCATCGCATTCGGCAGCCAGAAATGAAACGGGAACTGCGCGGATTTGGTGAATGCACCCAGTAGAACCAGGATTAGCATCGGCAGATACCATGGATGCTGCGAGATGCTATCGCCGGAAGCCAGGATCACGGACAAATCATAGCTGCCGCAGATTTCCCCGAGCAACAAAAAACCGCCCAGCAAAGCCAGTCCGCCACCACCGGTCACGGCCAATGCCATACGCGCGCCGCTGCGGGATTCATGCCGCTGTTGCCAGTAACTGATGAGCAGAAAAGACGATAAGCTGGTCAATTCCCAAAAAATCAACAATTGGATGACGTTTTCAGATAAAACGATACCCAGCATGGAACCCATGAACATCATCAGATATGCATAAAACCGGCCCATGTCATCGCGCTCGGATAAGTAATATCGCGCGTAGATAATAATCAGAATGCCGATACCGAGAATCAGCAAGGAAAACAGCAGTCCCAATCCATCAAGCCGGAACGCGAGATCCAAGCCAAGCACGGGTATCCAGCGCCAACGTTGTATGACCGTTTGCTCTGCAAAAACATCGGCAATTGATGGGTATAAAAAAGCCAGCGCAAGTAACGTTACAGCACCGGCGCCCCATGCTGAGTACAAGCGGCCGAAGCGTGAGATGGAAGCGACAAAAATGCCTCCGGCAAAGGGGATTAGAGCAACTAGCAGTAAATTCATAAAAATGGATAAACCGGCTTGCTGAAAGCGGGTCTGTTCAACATACGAGATTTCATTCGATAGCTACAATAGAACGATGGTTATCATGACCGGTATGGATCTTTCTTATTGCATGATTGATCAGATTCGCGTTGTTTTTTCGGGTATTGCTTGCAATCCGATCGAACCGGAAATGCAATGCGGCTAATGATACCATTATTGTTCAAGCCAATTGCGTATTCGGCATTTGATTCCTTAACAGGCCGTTGAAAAACTATCTGCGTTGCCGTTACGGTGTTAAAAACAGGCTCAAAATGCTCATTTATACCGCATAAACTGCGCTTTTTCGCCTGTTTTTGCCTTGTATCGGCTGCCTCGAAAACGTTTTTCAACGGCCTGTTAACGTTTCTTTATCATGAGAGTTGTTGTTTCAGTGCTGCCAGAAAAGACCGGATACGTTCAGCATTTACGCCCAGATCGCCTTTGCCGACTCTGGAAACGGATCGCATATCAACGCGTGTTCGATTGCCTTCGGTTTGAATCCGAATCACCACATCATCTTTAAATCCCATCAGAAGGGTGGTGTCGGTCGCTTCGATCCGGCCATTGGCGGCAGATACCGAAGCGATTTCCCAGCCGCGTTGTTTTACCAGCATAACCGCTTGCTCGAATACTTGCTCGAAGGGCCGGTCAATGAATAACGTGTTCAGATCGGCGTAATATTCTTGTTGCAGACTGATCAAGTTTTCCGGATCGGAACGGTTCAGCGAATTGTCGCTGGTTGATCGAAGCGCTGGAATGGCAATAAATTCAGGGGGATTTTGCAAATCGGTAGAAATATCATGGATCATCGGCTTGCCGATACCGGTCACAGCGGTTGCAAGCAGCGGAACGACGATCAACAACGCAAGCGTCGAGCCGCCAAGCGTTGCGGCAAGTTCCGGTTCCTTGGCTTGCTTGGCGCGCCAGGTTCCGACTGCCCCAAAAAAAATCGCGAACAATCCGCTGGCGGCGCTTAGAAGGAGTCCTAACAAAGCTGCACGGTAATCGATCAGACCCAGACGGTGGCAAATGATCGCGAGCAAGGCAAGGGTGGCGGCAAGTACCGCCGTTCTCATGCTTCGGGCGGTAAAATCAGATCGTTGCTTGCTGGCGGCTAGGGCCGGTTGCGCGGGAATACTTTTTCTTTTGTTTTTTGTCGGTTTCATGATTGATAAGAAAAAATGAATTGTGGTTGCAATTTTTACTGGTCTTGGTGAAGATGTGCAATTGTATTAGGATTTTTTTCGTATGGCTTCTCGAATGATCCACCGCCAGTTTTGTCTATGGGGTTGTTTGATTAACCTGCTGATTCAGCGATTAGATAGCTTTTTATTGTTCCGGTCCTATTTCAATCTTTCATGAAACGCACATTCCTGCTGCTAAGCCTGGCGCTTGTGGCGATGATCTCAAGTTTGAGCGCCAAGGCTGCCATTCAAGCGACTGAAGTATATCCTGCGGCGATCGGTCAATATATTCAAATATTTCAGCCTGATGGCAGCGATTTTAACGTGCACGACGCGCTTCGCGCTTTCAAGAGCGGCCGCTTCAGGCCATCGCAATCCGAGGTGATGAATTTCGGTATTGGAGCAAGGCCGGTATGGCTTGCTTTAGAAATCATCAATGCGCAGCCGGAGCCGATGGCGCGTAAGCTGTTAGTTGAAAATGCTTGGCTGGATAAAATCGATGTATTTTTTTTGCGTGGAGCGCAATTGGTCAACAGCTTCCATACCGGAGACAGCCTGCCATTTGCGCAACGGCCGGTCGATCACCGTTTCTTCGTAATCGAACATGCATTCACTCACGGCGAGACTTTGGTTCTGATTCGCGTGGAAGCGGATGATGCGATGGTTCTCCCTATTTACTTTACCGATGCCGGGCAACTGGCAAACAAGGACTTGCTGGATGCCTATAGCTACGGCTTGATGTACGGCGCCATTCTCGCGCTGGTTGCATACAATCTGGTGCTGTATATCGGTTTGCGCATTAACACGTATCTGCTGTATTCGATCTTCCTGTTAAGTTTTATCGCTTTGAATCTGGCTTATACCGGTCACGGGTATCAGTGGTTGTGGCCGGAATCCCCGTTCTGGCAGCGCTGGGCCAGTGCCATTCTAATGGCGGCGGGCGCCACTGGCGGATTTGCATTCATGCTGCAGTTTCTGGATATCAAACAGACCTGGCCGCGCCTGTATCGTCTTATTGTCATTGGCTGCATGGTTTTTTGCGTCTCGGTATTGGTAGCGATGCTGCTTGATGAACTGGTTATCGCCTTATTGATCTCGATTGTTTTCATCTTCAGTTTCTATGTGGCAGCGGTCATTCTCGGAATAGTTTCGCTGCGGATCGGCAATGAATTTGCGAAATATTTCTTGATCGCTTCGATTCTTACGATATGCGGCGGCATTATTACGGCCAATGCCGTGTGGGGCGTTATTCCGTTTAGCGGGTTGACCTACCGCGCTGCGGATATTGGTATGACACTCGATGCAGTTTTGCTGGCGCTTGCGCTTGCGGCACGGTTCAATATCACACAAGGCGAAAAACTGGCTGCCGAGAAAATGGCCGGAATTGATTTGCTGACAAATTTGAACAACCGGCGTTCGTTTTATAAATATGTACAGCCGATCTGGTCCATAAGCTTGCGCAGTAAAAGCAATACGTCGGTCATCATGTTGGATATCGACGATTTCAAACTCATCAATGACAGTTACGGCCATGCCTTGGGCGACCGGGTTTTAGTGAAATTAGCGGAAGCCTTGCAAAAAGAAGCTCGAAGCGGCGACATCCTGGCTCGTTGGGGAGGCGAGGAATTTCTGATTTTTTTACCGGAGACACGATTGCAAGACGCCGTGACCATTGCGGAAAGAGTGCGTAACAAAATCGGCTCGATGCAAGTGTCATCCGCGAAAGGTGAAAAGCTTGCAATTTCCGCTAGTTTTGGCGTTGCAAGCAATCAAGACGATTATGTGTTACTGGATGAGTTGATTGCCAACGCGGATCAACAGTTATATCGCGCTAAAAAACAAGGGCGTAATTGCGTGTGTGCGGACTTTTCCTGAAACCGGTGATCGTGACTCAGGAAATCATGATCTGAAAAGATTATTGATCGTTGAAATGATCCGGTTTTAAATGGTTTTGCGCGATCCCGGATGATGTTTCTCCAGCGCAATCATCACTGCTGATTTCCAACTCATCGATCAGTTTCACGATCCTGCTGTCGGGAATCATGCCATCGGCTAAGACACCTTCGTCGACGATAGCGGTATCATCGGATTGAGCACCGTCAAGTTTTCCGGCAGAGAGTTTTTTGCCGTGCATAACAAACCTCCATATTTCAGGGATAGGGTGACGGGTACAGTAAAACATGTTTGGCGCCGGACTGAATTGAGGATTAAAAATAGTTCTTGCCGGTATTTTGAAGGTTGGGAAAACGCCATTTTGAATGGAGGCCCGGTAGTAGCGGAATGTTGCATTAAATCCTGCTTATCCCTGTTCTGCCGACGAAGGGATTGCGAATCACGCAAATAGAATGCAGATGCCTATATACTGTGAATAAACTTTCGATTATCATTGCAAGCCATTGATAAACAATGGAAGTGGCTTAGTAATAGAATCACTTGCCGATAAACCCGAGATCCATTTTTTCCAGCTATCATGATTGAGCGGCGCAATTATTATCGTATTCTTCATGTGCAGCCCGATGCGCCAATGGCGGTGATTAGCGAGAGTTACCGGATGCTGATGCATAAGCTTAAAACACATCCGGATCTGGAAAGCGCGGATTGGAACGCCGATCTGCTGAAGATTGCTTATGATACCTTGCGGGATCCTGATAAGCGCGCCGGATATGACCGCGAATTATTGAAGCGCTACCATATCCGGATACTGAGCCAAGGAGCGTTGGGTGCCGCGGCGGTGAATCCGGATGCGGAAAATTCGCGTGCTGAAGGGACTGCGAATTTTAAGCAGCGCAATTATTACCGGATTTTGCAGGTGCAGGCGGATGCGCCAATAACTACAATTACCGCAAGCTACTGGGCTTTAAGAAAGAATTCACCGCACGATCATGCCATGCTTGACGAGGCCTACCGGATTTTATCCAATCCGGCATCGCGCAAACATTATGACGCGTTATTGGCCGGCGATATGTGGCAGGCGGCCAAAAAGGAAATGGAAATCAAAAAAGATCAGCTTCCGGCGTTGTTTGCGAATTTTTTTAGACCCGCGCAATCTGCAATCGAACCTTATCAGGCAGTGATCACGCATTACTGCTCTTTTTGTAAAACGCCGCATGTATCGCAGACCGGCTTTTATCAAAGCGGCAATTGCCTGGAGTGCTCCAGCCCGTTGGCGGCATTCCAGCAAGACCAGCTGGATTCACCCTATCGAATGCTGACCCGCATCAATGTGCGGGGGGAATTGACATTTTATTTGTTCTGGCCGGGGAGGCCATGTCAGGGCATTTTTCAAGATTTGTCGCCCGCCGGAATTCGTTTTTTGACGAACGTGATGCTGGATCGAAGCGATATTATCAAAATCGACGCTCCCAATTTTCAAGCAGTGGCGGAAGTCACGCATACACGGCAGGAAAACGGCGGGTTTTCGGTCGGCACACGGTTTCTGGCGGCGAGATTCGATCAGCGGCGAGGCAATTTCGTGTCGCTGCAAGTTTGAATTGCCGATACGAATGCGCTTTTTTATGGCTAGGCCGTGTGATGATGGTTCAAATCAAGCCGATTGGGATTTAAAAATAACCGGTATCATTTAAAGATTCATTATTACTCCAATAATTGATAGTATATATTGAAATATACCAATATCAATCATAGCTAAATGGCGAGCCCATATTCTTACTGACTGATAGTTTTCGAGGAGCTGACGATGAATATTTTATTGGAATCGGTGCCATGGCATGCCGCCGCCGGTGGCGCGGTAATCGGTTTGGCGGTTGCGGTGTTATTGCTCTTTAACGGGCGCATTGCCGGTATCTCCGGAATTGTTGGCGGGTTGTTGCGGATGCCGAAAGGCGATGTCGGCTGGCGGGTAGCCTTTATAGCAGGGCTTGTTTTGTCTGTGGCCATTTGGAAACTTTTCTGGATTCTGCCGGAAATAAAGATCGAGGCCGGTTACGGTATGTTAGCGCTGGCTGGCTTGCTGGTGGGTTACGGTACACGGCTGGGTTCCGGATGTACCAGCGGTCACGGTGTTTGCGGTTTATCGCGGAGATCGCCGCGATCGATTGCAGCGACTGTTGTTTTTATGACCATGGGTTTCGCAACGGTTTATTGGATGCGTCACGTGTGGTTTTAACATGGGATTAAAGTGAGGATATAACATGATGATGATCACGGCGTTGCTGGCGGGTCTTGTGTTTGGCATGGGACTTATTCTATCCGGGATGGTCAACCCGGCCATTGTTCTGGCCTTTTTGGATGTGGCGGGCGACTGGGATGCTTCGCTGCTTTGGGTAATGGGCGGCGCTGTTACAGCCGGTTCCGTTGCGTTTGCTTTGGCAAAAAGGCAGAAAACCAGCTTTCTCGGGGTGCCGATGCAATTGCCTGCTGCGGCAAAGATTGACAAGCGTTTGTTATTAGGGAGTTTCCTATTTGGTATCGGCTGGGGGATTGCCGGCATTTGTCCGGGACCGGCGCTGGTGCTGGCCGGGTCCGGAAAAACGGAGATTTTTGTATTTTTAATACCAATGTTGCTGGGTATGGGGATTTTTGAAATTGTCGAGAAAAAACATCGGTAAGATTCTACTGACAATCACCTGAAAATAAATTAGCATAAATGCCCTTGCAGTCATTGTAGGATTCGTGGTCTCGTTAATAATTACTATCATAATGATAACTAAATATGAAAACACAACCGGTATTAAACGATATGGCAGCATTGCATGCGTCAGCCTCGGATGCATGCGCTTTGCTGAAAATTCTGGCTAATGAGGATCGATTGCTGATTCTGTGCGAACTCAGCAGGGGAACCCGGAATGTAGGGGAACTGGAGGAAATTCTGGGGATACATCAACCGACTTTGTCTCAGCAATTGACCGTGTTACGCGAAGAGAATTTGGTTGAAACGGAGCGCAAAGGCAAATATATCTATTACACGCTGGCGAGTAAGGAAGCCATCAAGGTCATGGAAACTTTGTTTGATTTATACTGCAAATCAGCGTGCGAAGGGGTAAGCTGATCGCGGGAATTCAGTATTTTGCCGTATTCGTTGCGCAGCGTTAATCGTATCGTGTGGACGCTGCGCAACCGTACGATCGTTTGCATCGGGAAGCGGTGTCACCGCTCATTCAACAGGGAAACGTCAGCGGATCTGCCGTGGCTCTTCGCTGGCCATCTCCAATACCTGACTTGCCGTCAATTGTCCTTCCCTATTACCGTCCCAGGTAGCGTTGAACGGCAGCGTGTTTTGCACAAGCTTGGCGTGATTGAGATAGGCTTGCAACGTTATTTCGGATTGCGTAATCGGCACAGCGGCTGCGCGCGGATTGGCTAAAGCTTCCGCCAGTAAAGCCTGATTGATTTGTGCTTGCGGCCGGGCGTTGCGTTTTGCTTTGGCGGTGGTGCGCACGGTGCGCAGTGATTTTTTCAGCAACTGGCCGTGATCGCGCTTGTCGTCTTCCAGAGCCGGATAAGCTTGCAGGTACAAATCATCGCCGCGCCAGCCGAGCAAGCGCGGTTGGTTCACCACGCGAACCGGCGTGCCGACCGGCACGTTGTTAAATATACCGACGATATCTTCCGGATACATGCGCACGCAACCGTGACTGCCGCGCAGGCCGATGCTCGGCGGTTTGTCGGTGCCGTGGATGGCGTAGTTCGGCCAATCGAGTTTCAACACATGCGTGCCCATCGGGTTATCCGGTCCGGGCGGTACGATAGCCGGTAACGGATTGCCGTTCTTGGCGTGCTCCTTGCGGATCGAAGGCGTTGGAATCCATGCCGGATTTTCTTTTTTCGACGCAACGCGGGTCACGCCTACCGGCGTTTTCCACTCCACCCGGCCGATGCCGACCGGATGTGTGATCACCCGCTGCAGTTCGCCGGGTTTGGCTTTCGGAAAATAAAACAACCGCATCGCCGCGAGATTGATCACAATGCCCTGGCGAGGCGCATCGGGCAGCACGAACTGCGTCGGCACCACGACACGGGTGCCGGCTTTCGGCAGCCACGGATCGACGCCAGGATTGGCGCTGACGATTTCTTCATAACCGACGTTAAAACGCCGCGCGATATCGGACAGCGTATCGTCCGGCTGCGCGGTGACGATTTGCACCGTACCAACCACATCGTCGCGCGCCGCATCGAAACTGAATTCATGGCTGGCAACCGGCATCGGCAGCGATTGGACCCGGGGGGCGGGAGGCGGTGTTGGATGCGTGCTGAAAGTCTGGCAACCGCTTAACAGAAAAACACTGGCGCAAAAACCGTATGCAAGGCCGTCACGCAAGCATGAAAATTTATTTTTATTCATAGAATCAATGAGATTATAAAAAAGTGGCGTGACCCACAGCGTTCAATTTACAAGGTTTTGAACGATGGCACAACCATTCATTGAAACAAATCAAGGTATTTTCGCCGTCATTTGATGTGAAAGATGAGAGATCGCAGCGCATTTTTTGACCGGTAAAATCGATTGCCAGTATGATGAGCGCTTTGAAAAAATATCCGATCGAATCGTTTCATGGCCAAAATTTTTATCAACTACCGCCGCAAGGATAGCGCGCCGTACGCAGGCCGGTTGTACGACCGCCTGGCCGGTCATTTCGGCCATGATCATGTGTTCATGGATATCGACCAGATCGAACCGGGTGAAGTATTCGATCAAGTGATCGAGGACAAACTGGCAGCCGTGCAAGCGGCGGTGGTGCTGATCGGCGAGCACTGGCTGGATATCACCGATGCCAACGGGCAGCGGCGCTTGGACGATCCCGATGATTGGGTGCGGCTCGAAATTGCCGCAGTGCTCG
>Ga0209573_1002755_pt1 | contig 21243 bp, 18 predicted proteins | sample TNRBio252014_DNA_FD_185870 | JGI IMG/M metagenome (GOLD analysis project Ga0209573, IMG submission 185870) | Wastewater treatment Type I Accumulibacter community from EBPR Bioreactor in Madison, WI, USA - TNR Reactor_6/25/2014_ DNA (SPAdes)... | ecosystem: Engineered > Bioreactor > EBPR >...
TGGAGATCGACCGCGACAAGGCGAAGAAGCAGGGCGTGCCGCTGGACGCGATCTTTGCTACGCTGCAGACCCAGCTCGGCTCCTACTACGTCAACGACTTCAACAAGTTCGGCCGGGTCTACCGGGTCATCATCCAGGCGGAGCCGGATTTCCGCCGCCAGCCGGACGACGTGCTGCGCCTCTATGTGCGCAACGACCAGGGCGAGATGGTGCCGCTGCGCACGCTGGTGACCCTGACCTCGACCCTCGGCCCCGAGACGATCCGCCGTTACAACCTCTATCGGGCAGCGCAGGTCAACGGCGAGCCGGCTCCCGACCGCAGCTCCGGCGAGGCGATCGCCGCCATGCAGCGTGTCGCGGTGCAGGTCCTGCCCGAAGGCATGGCCTACGAATGGTCCGGCGTGACGCTGCAGGAACTGCAGGCAGGGCAGAAGGCGCCGATGCTGTTCGCGCTCGCCCTGCTGTTCGCCTACCTCTTTCTCGTGGCGCAATACGAAAGCTGGTCGATCCCGCTGTCGGTGTTGCTGTGCGTGCCGCTGGCGGCGCTGGGCGCGGTCGCCGGCCTGCTCGCGTCGGGCCTCAGCAACGACATCTTCGCGCAGATCGGCATGGTCCTGCTGATCGGCCTCGCCGCGAAGAACGCCATCCTGATCGTCGAATTCGCCCGCACCCGGCATATGGGCGGCGCGGACATCCGCGAAGCGGCGGTGTCGGCGGCCCACTTGCGCTTCCGCGCGATCATCATGACCGCGTTCTCGTTCATCCTGGGCGTGCTGCCGCTGCTCACCGCCGCCGGCGCCGGCGCCGCCAGCCGCCGCTCGCTTGGCACCACCGTCTTCTCCGGAATGCTGGCGGCGACCATCGTCGGCACGCTGCTGGTGCCGGCGTTCTATGTGATGGTGCAGGGCTTGGTAGAACGCGTCGGCCGCCAGGGGCACCGGCCGGCGGGCGAGACGGAGGCGAGCGGCGTCGGTCCGTCCGGTGGCTCGTCGTAGCGCACCGGCTAATCGCACTTTTCGATTTGGGTTAGTCGCGTCGCATCGCAAGGCAGCACATGCCGTGGGGTGCCCTCTGCCTCCCCCCGTCAGCTAAAATTTCAGTGGTGGGAGGTGAACGTAAGGTCCATTTTTCAGCTGTGTAGCAATGGCCGGTACATTGCGCTAGCTTGTGTTCTTTTTTTGTTCTATACGAGCGTATGGCGAGCACGACAGAGATCGAATGGACCGACTCGACGTGGAACCCCGTGACGGGGTGCTCGAAGATCACGCGCGGCTGTGACTTCTGCTACGCCGAGCGCTTCTCAGAGCGGTTTCGCGGTGTGACAGGACATCATTTCGAAAGCGGGTTTGATCTCACGCTGAGGCCTGAGCGACTCCGCCAGCCACTCAGTTGGCGCGAGCCGCGTCGCGTCTTCGTCAACTCGATGAGCGACCTCTTTCACAAGGAGATCCCCAAGTCATTTATCGACTTGGTGTTTGACACGATGGAAGAGGCGAATTGGCATACGTTTCAGGTTTTGACTAAACGCAGCTCACTTATGGTCAAATACCTTCGTGGGCGTTATGGAACCGGCTTGGTACCGCCACACATTTGGCTGGGCGTGTCCGTCGAGGACGCGAAGAATACCCTTCGGCTGAAGCATCTGCGCAGGGCGCAAGCGTCTGTAAAATTTGTATCCTTCGAGCCGCTGTTGGGACCGGTGGGTATCATCGACTTGACCGGATTCGATTGGGCCATCGTTGGCGGTGAAAGCGGACCGGGTGCCCGTCCGATGGCAGAAGAATGGGCGATCGAAATTCGCGATCAATGTCGCGCCGCCAAAGTAGCATTTTTCTTTAAACAATGGGGTGGGGTCCGTCCTAAGTCCGGGGGGCGAACTCTGCGTGGGCGGGAATGGAATCAATATCCGGAGGTGCCTACGTTGCACGTTACCCGGGAGATTGCCGCGGAATAGACAGAGAGGGGGATGCGTGACTCACTATTTAGGTCGAGAGCAGACACAGGCAAAGCATTTTATTTTGAAGCATTACCTTCAGCGGCTCGCATTTAAGATTTTGACAAGAATGGACATAACCTACGTCGATGGATTTTCGGGTCCTTGGGAGACCAAGACTGAAGATTTTAGCGATTCGTCGTTCATGATTGCAATCAATGTCCTACGGGACGCTAAGATTCAGTGCCAAAATCGATACAGCGCCAAGCGCACGATTCGCTGTTTCTTCTCTGAAGCTGACCCAAAGACATATAAGCAACTCGAACAAGCCGTAGCACCCTTCAACAATCCCACAGATGGTTTCGAGATCAGGACCAACTGCGGCCGGTTCGAGGATGCAATAGACAAAATTCAGGCCTTTATTGGCAGTTCGTTCCCATTGATTTTCATAGATCCGACAGGCTGGACGGGCTATCCGCTGGATAGAATTAGTCCGCTTTTTGCTCAGCGGCGGTCCGAAGTTCTCATCAATTTTATGTACGATCACATCCAGCGCTTCGTTAATAGCGAAGACGAAGATACTATTAAGTCATTGAACCCGATCCTTGGCGGGCCAGGCTGGCGCGAACGTCTCGATCCCAGTCTGAAACGAGGCCCTGCGGTGAAAAAGCTCTTCCGCGAAACACTGAAGTCAGCTGGTAACTTTTCCTTCGTCGTTTCCACTAAGATTGATAAAGCCACCGCGGAGCGACCGCACTTCTTTATTATCTATGGCACGAAAAGCCTTGACGGTCTGAAAGTCTTTCGAGATACCGAGTACGCTGCCCTTCGCCAGCACGAGAAAAATAGGGCCAATGCAAGGGAGCGGGTGCGAGAAGAGGAAACGAATACGCCAGACATGTTCGCCGCCCATTACGCCACCGTACAGGAAGCCAACATCGATGAAATCGTCATGGAGCAAATGGAGCGCGCGTCGGCTGATTTAGTGGCGTCTCTCGTGAAAGAGGGTACACGCCAGTTCTCCAGAGTGCTCGTGGAACTACTTCAAATTTACATGTTGCGCGAGACAAATGTTAAAGATATCTGCGTCGCGCTTGCCAAGGTCGGCAAGATTGAGAATACATGGGGTACCGGCAATCGAAAGCCGCGTGATGAGTGTTTGATCAAGCTTACGACCGCTCGCGGGTCGAATTGACATGACTATTTTTGTTTGTGGCAGCTATGCCGCCGGGCGAAGCGGCTTGGCGGCTTTCGCTGCCTCCTTCTATGCACTGCAATAATGGTGGGCCCGGCAGGACTCGAACCTGCAACCAGACCGTTATGAGCGGCCGGCTCTAACCAATTGAGCTACAGGCCCGGAGAAGGGGACCGGGAGGCGGATAATACCGCAATTCGCGTGCGTGCCAGCAAAAAGCGACGGCGCACACGGCCAGGCTCAGCCGCGCAGCACGCGCAGCAGGCGCTGGAACGGGCCGGTGTTGCGCGCGAGGCCGAGCGAGGTGGAGAAGTGGCCGGCGCGCGCGCGGAAGACGTTCTCCTCCGGCAGCCCCCACGCCTGCACCAGTGCTTCGCCGCCGGCGGTGAGAGTCACGTCGTCGGTGCGGCCGATGACGACGAGGGTGCGTTCGGGCGGCACCGCGGGTGCTTCCACCGGCTCCAGCAGCGGGCGCCAGCGGTCGAGGTCCTCGATGCTCCAGCCGCCGGCGCGGATCGCCGCCGGAACGCCCAGCGCCCGGGTCAGGCTGCCCTCGAAGGTGACGGCGATCAGCGAACGCGACGGCGCCACCAGGAACAGCGCATCCGGCCGCATCTCTTCCGGCCAGTGACGGGCGGCGACGGCGGCCAGTTGCGCCGTCAGCGCGCCCAGGCTCACGCCGCCGAGGCAGACCGGCCCGCCGCGTGTCGCCCGCGCCCAGGCGACCAGCCGGCCCAGTTCGATGACGTGCGCCTGGAAGTAATCCAGCAGCCCGCCCGGCCCGCGCGCCAGTACCGGCTCGCCGCCGTACATGCCGGCCAAGCGACGGCGCCCGTGCCACGGCCCCTCCGGCCGGATCACCCGGACGCCCTCGCCGACCAGTGCGACAAGCGGATTGCCGCCGTCGCCGGTGAATTCCGGTTCCATGCCGATGCCGTGGGTGAACACCAGCGAGGGCATCGCCATCGAAGCCCCCGGTGCGAGTGCGGGGGTGGAGACGCGTGCCCACATCGGGCCTGCCCCCGCCGCGGCGGGCGCCGGGCAGCGCACCCAGCCTTCGACCCCATGCGGGGCCAGAAAGCCGCGTGACGGCTCGATCGTCGCCAAATCGAACGCATCGTCGAACGCGCGCTCGGGATGGGCCAGGCGGGACGCATGGCGGAGCGCCACCGAGGCCTGTGACTCGATGTCCCACGCCACCGGTGGCAGCGACGACTGCATATGCAGAGGCACGAGCGCCGATCGCAGGCCGGTCAGCGCGCCGGCAGCGCGCAGGCGCGCCGCCTCGACATCGGCGCGCGCCGGGCCGTCGCCGAAGAACGCCCGCTCCCATGTCGCATTCGCGGCATCGAGTGCCGCCTGACGCGCCTGGGCGCGGGCGAGGATCGCCGGCAACAGGCGCCGCGCGAACCGGCTGCAGGGCAGCGCCGCCTCGAACCGCTCGAGCGAGCCGTGTGCGTCCAGCGCCGCCGCCCAGCCGCGGGACAGCGGAAAGTACCACTGCGTCAGCAGCCGCAGCGCCGCCTCGTCGAACCAGGGGCGCAACACCAAGCCGCCGGCGGCGCTGTTCACCAGCCTGCGGAAGCTCTCGCGCGCGGGCCGGCGGCGTCGGGCATGGAGCGGCATGGCAGGCCGGCCGGCGTCGCGAGACGTGCGATCGCTCAGTAGTCGAGGAAACTGCGCAGCTTGCGCGAGCGGCTCGGGTGCTTGAGTTTGCGCAGCGCCTTGGCCTCGATCTGGCGGATGCGCTCGCGCGTGACCGAGAACTGCTGGCCGACCTCTTCCAGCGTGTGGTCGGTGTTCATGCCGATGCCGAAGCGCATGCGCAGCACGCGCTCCTCGCGCGGCGTCAGGCTCGCCAGCACGCGCGTCGTCGTCTCGCGCAGGTTGGCCTGGATGGCCGCGTCCAGCGGTTGCACGGCGTTCTTGTCTTCGATGAAATCGCCGAGGTGGCTGTCTTCCTCGTCGCCGATCGGCGTCTCCAGGCTGATCGGCTCCTTGGCGATCTTCAGGACCTTGCGGACCTTCTCCAGCGGCATCGACAGCTTCTCGGCGAGCTCCTCCGGCGTCGGCTCGCGGCCGATCTCGTGCAGCATCTGCCGGGAGGTCCGCACCAGCTTGTTGATCGTCTCGATCATGTGCACGGGGATGCGGATGGTGCGCGCCTGATCGGCGATGGACCGCGTGATCGCTTGGCGAATCCACCACGTCGCATAGGTCGAGAACTTGTAGCCGCGGCGGTACTCGAACTTGTCGACCGCCTTCATCAGGCCGATGTTGCCTTCCTGGATCAGGTCGAGGAATTGCAGCCCGCGGTTGGTGTATTTCTTGGCGATGGAGATCACCAGCCGGAGGTTGGCCTCGATCATCTCCTTCTTCGCCTTGCTCGCCTCGCGCTCGCCTTTCTGCACGGTGGAGACGATGCGGCGGAACTCGGCGATCGGCAGGGCGGTGTCTTCGGCGACCAGCAGGATCTGCCGTCGCAGTTCCAGAACTTCCGTCCCGTGCCGGCTGACGAATGTCGCCCAGCCTTTTCCCGGCAGGTGCGCGATATTCTCCAGCCACCCGGGCGCCAATTCGTAGTTGCGATGATGCTCGAGAAAGTCCTCCCGCTTGACCCGGCAATCGACGGCGAGCCGCAGCAACCGGCCTTCGAGCCCGATGAGCCGGCGGTTCAATTCGTAGAGTTGGGCGACCAGTTCTTCGACGCGGATGTTGTGCAGGTGCACGTCCTGCAGCAGCAGAGTGAGTTCCTGGCGCAGCTTGACGAAGCGCTTCTCCAGCGTCGGCTTCGCCTCTTCGCCGCGGCGGATCGCCTCCAGCCGCTGCAACTGTACCTTGTGCAGACGCTTGTAGTTCTGCGAAATCAGCTCGAACGTCACCAGGATCTGCGGCAGAAGCGCGATTTCCATCGCGGCGAGCGAGACGTTCTGATCCTCCGGGTCCACCTCCTCCGGATCGTCGTCCTCGGCGGCCGCATCGTCGGCGGTCACCCGGCCCGCCGCCATCGCCGCGGCATCGGCCGCGCTTGAATCCGTTCGTACCATTTGCAGGGCAGCCGCGGCGGCAGCCGGATCGAGGACCAGCGACGCGTCCGGAACAGCTGCCGCGACCGCGTCCGGATCGGCCACCGCGATCGCGTCCGGGGCCACGCCGGGGGCGGCACCCGGCAACGCGGTCGGCTCAACGCCGTCGTAGGTGGCTTCCAGATCGATGATGTCGCGGAGAAGAATTCTGCCGTCCAGCAGCGCTTCGTGCCAGCGGACGATCGCGCGCATGGTCAGCGGGCTTTCGCAGATGCCGCCGATCATCATCTCGCGGCCGGCTTCGATCCGCTTGGCGATGGCGATTTCGCCCTCGCGCGACAGCAGCTCGACGTTGCCCATCTCGCGCAGGTACATGCGAACCGGATCGTCCGTCCGGCCGATCTCGTTCTCGTCGACGTTTCCGGCCGGGGCGTCGGCCTCGACGACTTCCGGCGCCGGCGCGCCCTCTTCGGTCTCCTCCCCTTCGACGACGTTGATGCCGATCTCGTTCAGCATCGACATCGTATCTTCGATCTGCTCGGACGAAACCTGCTCGGGCGGCAGGGCACTGTTGAGTTCGTCGTAGGTGACGTAACCGCGTTCTTTGCCGCGGGCGACCATCCGCTTGATGCCGGCGCCCAGCGAGTCGAGAAGTGGGGCGTCCTGCTGCTCGCCCTTCGTGTCGGCGATCTCGGCCACCGCTGTCGCTTTCGTCGACATATTATCCTCGCTGCCTAGCCGCATACTTGGCCACGGACCCGGTCCGCTGACTGATCGCGCTTCGTAGAGACCGGCGCGGCCGAGACCGGGCTCGAGGGCGCTGCCGGAAATGAACGATCGCCGGGTACGGTGCCTTCGCCGTCCGGTCGTAAAACTGCCAAAAGAACTGCAGGGTCCGCGTCACTCGCTGCGGATGAGAATCACATCGCATGTCCTGCCACACGCTGATCGGCCAATCGAAAGGCCGAACGACCACTGGAAGCGGCGAACGTGCGGCCGGGACGACTACCGATACACTGCCACCAGACGTGAATTAGCGTCGCGCCAGCCGACCGTCAAGGGCAACGCCAGTTTCTTCTGACGCCTCGAGACGGGTTTGACACCCTGTTCGGGCATCGGCGCCACACTTTGGGGGCCGACTCTGGTCCACAGCCTGTCGTGGCTCACCCGTCGTCGTCCGCCGGCTGCATCGCCGCCTGGATCAGCGCGCGCCGCCGCTCCCAACCTTCGGTCGATGTGACATCGTCCGCGGAGTGGCTCGCCAACTCCGCCTTGAGCGCGTCGCGGCGCAAGAGGGCGACGTGCATCGCCCAGCTCGCGCGTACGGACGCCGGGTCCGCGTCGCGGCCGATGCTGGGCGACCGGGCGACGGCCGGGTCGTCCAGGATCCGCATCAGCGTCGCAGCCGCGCCCGGACGGCTCAGCAGCGACGCCGGGTCGCTTTCGAGGTCCGTGCCAGCGGAAAGCAGCGCGAGGAGGTCCTGGCGCAGGCCGTCGAGGTCGCGATCGACGAAGGCGAGGCGGCCGAAGTCTTCTTCGAAGTCGGCGAACAGCGCCGGATGATGTGCTGCGATGGCGATCAGCGTCGCCTCGGCACGGGTGCGGCCATCCGTCGGCGTGACGGCCGAGGACATCATCCCGGCCGGAGCCCCGCCCGCGGCAAAGCCGGTCGGCGCCGCCGTTCCCCGGAAGGACGCTCCCTTTGGGGCGGACGCCCGTCCGCCGAAGGCGCCGCGCCCGCTGCCGGACGCCCGGTTCGAGCCTGCCCGCACCGACTGCCACGCCCGCTCGCGAAACGCCCGGATGAAATGCCCGCGCACGCCGGGATCGGCGATCGTCTCGGCGTGCCGGCGCAACCGATCCTCCAGCGCCGCCCGCTCCTCCGCAGGAACGTGCAGTCGGCCCTTGTTCTCGACGCGGAACAGAAAGTCGGAGAGCGCCGCCGCCTCCTGCAGGGTGCGGTGCATCACCTGCGGCGGATAGCGCGAGGCGACGCGGTCCGGATCGTCGCGCGTGTCCACCTGCAGCAGCGCGATCTTCAGCCCGAGGCCCGGCTTCAGCAGCGGCAGCGCGCGCTCGGCCGCCCGCAGCGCCGCGCGCTCGCCGGCCGCGTCCGGATCGAACAGCAGCACCGGCTCGGCCGCCAGCGCCCACAACGCCTGCAGTTGATCTTCGGTCAGCGCCGTACCCAGCGGGGCGACGACGTTGTTCCAGCCGGCCACCGCCATGCCGATCACGTCCATGTAGCCTTCGACGACGATCACCGTGCCGGCCTCGCGCACCGCCGGGGCGGCGTGGTCGATGCCGTAGAGCAGGCTGCCCTTGTGAAACAGCGGGGTCTCCGGCGAATTCAGGTATTTCGGCTCCCCCGGCCCGAGGATGCGGCCGCCGAACCCGCGCACCCGTCTCCGCTGGTCGGCGATCGGGAACATCACCCGCCCGCGAAAGCGGTCGTAGGGCGAACGCCCGGCATCCTCCGGCTGCACCAGCAGGCCCGCTTCGACCATCGCCGCGTCGGTGAAACCCTCGCGGGCGAGCGCCGCCTTCAGCGAGCGGCTGCCGTCGGCGGCGAAGCCGAGGCGGAAGCGGGCGATCGCGTCGTCGCCCACGCCCCGTCGCAGCAGATAGTCGAGCGCCGGCTTCCCTTCCGGCAGCCGCAGCATCCGGGCGAAATGCAGGGCCGCGGCGTCCAGAACCTGCAGCAGCGAGCCGCGCCGGCGCTCCCGCTCGCGAACCTCCGGCGGCGGCTCCGGCACGCTGAGCCCGGCCAGCGACGCCAGCCGCTCCACCGCCTCGCGAAAGCCGACGCCGTCCGCCTGCATGACAAAATCGATCAGCGAGCCGTGCGCGCCGCAGCCGAAGCAATGGAAATGGTCGTGCCAGACATGGAACGACGGCGTCTTCTCGCCGTGGAACGGGCACAGCCCGAGGAACTGGCGGCCGCGGCGGATCAGCTTGACGCGCTTGCCGATCACCGCCGGGACGTCGAGGCGGTCCTTCAGTTCATCGAGAAAGCCTTCGGGAAGCGCCACCGCCGGGCCGCGCGTCAGGTCAGGCGCTGCTTGACGAGCGCGCCGGCCCGGGCGAAGTCCATCTGGCTCGGGTAGCGCTCCTTCAGCAGGTTCATCACCCGGCCCATGTCCTTCAGCGACTTGGCCTCCAGCTCGGCGATCGCCGCCGCCACGGCGTCTTCGACCGCGCCATCCGCCATCTGCGCCGGCAGAAACTGCTCGATGACGACGATCTCGTCGGCCTCCTGCTTGGCCAGCTCCGGCCGGCCGCCCTGCTCGTAGAGGCGGATACTCTCTTGGCGCTGCTTGATCATCGCCCGCAGCAGTCCGAAAATCTGGTCGTCCGTCAGTCCGGCGGGATTTCCCTTGCCCCGCTCGGCGATGTCCCGATCCTTGAGTGCCGCCAGGATCAGCCGCAACGTCGAGGTGGCACGCTCGTCGCGCGCGCGCATCGCCGTCTTGAGGCCTTCGTCGAGTCGTGTCCGAAGCATTCGATTTCCCGATCCGTTTGAACAGGCAATAGTATTTCACGGGAAGGTGATCCGTCACTCCTGAAAAAACCCTAGCAAAACCAAGGAACTCGCGCGGTGGCCAGGGTTGACGCGCTCCCGCGCATCGCTTATTTCTCCGCCGAGGGTCGCTGGTGCAGCCCGCGCATTCGCTACTGCGTCCCTTGATCCGGGCAATCGGGAGCTTGAACTTGGCTGACGACGTGGGTGCGAACGGCGCCGGGCGCAGTGGGCGGCCGGCTCGAGAGCTGGGCGCTGGTCCGGCGGATGCGGCGCTGGTCTTGGAAGACGGCAGCGTCTACTGGGGCCATGGGGCGGGTGCCGTCGGCGTCGCGCTGGGCGAGATCTGCTTCAACACGTCGATCACCGGCTATCAGGAAATCCTGACCGATCCGTCCTATGCCGGCCAGATCATCACCTTCACCTTTCCGCACATCGGCAACGTCGGCGTCAATCCCGAGGACGTCGAGGCGACCACGCCCGCCGCCCGCGGCTGCATCCTGCGCGCGCCGATCACCAGCCCCGCGAACTGGCGGGCGACGCAGCATCTGCGGAGCTGGCTGAGCGCCAACAACCTGGTCGCCATCACCGGCGTCGACACGCGGCGGCTGACGCGGCGCATTCGCGACGGTGGCCCGCCGCGCGGTGCCTTGATCCACAGCCCCGGCGAGGCGATCGACATCGAAGCACTCCGGTTCATGGCCGAGCGCTGGCCCGGCCTGGAAGGCATGGATCTGGCGCAGGAGGTGATGTGCCGCCAGTCGTACCGCTGGGACGAGAGCCGCTGGTCGGCCGGCACCGGCTACGGGCGGCAGACCCAGCCGCGCTGGCACGTCGTCGCCATCGACTATGGCGCCAAGCGCAACATCCTGCGCTGCCTCGCCGCCGCCGGCTGCAGCGTGACCGTCGTCCCCGGCGACTCGACCGTCGAAGACGTGATGCGGCACGAGCCGGACGGCGTCTTCCTGTCGAACGGCCCGGGCGATCCCGCAGCGACCGGCATCTACGCCGTGCCGACGATCCGCGCGCTGCTGGCGCGCCGCGTGCCGATCTTCGGCATCTGCCTCGGCCACCAACTGCTGGCCCTCGCGCTCGGCGGCAAGACCTACAAGCTGCCGCTCGGCCACCGCGGCGCCAATCACCCGGTAGAGGACCTGGAGACCGGCAAGGTGGAGATCACCAGCCAGAACCACGGCTTCGCCGTCGATCGGACCCAGCTGCCGCCCGGCGTCGTCGAGACCCACGTCTCGCTGTTCGATCGCACCAACGAAGGCCTGCGCGCCGAACTGGTCCCCGCCTTCTCGGTGCAATACCACCCCGAAGCCTCCCCCGGCCCGCAAGACAGCCACCATCTGTTCCATCGCTTCACCGAGATGCTGCAACGGGCGAGAGCCACGGCGGCGTGAGCGCAACGAGACCTCATCCAGGGGGCTACGACCCCAGGCGATAGCCGTGTCCGCGAACCGTGGCGATCAGCTCCGGCTCGCCCGCCGGATCGATCTTTCGGCGCAGCCGCGCGATGTATACGTCGACGATATTGGTGAGCGGATCGGTGTCGCATCCCCAGACCTGGCTCAGGATCCGTTCGCGGCTGCACACCTTGCCGGGCTGGCTCATCAGCAGATCGAGGATGGCGAGTTCCTTCGCGGTCAGGTCGATGCGGCGATCGCCACGTGTGACGACGATGCGGTCGCGGTCGAGGAGCAGGTCCGCGACCTGGAGGACCGCCGGGCGACTTTCGCCCTGCGGCCGCCTGCGCATCAGGGCTTCGATGCGCACCAGCAACTCCTCGAAGGCGAACGGCTTCGTCAGATAGTCGTCGGCGCCGAGGCGAAACCCCCTCACTTTCTCGTCGATCGCGTCGAGCGCCGTCAGCATCAGGACGGGCGTGAGGATGCCCGCTTCCCGAAGCCGCTCGCAGACGTCGGCTCCCTGCATCCCCGGCAACATCACGTCGAGAATGATCACGTCCACGTCCGCGGATCGACCACGGGACAGGCCCTCCGGCCCGGTCTCGGCCAGCTGCACCCGATAGCCTTCGGCGCTCAGGCCGCGGACGAGGAAGTCGGAAACCCGGGCGTCGTCCTCGACCAGCAGGATGTTCATCCGCGAAACCGGCAGGACGATGGTGAACGTCGTGCCGACGCCCAGTTCGCTGTCGAGCGAGATCTCGCCGTCGTGCGCCTCGATGATCGCCTTGGCGATCGGCAGTCCGAGGCCCAAGCCACCAGGGTGGCCGGCCGCGCAGGGTGATTTCCGCCTCACCGCGGATCACCGTCAACGGGGTCCGAAGTTCGTGGCTGATGTCGGCGAACAGCCGGCGCCGGGCGTCGTCGGCTGCCTGCAGCGCCGTGTTGGCCGCCTGCAGCTGCGCCGTCCGCTGTGCCACGGTCCGCTCCAAGTCGTCACGTGCCGCCGCCAGGGCATCGCGGTGGAACTGCAGTTGGGCCGCCATCTCGTTGAAGTCTCGCGCGAGCTGGGCGAACTCGTCATGCCCGCCCACGGTGATCCGGTGCGCGAAATCCCCCTGCGAAAGCCGCTTGGTGCCGGCGACCAGGGCTCCGAACGGCTGGCGCAGGCGGGCGGAAAGGCCACCCAGAACTCCAGCCGTGACGAGGAGAGAGGCGGCACCGAGACCGACCGCGAGCCACTGCGCGGTGCGGGCCATCTCCGCCGCCGCCGCGTCGGTCGCCACCACCTCCGCCATCTCGCCGGCGATCGCCCGGCGGATCAGCCGGTCGAAATCTTCGTCGATGCTCTGCTCCAGCGTGCTGTCGAGGATCCGCTGGGCTTCGTCCTGCCGCCCGCTGGCGATCAGCCGCTGCACCAACTCGAATTCCCGAACCACATCGAGAATGTGCTCCTCGAGTTCCGAGAGGGCCTGCAGTTCGGCTTGCTCGTCCAACAGTTCCTGTTCATCCGTGACCGTCGCCACCTCCTGGGCGAGGACCGCGGCAGCCTTAGCTGGTGAGAACCGGCGTTTTGCCGAGAAACGCATCGTCGTCGATCTGCTTGACCAGGAAATCGGCGACATCGGCGCGCGAGATGAAGCCGCATCGCCAGTCTTTCGGCTCGACCCGCACCCGGTAGGAACGCGTTCGCGGCCCGTCCGTCAAAATGCCCGGCCGCGCGATCACCCAGTCGAGCGTGCTGCTTCTGATCAGCCGCTCCTGGACATCCTTGTCGTCGTAGACGCGGCCGAGAAACAGATGAAATGCGGTGTTGTAGAGAAATCCGCCCTTGTTGCGGCTGTCTCCGGCGCCAAACCCGGTCAGACAGATCAGCCGCCGGACACCCGTCTCTTCCATCGCGGCGAGGAGAACGCGCGTCGCCTCCGAGAACAGCCGCGCCGGCTTGAAGATCATCTGCGGGCTGGCGGCGACGCCGAGCGTCTGGATGACCGCATCGACACCCGTGAGCGCTCGCGTCACCGCGTCTCGCTCCAGTGCATCCCCCGCGACCTTCTCCAGATCGGGATGGCTGACGGCGATCGCCCCCGCCGAACGCGCCAGCCCGCGCACCTGGTGACCCGCCTTCAGGGCGGATTTCAGCGTTTCCAGGCCAATTCCCCGGCTCGCTCCGATAATCAAGACCTTCGCCACGCCATCATCCTTTCTGCCGATCGTGAGCTGTTCCGGACGGCGTCCACTCTCGCCTGCGGCATCCGGCTCAGTCTCGCGATGATCGCTATACGCGGGTTGCCCGCCAGCTTGTCACGGTTCTCGGCGAGAAAGTTTCGATAGCGGCGAGGGCGATTCGGCGAGCCGCTTGGTGAAAATCCCTAAAACGGTTAATATTGCCCTGTTGAGGCCAATAACGACCCAACCGATCGTTCCGGCGGACCGGACGGAAGGCCGACACACGTGCGTCCGGGCGGCGGGCAAGCGGTGCGTGCGGGTCTCGCCTGGGGCGTCTCATCGCTTTGGGACGCGTTTCTGGCCGAGCACCAGCGCTGGATCCTGTGGCTGCCGGTCCTGGTCGGCCTCGGCATCACGATCTACTTCTTCCTGCCCGACGAGCCTCCGGTGGCGATCAGCGCCGCCGTCCTCGCCGGCAGTCTCCTGGCGGCGGTGGCGGCTGCCCGCCAGCGCCAGCGATGGCCGGCGGTCTATGTCTGCGCGATGGTCTGCGCGGCCACCGCAACCGGTTTCGCCGCGGCACAGCTGCAAGCGGGCCTGCTGACCACCCGCATGCTGGCGGCACCGGTGGGGCCGGCGACCGTTCAGGGCCGTGTCGTCGACGTCGAGAGCTTTCCGGACGGCCAGCGGGTCACCCTGGAGCCGTTCATCATCCCCGGCAAGGTGCTGGAGGCGACGCCCGGGCGGGCGCGGGTGCGATTGCGCGGCACGCAGCCTGTGATCCGGCCCGGCGACGAGATCGAGGTTCGGGCGATGCTGGTGCCGCCGCCACCGCCGCAGATCCCCGGCGCCTACGATTACCAGCGTCAGGCGTACTTCGAGCGTATCGGCGCCGTCGGCTATTCGGTGGGCCGCGCCACGGTCGCGCCGGCGTCCGGCCAGGCCGAGGACGGCGGCCTTCTCCTCTGGTTCGCCCACTTGCGGTTCCTCGTCGGCGAGCGGGTGCGGGCGACGCTGCAGGGCGCCACCGCCGCGGTCACCTTGGCGTTGCTGACGGGTGAACAGCGGGCGGTTCCGGACGCGGACATGAACGCCATCCGCAATTCCGGGCTGGCGCACCTGCTGTCGATCTCCGGCCTGCATATCGGCCTCGTCGCCGGGATCGTGCTGTTCGTCGTCCGCGGCGGCCTCGCCCTGGTGCCGGCGGTGGCGCTGCGATGGCCGGTGAAGAAGTGGGCGGCGCTCGTCTCCGTGGCCGCAGCGGGGGCCTATACCCTGCTGGCCGGCGCCCCGGTGCCGAGCCAGCGCTCGTTCTTCATGATCTCCGTCGTCCTGCTGGCCATGCTGGTCGATCGCCAGGGCGTGTCGATGCGGCTCGTCGCCTTCGCCGCCGCTGTGGTGCTGCTGACGCAGCCGACCTCCCTGCTGGGCCCCAGCTTTCAGATGTCGTTCGGCGCCGTCGTGGCGCTGCTCGCCGCCTACGAGGTGATGAAGGAGCGTCGCCGTGTGAGGCCCGCGCCGACCGACCCCCCCAGCCGGCTGCCGACGTACCTGGCCGGTGTGCTGCTGACGACCATCGTCGCGACGATGGCCACCACCCCTTACGCGGTCTACCACTTCAACCGCGTGCAGATTTACGGGCTCGCCGCCAATGCGGTGGCCGTGCCGCTCACCAGCTTCTGGATCATGCCCTGGGCGGTGTTGGCGATGCTGCTGATGCCGTTCGGACTCGAATATCTCGCACTGATCCCGATGGGCTGGGGTGTCGACGGCGTCCTGTGGATCGCGCGGACGGTCGCCGCGTGGCCGGGGTCCGTGGTCGTGCTGCCGGTGCTGCCGACGTGGGGCCTGGCGACGGTCACCGTCGGCGGCTTGTGGCTGTGCCTCTGGCAGGGCCGCTGGCGTCTCCTCGGGCTGGTCGCCATCGTCGCCGGTGGTGCTGCGCTGCGCGGCCCGTCACCCGACCTGTTCGTCGACGCGGGCGGCCGGATGCTGGCGGTGCGTGACGCCGACGGCAAGGTTCTCTTCTCGCTGAAGTCGAGCGGGCGATCGATCCGCGAAGCCTGGCTGCGGCGCGTCGGCTCCGACGAGGCCCCCGGCTTCTGGCCGCAACACGGCCTGGCCGGAGCCGAAAGCTTGCTGCGCTGCGACGGGCTCGGCTGCGTCTACCGCGCGCACGGCCACGTCATAGCCATCGTCCGCCACGCCGACGCGCTGAGCGAGGACTGCCGCCTGGCCGACATCGTCGTCAGCTACGTCCCGGTGCCGAATGGCTGCGCCTCGGCCAAGACGGTGATCGACCGCACCGCCCTCGGCCGCGACGGCGCCCACGTCGTTTGGCTCGAAGGCGAGCGCGTGCGCATCGAAACCGTCGGCACCCAGCGCGGCGACCGGCCGTGGGTCGCGCGCCGGGACGATGGGCCGGTCGGGACACGCGCTCGGCCGGCACGCGCGGCGGTCGCGGCACCGTCGACGCCGCCGGAACCGGCAGCGCCGGCGGACGACGAGTGACCGCCGGAGCTCTCTCCGTCGCCAGAGACGCCGCCGGAGACACCGCCCCGGCTGGCGGTCACGCCTCGGGCTTGTCGAACACGAGCACCTTCGAGAGAAAGGCGATCTCGCTGCCGGCGGGGCGCAATCCGGCGGCGGCGAACAGGCCCTGGAGGTCGGCGCGCGCGTATTCGGCGTAGAACGGCTCGTGGAACGCCGAGGGAAAGCCGTCCAGCAGCCCGTCCCAGGCCGGCCGGTCACCCTGCTGCAACGAGTCGACCAGCACGGCGCGCCCGCCCGGCCGTAGCACGCGTGCGAACTCGCCGGCGACGGCCCGGCGCACCGCGTCCGGAATCTCGTGCAGCAGGTAGACGCAGGTGACCAGATCGACACTCGCGTCGGCCAGCGGCAAATCCTCCGCCAGCCCCTGCACCAGCGTCACGCCCGGGCGTGACCGCAGCGTGCCGGCCGCTTCCGCGAGATAGTGCGGGCTGAGGTCGAGCCCGATCGATACCGGAGCCGCGAAGTTGTCATGCACGCTGGCGAGGAACCGGCCGGTGCCGCACGCCACGTCCAGGTGCACGACGGCGCCGCGCCTACGACGGAACACCGCACCGACCGGCACCAGCGCGCGACGCCGCATCGTCTCGGCGCTGCCGATGAACAGCACTTCGACCTGCTGGTCGTAGAGGCGCGCCGAGCGGCGGCTCAGGTAGCCGTCGGTCTGATAGTGGAAGTTGCGCAAGTAGTAATCGGGAAAGCCGCGGCCGGCCCGCTCGCGCCGCACGTCGTCGAAGCCGTCGCGCCGCCGCCGCGCGGTGACCGCCGGCAGATCGCGAAAGTAGCGGACGGCATCGGCGAGCAGCCGGCCCGGCTGGTCGGCGGAGACCGCCGGCGCCCGGTACAGGCCGTGGCGGATATCCTGCCAGTCGCGGCGGAGGAGTTCGCGGATATCCTCCAGCAGTTCGGCCAGCGTCGGCATCCTGCGGTGGGCCGCCGGCGCGGGCGCGGACGACAGGGGCGCGGTGCGGACGACGGGCCGACTGAGGCGATTGGACAGCAGGTATTGGCCGAGGAACCAGCCGATCCGGGCGTTCTGCGACAGTTGGTAGGCGGCGCGTGCGAGCATCTCGCACGGGTATATGGGTCGGCCCTCGGCGACGGCCAGTCGTATGCGATCGCGGGTGACCGGGGTTCGTCGCGCACGGGCATGGAACGGCGGAATCGGAAGGAGGATGCGAGGATGGGGCTGCCGCGGGTGGAGATCGAATACTGCACGCAATGCCGCTGGCTGCTGCGTGCGGCCTGGACGGCGCAGGAACTGCTGGTGACGTTCGAGGCGGAGCTGGGCGGCGTCACGCTGATCCCCGGCACCGGCGGGGTGTTCGAGGTGCGCGCCTGCGGCGAGACAGTCTGGTCGCGCCGGGACGAGGGCCGTTTTCCGGAGATGAAGGAATTGAAGCAGCGGGTCCGCGACCGGGTGGCGCCCGGCCGCCCGTTGGGCCATTCCGACACGAAGACGGACTGACGCCTCCCGCCAGACGAAAAGGGACGCTGCCCGAAGGCAGCGTCCCCGTCGCAAGTCTCTCGGACCGGCGTCAGTTGATGCCGATGTGCACCAATTCACGCGGGTTGGTCGCGGGCGCGAGGCTCGCTCCCATCTTCGCGAAGTTGATCGCGGCACGGCGGTTCTGCGGCTCGCGGACGCCATCGGCGGTCGGCACCAGCGGGTCAGCTTCACCCCTGCCTTCGATCGTGATCGCGCTCGCCGGGATACCCAGCCTGACCATCTCGGCCCGGACCGCCTCGGCGCGGCGGACGGAGAGACGCAGGTTGTAGTCTGCCGGACCGGAGCGGTCGGTGAACCCGGTGACGGAGATCGTCTTCGCGCCGGCTGCCTTCGCACGCGCTACGGAGTCGGCGATGATCTTCTTCGCCTCGGGCGTCAGCACCGACTTGCTCCAGTCGAAGAACACCAGGAAGTCCTTCGGTCCGTCGGCCTTCGGCGCCGCTGCCGCCGGCTTCGGAGCCAGCGCGGCTTCAACCTTGGCGATGTGGTGGTAGAACGTCTGGCGGCAATGGGCGATGTCTTCCGGCTGGAAGTTCTCTTCGACCCGCTGCTGTTCGGCCCAGCAGTCCCAGCCGACCTGTGCCTTGGCCATGTCGTCCGGCGCGACGTTGCCGCCGCCCTTGTCGAGGGCTGCCTGCAGGCGTTGCCGTGCCGTGGTCATTTCCGGAGCTACGGCCGACGGCAGGTTCCAGTCGCTGACGGCGGTCGGCTTCGGCGTCTGTCCCTTGGACGCCATGATGGCGTTTCTCGCCCACTTGTCGGACGAGGTGTAGTTCGCCTGATCGAATTCGGTCTTCGACTGGGCGAGGTACTCTTTGTACAAAGCCTGGTCGAACGGCGAGCCGCCCGGCTTGGCTTCTTTCGCTTGCTTGTAATCGAACCCTGCACACCCCGCCAAGACGAGGATCGACAGGGCCGTCAGGGCATATCTCCAACCCCTGCTCATGCTCTCCACTCCCTATGCTACCCAGAAAACACGTCTACGCTCCCTGCGCCGGCGGAACCGCTGGCCTGCGTCCGGCCATGACGGGCACCGCCGATGCCCCTCCGCTCAACCGCCCGGGTCTCGTCGGCGGCGCGCTCCGGCTGGGCGCCCGTCGTCCGCGCGGGTGAGCAATCCCCTCTTCCTCGGCGATCCGGCTCTCCGCTGGCGTCACGCCACGATCGCGGCTTCCGCTGCGCCCGGCGGGGCCGGACGGTGCAAGGATCGCGCTCAGGACATAAGTCATAAGACAGGACGGAAAGACCAGACATCGGTCGCACCCGTGTCGCCGAGTACAACTTTTAAGAGGAGCGCTATTAACACGCTTCCGCAGGTTTGGCAAAAGCTTCCAACGGGTGGTGGATGAACGGGCAACACCTGTTGCGCGACCGCCATACGATTGGGAGGCAGGCAATTCCTATGTGCCGAGACCACCGCACGCTGCCACTTGAAGTCGCATTATTTGCTGGATCGGCGCTGCGGGGAGTGGTGAAATCAATTTTCGGGGCAGATGCCGTGGACGACGAAACCGGTGAAAACAATGCCAGAACAGAAGTCGGTGATTCCGCTGGAGACCGATGGCCGAAGCGGCTGCGAGTGCGCCCGGCGAGCAGCAGGCGCCGGGATCGGTGAACTGGGTCCGGCGCTGGAGCGGCACCGGCAATGGTTGGGCTCCGGTTGGGAGTCCGGCAAGCGCGCGGACCTGCACGGCCGTGACCTGCACGCGACCGACCTGTGCGGTGTGCTGCTGACGGACGCGGACCTGCATCGCTGCGATCTGCATCAGGCGATGCTGGTGGGTGCCGAACTGGACGGTGCCGACCTGCATCGCGCGGACCTGCATGGTGCGCATCTGCACCACGCCGATCTCCAGTGGGCGGATCTGCACGACGCCGACCTGCACGATGCCGACCTCAGCGGTGCGGTGCTGGACGAGGCCGACCTGCACCGGGCGGACCTGCATGCAGCCGATCTCACCGACGCCCGGTTGCGCGGGGCCGACCTGCGCGGGGCCGATCTGCGCGGGGCCCGCGGCCTGACCGTAGCCCAGGTTTCGGACGCCACGACCGACGCTTCGACGCGCCTCCCCGGAGGCATGCAGCCGGCGTCCCGCTGACGGCGACGCTCGGCCGGAGAGCGTCCGGCTCAGCTGTCGCGGAGTTCGCAGCACACCGGCGTGTGATCCGACGCGCGCTCCCATCCGCGCGGCACGCGGTCGACCGAGACGGCTTCGAGCCGGTCGGCGGCCGATGGCGACAGCAGCAGATGATCGATGCGCAGGCCGTGGTCGGCCGCGAAGGCACCGGCGCGGTAGTCCCACCAAGTGAACGGATGCCCCTGCGGGTCGAGCGCCGCCACCGCATCCGTCAGCCCGAGATGGACGATGCGCCGCCACGCCGCCCGTGACTCCGGCCGGCACAGCGCATCGTCGCGCCAGCCGGCGGGGTCGTAGACGTCCGCATCCTCGGGCGCCACGTTCCAGTCGCCGCCCAGCACGAAGGTGTCTTCGCTCGCCAGCAGGTCACGGGCGTGCGCCTGCAGCCGCGCCAGCCAGTCCAGCTTGTAGGCGAACTTCTCCGTGCCGGCCGGATTGCCGTTGGGCGCGTAGACCGAAGCCACGCGCAGCCCGCCGGTGAACACCTCCAGGTAGCGGGCCTGCGGGTCGTCGTCCCGGCCGGGCAGCGAACGGCACAGCACGTCGATCGGCTGCTTCGACAGCACCGCCACGCCGTTGTAGGTCTTCTGCCCCTGCGTCGCGACGTTGTAGCCGAGGTCTTCGATCTCCATCCCCGGAAACGTCTCCTCGGTGCACTTCGTCTCCTGCAGCAGGACGATGTCGGGTGCCGCGTCGCGTAGCCAGCCGAGCAGATGGGGCAGTCGCGCCTTGACGGAATTGACGTTCCAGGTGGCGAGCTTCATTGCCGCGCTCCGTGCCCGTCCGTCTCTCCCTCTTCGGCCGCGCCGTCTCCGGCATCGTCTTCGCCGGCGGAGGCGGAGGCCTCGCCGCCACCCTGCTCGGCGTCCTCGATCCGCTTGCGGGCGTCGTCCTGCAGCGACAGCGTCGCGGCGTCGGCCTTCGCCTGGGCATCTCGCATCAGCCGCTCGGCGGCATCCGGCGGCGGGTCGGCCGCCTCCGCAGTCGCCGGCGCCGCGATTTGCGCCGGCTCGGCCGCCGCTTCGCCTTGGCCTGCGGCTTGTCCGGCCGGGGCCCCGTCGTCGCAGGCGGCAGCCAGCAGCGCCCCCGTCAGCGTCGCCACGATCGCTACCGCCGAACCCGTGCCGCGCGCCCGCGCCATCGCCGTTCCACCCGGCTCCGGCTTTACACCGAGAACGAGGAACCGCAGCCGCAGGTGGACGTGGCGTTGGGATTGCGGACGACGAAGTAGGAGCCGATCAGATCTTCGACATAATCCAGCTCGGAGCCACGCAACAGGTCCAGCGACACTTCGTCGATCAGCACGCCGGTGCCGTCCCGCTCGAACACCCGGTCGTCGTCGCGCCGGGCGTCGTCCAGGGTGAAGCCGTACTGGAAGCCGGAGCAGCCGCCGCCGGAGACGGAGACGCGCAGCCGCATCGCCTCACCCCCACCCTCGGCGGCGATCAGTGCCGCAATCCGCCGCGCGGCGCCGGCGGAAATGCCGATCTCGTCGCTCTGCGCTGTCGTCGTGTCCGGGGCCATGTCCAAATCCTTTCGTCGCTGGCACGCGCGCTCACGCCGCGTGAGAAGCCATATGCAAGATGAGGCGCCACACCCCCGCCTGTCAAATCGCGCCTTCCGCGTGGGGACGCTCAGCGCCAGCCGTTCTCCTGTCATCCTCGTGCTCAGGGCTGTTCAGTTCTCCCTTACGCTGACCGGTAAGCCAGGGCGTGATGAGGGTTGAGGGCATTGATGTAGAGTTCTCTGCTGACGTTTGTGGCGCCGTTGGCGCGCAGGATGTCGAGGGCGAA
>Ga0209573_1002757_pt1 | contig 21229 bp, 32 predicted proteins | sample TNRBio252014_DNA_FD_185870 | JGI IMG/M metagenome (GOLD analysis project Ga0209573, IMG submission 185870) | Wastewater treatment Type I Accumulibacter community from EBPR Bioreactor in Madison, WI, USA - TNR Reactor_6/25/2014_ DNA (SPAdes)... | ecosystem: Engineered > Bioreactor > EBPR >...
GAGTTACGTTGGGGTTCAAGAGAAATAGCAGAAGCATTGCAAGATGATTCAATTGATATTCACCAATTATTAAAAGACAAAGAACCTTGCTTCGAAATAGGTCGAGACCAATCGCTTAAAGAAATATATCCATTAGCTTTGTTGGTTAATAGTGAAGACTCAGCTATTAGTGTAAAGAATGTTCGTACTTATATTTTTGAACAAGTATCCAAGCACGCCAGAGGTAGCATAGATACTGAACTTCAAATACTTGAACCGTTGATCGGTAATTTCTCAGACTTAAGAACTGGCTTTGATCGTTAGCCTATCTGCCAGCAACAGTTTCTAAACCAAGGCTTGCATTTATAAAGTCGCCATGATGAAATGACTTTGGTGTTATTGATCGAACAGCATCATAAAAGGCATGTGCTGCTTCAAACTTAGCAATAGCTTGAGTCGACACATAAATGTCAGCACGATTAGAAACTAGACCAGCTATTACATCTGTAATGTGTGCTTGGCGACCTTCCGGAGCATTAGCGACAACAACTGTTTCGTGTGGCCTATCAGTATCAACTACAAAATTATCTATACCAAGCTCAGCTGCAAAACGTATAAGTATTTCCGTTCTTAAATCTTGTGTGGTGCGAGTTTCGGTATCATCAATGTCAACAATAAAAATATTTTCTAGATCTAATGCTCGCAGTTGTTCTAAGTCGAACTCAACAAGATGACGATATTTGAAGATATAACCTTTGTCTCGTCCAACTGTATGTATCGGTGCAATGTGAGAAGAAAAGCTTTGTAAATGTTGCTCGCTAACCCAAAAGTTATACGAGATATCCAGAGCCATGTCCATATCTATCCCTAGTGCGCCAACAAGTCGAGCAGCACCTTCTCTGACTTTATTTGCATCCGGTTCAGGCAACTGAGGTTTCCACGTAGCCTTTTTTACCTTAGCTTTAGCTTTCTCTACAAGACATTCAAGATCTTTAAAAAACGGTGGATTAAATATGTCTACTTTTCTTCGATAGTCCTGACGATCGGCATACCCGCTTACGTCGCCAACACGAAAAGCGTCAACAGGACTATACGGCTCTGCTCTTAATTTGCCTGTTCTCCTGAATCTGGCGATTTCTCTATCTTCTGCAGAAGTTCGAAGTTCGGTTGGGGAGGCGCTATCCGAGCTGCTTATAAAAGTTATTTGATCACCTAATAACAATCTCGCTACTGCGCCGATAAATAGCTCTTTGGCTTCAGTAATTGTTTTTGCGTACATAGATCAAATAAATTATACAAATACTGAAAAAATACCGCAAAACATGCTTTTTCTGATATTCTTTCGTTTGTCCTGCTCCGATTGTACAAAAGGGGCATTCTCCGCCTAATATATTCAACCTTGCTCTTTTAGAGCGAACGATCGAACCGACGTTTATCGAGGCCTTTTGCGGCAATTGCATAAGGAACCGGATAACACAACTTATATTTACGCTCCGAGTGGGTACCACTGTCGGAGCGTTGGTGTGAATAAACACCAAAAGAATATCTTAATAAAGATACGCCCGTACGAGACAAAGAAACGAGCCAATGTCATGACTAATAAAGGCATGCTCGGAGTGAAAGTCGGAATGACTCAACTCTGGGACGAGAACAATAAGGTTATACCTGTAACCGTTATTAAATGTGAGCCCTGCCATATTGCTCAATTAAAAACTCCTGAACGCGATGGATATTCAGCTATCCAGCTTGCAATGGGAACTAAAAAAGAGAGCAGAACAAACAAAGCAGAAACAGGCCACCTAAAAGCAGCAAAGATTGATAGCGCAAAAAGACTTGCAGAACTTCGTGTCGCTGATTTAGAAGGATACGAACTCGGCCAATCAATAACTGTTGAACAGTTTGAGCAAGGTGAACTTGTTGACGTAACGGGTATCTCTAAAGGTCACGGTTTTTCTGGTGGTATGAAGCGTCACAACTTCAAAGGTCAAGGCGCAGCACACGGTAACCACAAACATCACCGTGCACCTGGATCAATTGGCGCATGTGCAACACCAGGTCGTGTATTCAAAGGTATGCGAATGGCCGGTCAATTTGGTCAAGTTACTGTTACAACACAAAACCTTGATGTTGTAGGAGCAGATGCAGAACGAAACATTCTTATGATTAAAGGTTCTGTGCCTGGAAATAAAGGTTCAGTCGTATTTATTAAATCTGCGGCAAAGACACCTTTGAAGAAGGTGAATAAGTAATGAAACTAGCTGTTAAAACATCTGCAGGTAAAGAAAAAGGTTCAGTAGAACTACCAGATGAATTCTTCGCGGTAGAACCAAACCTTTCTTTGCTTAACCAAGTCGTTCTGGCTCAACTCGCAGCTGCTCGACGCGGAACTCAAAAAACAAAGACTCGCGCTGAAGTAAGTGGTGGCGGTTCTAAGCCATGGCGCCAAAAGGGAACAGGTCGTGCACGTGCAGGATCTTCACGTTCACCAATCTGGCGTGGCGGTGGAATGACTCATGCGCTTCGCCCACGTGACTACAGCCAAAAGACACCAAAGAAAATGGTTCGTGCGGCATTGCTTCAAGCATTGTCTGACCGTGCGCAAGACAACAAGATAATTGTTGTCGATAACTGGAATTTAGAAGCACCAAAAACTAAAGAAGCAATCAAAGTTTTGGAAGCTTTAGAAGTTAGAACTGCAAACAAGACAGAAAAACTTCCAAGAGTTCTAGTTGTTGTACATCACACAGAAGAAAGCGTATGGAAGTCATTCCGAGGATTAAGCGATCAAGTGCAACTTATCCTTCCACGTGAAATGAATGCATACGATGTTCTTTGCAACGATTACATCCTTTTCTCGAACGACACGTTAGAAGCATTGCTTCGAATCCTACGGGGAGAACACATTGAAAGCTTTGATCCAATGGACAAAGTCACAATGGATGACATTGTCGAAGCTGGAATCGATTCACTAGAGGGAGGCAAGTAAATGGCTAACGAAGTAACTCCTTCTGCAAATGCGCAAGCACGCACTTTGGCTCGCTTCCGCGATGTAATTAAAGCCCCTGTTGTTTCCGAGAAAAGCTATGCCGGATATGATGACGGTATTTACACATTTGAAGTAGATAAGTCAGCAAACAAAATTGAAATCCGCCAAGCTGTCGAAAGACTATTCGAAGTTACAGTTACAGATGTGCGTACACATAATCGTCAAGGTAAGCGCAAGCGTAACCGACGAACTGGCACATACGGAACTAGCCCAGGTAAAAAAATCGCAGTAGTTACCTTAAAACCAGGTGACACGATCGAAGTGTTGGGAGCATAACATGGCTATTCGATCACGCAAACCAACTAGCCCAGGACGTCGTTTCCAAAGCTCTTCAACTTTTGCTGAAGTAACAACAGATACTCCAGAGAAGTCGTTATTAGCAAAGAAAAATCGTACTGGTGGACGTAACAGCTACGGGCGTTTGACATCACGTCATCGCGGTGGCGGTCATAAGCAAAAGTACAGAATGATCGATTTTCTGCGCAACAAAGACGGTGTAACAGCCAAAGTTGCAACTATTGAATACGATCCAAACAGAAATGCGCGTATTGCATTGCTTCACTATGCAGATGGTGAAAAGCGATACATTATTGCACCAAAGGATTTAGAAGTTGGAGCACATGTTGAGTCTGGTAAAAAAGCAGACATAAAAGTTGGAAATGCTCTTCCTCTTCGCTATATTCCAGTTGGTACTGTTATTCACAATGTTGAATTAAAGCCAGGTGCTGGTGCAAAAATGGGTCGTGGTGCAGGTGCTGCAATTCAGCTAGTTGCTAAAGAAGGAAGTTATGCAACACTTCGTCTTCCTTCATCAGAAATGCGACGTGTTCCAATTGACTGTCGTGCAACAGTTGGTGAAGTTGGTAACGCGGAATTCGGTCTTATCAAAATTGGTAAAGCCGGACGTAACCGTTGGAAAGGCAAGCGACCTAAGGTTCGTGGTGTTGCTATGAACCCTGTGGATCACCCACATGGTGGTGGTGAAGGTAAAACTTCTGGTGGCCGTCATCCAAGTTCTCCTTGGGGTAAGGTCGAAAGCCGTACTCGTTCTAAGAAGAAGAAGTCGTCAGCAATGATTGTTCGTCGACGTAGAAGCAGAAATGCACGTCGATAGTAGAGGTAGAAGATGGCACGTAGTTTGAAAAAAGGTCCCTTCGTTGATGATCATCTATTTGAAAAAGTTGAACAACAAAACGAAGAAGGAACAAAAAAAGTAATAAAGACTTGGTCAAGACGATCAATGATTATTCCTGACATGGTAGGACACACAATTGCCGTTCATGATGGACGCAAGCATGTTCCTGTATTCATTTCAGAGTCAATGGTTGGACACAAGCTTGGCGAATTTGCACACACTCGTACATTTAGAAGTCACTCTAAAGATGAAAAGAAGGGACGCTAATCATGGCTAAAAATGCTGTTGAAGAACGCCCAACTACACGTGCAGTTGTTAAGTACATTGGTCGTTCTCCATATAAGGTTCGTCATGTTGCGAGCTTGATTCGTGGTAAAGATGCTGAGGCTGCACAAAACGAATTGTTGTTGTGTGAACGTGGTGCTGCTGACGAAGTTTCAAAACTTCTAAACAGTGCTATTGCTAATGCAGAACACAATCAACAAATTCCTGCAGAAGAACTAAGAGTTAAAGAGATTTTTGTAGACGAAGGTCCAACGATGAAGCGTTTCCGTGCACGTGCACGTGGTCGCGGTACTCGAATCTTTAAACGAACATCTCACATCACAATTATCTTGGAGAGAATGACTCAAGAAGATATTGAAGCAAAATCACAGCGCGAAGCTGGGACAGGTGCTGCAAACGCACGCGAACAACGTCGACGACGAGCAGAAGCATCAAAGGCTGCACAAAAAGCAAAGCAAGCAGCTGATGAAGAAGTAGATGAAGATGCATTATTGGAAACTGATGAGGTTGAAGAGACTGAAGCAAAAGTTGAAGCACCTAAGAAAGTAACTGGTAAGAAAAAAGCTGAAAGTGCTGAGCCAAATGCTGAAGCTAAGGGCGAAGAAGGGGAGGAACTCTCTTCCGGTTCCCAGAAGAAAGTTCCTAAAAGCAAGAAGCCAGTAGCTAAGAAAGACGAAAAAGAAGAAGAGGACGGCGAGTAATGGGTCAGAAGATACATCCGTACGGCTTTCGCCTTGGTTATACAACAGACTGGAAGTCTCGTTGGATTGCTAGCGGGCAAGAATATACAGAGAACGTTATCCAGGACTCAAAGATCCGTTCTTATCTAACAAGTCAGCTAGAACACGCTGCTGTTTCTCGAATCGAAATCGAGAGAACTGGTGATCGTGTTCGCGTTGATCTATTCACTGCACGTCCAGGAATTGTGATTGGTCGTAAAGGTGCGGAGATCGAACGTCATCGTAAGCAATTATTAAAACTTACTGGCAATCCAAAAGCGCAACTTAATGTTCAAGAAATAAAAAATCCAGAACTAGATGCGATGCTTCTAGCTCAAGGTGTTGCAGATCAGCTTGCTGGTCGTGTTTCTTTCCGTCGTGCAATGAAGCGTGCAGTCCAAACTGCTCTAAAAGCTGGTGCGCTTGGAATTAAAATCCAGTGTTCTGGTCGTTTAGGTGGAGCTGAAATGGCACGCCGTGAATGGTACCGTGAAGGACGTGTTCCTCTGCATACACTTCGTGCAGATATCGATTATGGATCAGTAAGTGCAAAAACAATTGCTGGTCGAATTGGTGTGAAGGTATGGTTATACAAAGGTGACATTGTTCCTTACAAAACTTCTCAAGATGAAAAGATCTCTCGGGAAGCAGCAATGGCAGCCGGCGAAACATCATCAGCAACACCAACACCTCGTGTTATTTCATCAGGTGGCGGAAAGCGTCGTAAAGACGCAACTGAAGAAGTTGCAGTTGAGAAGCTAGCCGATAGTGAAGAAGTCGAAGAGACAAAAGCACTAATTGGTGAAGCAGATCCAGAATTAGAAAAACTTCTAGAGGAAGAAGAAGAGATTGAGCGTCGCACTGCAAAAGGCGGACATGAAGCTCCTCACTTCCGTGGAGGAGACGATTAATCATGTTAATGCCTCGTAAAACAAAGCATCGCAAGCAAATGCGTGGTCGTATGCAAGGTATGGCTAAAGGTGGAACTGCAATCAGCTTCGGTGACTACGGCATCCAAGCGCTAGCCCCAGCTGCAGTTACTAACCGCCAAATAGAAGCAGCTCGTATTGCAATGACTCGTTACATCAAGCGTGGCGGAAAGGTATGGATCAATATCTTTCCTGACAAGCCTGTAACAAAGAAACCAAACGAAACTCGTATGGGTAAAGGTAAAGGTAGCCCTGAAGGATGGGTTGCGATCGTAAAACCTGGTCGAGTTATGTTTGAACTTTCTGGTGTGAATGAAGAAACAGCACGTGAAGCAATGAGACTTGCGATGATGAAACTTCCAATGAAAACACGCTTCATTGTTCGTGAGGAAGGTGAATAATGAGAGTAGCAGAATTTAGAAATCTTAATGATTCAGAGTTGTTAACTAAGTTCCTAGATCTTAAAGAAGAACTGTTCAACTTACGTTTTCAAAACGCAACTGGTTCTCTGGAAAAAAGTCACCTTATTAAGTCTGTTAAGAAAGATATTGCTCGCGTTGAGACAATTATTAACGAGCGCAATATAGATGCAGAAGACTCTGCTCAAGCAGAGGGAGATGAATAATGAGTACAGAAACAGAAACTAAAGCTCGTAACAGTCGTAAGGTTCGTGAAGGTATTGTTACCTCTGACGCAATGGACAAAACATGCGTTGTAACAATTACTTATCGTAAACCTCACCGTGTATATAAGAAGTTGATTCTTCAATCAAAGAAATTCTACGTACATGATGAGAACAACGAAGCTGGTGTTGGCGACCGTGTCCGCATTGCAGAAACTCGTCCTCTAAGTGCAACAAAGCACTGGAGACTCGTTGAGATAATTGAAAAGGCGAAGTAGGAACTCATGATTCAACAAGAAAGTCGACTCAAAGTTGCCGACAACACAGGTGCACGCGAAGTGCTTTGCATCAAAGTGTTGGGTGGAACTCGTCGTCGTTATGCGCGGCTAGGCGATACTTTTGTGGCAACAGTAAAAGATGCTCAACCTGGTGGTCAGGTTAAAAAGGGCGATGTAGTTAAGTGCGTAGTTGTTCGTACAAAGAAAGAGCAGCGTCGTGAAGATGGTAGCTATATCCGCTTTGACGAGAACGCATGTGTAATCATCAAAGATGATCTAACACCTCGTGGTACTCGTATCTTCGGACCAGTTGCACGTGAGCTTCGTGGTAAGAAATTCATGAGAATCATTTCGTTAGCACCGGAGGTGTTGTAATGAAAATTAAAAAAGGTGATCGAGTTCGAGTCATTTCGGGCAAGAACAAAGGAAAAGAAGGTGAAGTTTTAAGAACTTACCCTTCAAAGAACCTAGTACTTGTTGAAGGTGCAAACGTTGTAAAGAAGCACCAAAAGCAAGTTCGTTCAACAATGCAGGCCGGTATTATCGACAAAGATATGCCAATACACGTATCAAATGTGATGCTAATTGATGCAGATGGCCAGGCAACACGTGTTGGTGTTCGCATTGAAGAACAAGACGGCAAACGAGTCAAGGTTCGCTACTCAAAGAAGACAGGGAGCGCAATCTAATGGCACCTCGACTAAAAGAAAAATACTCAAAAGATATACGCGAAAGCCTAAAAAGTTCTTTGGAATTAAAGAATCTTCATCAGGTTCCAACGATCACAAAGATTGTTGTTAACTCTGGTGTTGGTAAAGCAACTCAGCAAGGAAACTTGATTGAAGGAGCAGTTAAGGACCTGACAGCTATTACAGGTCAAAAAGCTGCGATTACACGATCAAAAAAATCTATTGCAGGTTTCAAAGTTCGTGAAGGTCAAGCTATTGGTGTGAAGGTAACTTTGCGCGGCGATCAAATGTGGGAATTCTACGATCGTCTAGTTACTTTAGCTATTCCACGTGTTCGTGACTTTAGAGGATTAAATCCAAAGAGTTTTGACGGTCGTGGTAACTATACATTCGGTATAAATGAACAGTTGATCTTCCCTGAGATTAACTATGACGACATAGACACAGTACGCGGTATGGACATAACTATATGTACATCAGCAGAAACTAACGAACACGGAAAAGCTTTACTAGAAGCTCTCGGATTTCCGTTCCGTCAAGACGGGCAGAAGGGTTAATAGATAAATGGCAAAAAAAGCTCTAGTTAACAAACAGCAAAGAGAACCAAAGTTTAAGGTTCGAGGATACACCCGTTGCCGCAAGTGCGGACGTTCTCGTTCTGTGTTCAGGAAATTTGCACTTTGCCGTATATGCCTAAGAAACATGGCACATAACGGTGAATTGCCCGGCGTAACAAAGTCATCTTGGTAAAGGAGGGTAAGAAATGAACGTAACAGATCCAATCGCAGACATGCTTACCCGTATTCGTAACGCAAACATTGCAATGCATGATCAGGTAGCAATGCCATCATCAAAGCTAAAAGAAGCTGTTGCAAAAATTCTTTTGCGCGAAGGATACATCGAAGAATTTAATGTTGAAGACGTTGAAGGAAAACCATTCAAGAAACTCAACATCAAAATGAAATACTCTCCACAACGTGAGCGTGTTATAACCGGTATCAAAAAAATCTCAAAGCCTGGTCTTCGAGTGTACAAATCAGCAAATGAAGTACCTCGCGTTCTGGGTGGTATGGGAATTGCAATTATTTCAACGAGTAAAGGGGTCATCACAGACCGCGAAGCTCGTGATAGCCACATCGGTGGCGAGATCCTCTGTGAGGTGTGGTAAATGTCACGTATAGGTTCGAAACCCATTCCCGTTCCAAGCGGTGTAGAAGTTTCTGTTTCTGGTTCTGTTTGTACTGTTAAAGGTTCAAAAGGAGAGCTAAAGAACGATATCCCTGAAACTATTACTGTGAAGGTAGACGAAGGCCAAGTTGTTGTGGATCGTGCAAATGACGAGCGCCAATCAAAAGCGCTACACGGTTTAATACGTCAGCTTATTTCTAACAACATTGTTGGTGTAAGTGAAGGCTATACAAAAGCACTGGAAATTGTTGGTGTTGGTTACCGTGCTCAAGCAAAGGGCCCATCAACTTTAGAAATGGCGTTAGGCTTTTCTCACCCAGTTGTTTTTGAAGCAGCAGAAGGTGTGACTTTTGTAACTCCAACACAAACAAGAATTGAAGTATCTGGAATTGATAAGCAATTAGTTGGACAGGTAGCTGCAAACATTCGAAAGATACGAAAGCCTGAACCGTACAAGGGTAAGGGTATTCGTTACGAAGGTGAATACGTACGTCGAAAGGCTGGTAAATCAGCTAAATAGTTGATTTGAGTAAGTCGTATCTGCTGTTACAGATACGCGGAAAAAGGAAACGTAATGATAAAGACATCAAAGAACGCAAGAGAGCGTAGACACATAAGAGTTAGAAAAAAGGTTGAAGGTACTCAACAACGACCTCGCTTGTGCGTATTCCGTTCTAACAAGCACACAGTTGCGCAGTTAATCGACGATATAAATGGTGTAACAATTGCGTCAGCATCAACACATGAAAAAGGTTTCGGTACTGGATCTAATGTTGAAGCTGCTAAAAAAGTTGGCGAAACACTAGCTGCACGAGCAAAAGAAAAGGGTGTAGAGACTGCAGTATTCGATCGCGGTGGTTTTAAATATCACGGAAGAGTAGCAGCTGTTGCAGATGCAGCTCGCGAAGCAGGAATTAAGTTCTAAGGTAGATAAGCATGACAGATACAACACAACAGAATTCTCAATCAGTACCAGGAAACCTAGAAGAACGCGTCATTGCAATTAACCGTGTTGCAAAGGTGGTACGTGGTGGACGTCGCTTTGGTTTCACAGCATTAGTAGTTGTAGGTGATGGCAACGGTCGCGTTGGGCTTGGATACGGAAAAGCCAAAGAAGTTCCGGCTGCAATTCAAAAAGGTATTGAAGAAGCGAAGAAAAATGTTTTCTCTGTTCCTCTAGCTGGCGGAACAGTAACTCACTTAAACACTGGTAAGCATGACTCTGCACGAGTTATGTTAAAGCCTGCAGCGCCTGGTACTGGTGTTATCGCTGGTGGTGCTGTTCGTACAATCCTAGAAGCAGCAGGTGTGAATAACATTCTTGCTAAATCACTAGGTAGTGCAAATGCAATTAACGTAAGCTATGCGACAATCAATGGTCTTAAAACTTTGAAGAGGCCAGAAGATGTTGCACGTTTACGTGGGAAGTCTCCTGAAGAAGTAACAACAAAAGGTATGTATGCTTCTTACAAAGAGTCACAACGCAATCAGCGCGAAGTTGCCGGCGCAGCAAATGAATCCGGTTCGAGTAAGAAAGACTCTAAGGGAGCATAACAATGGCAAAGATTGTAGTAACTCAAGTTAAGAGCACAATCGGCTCTAAACCAAAGCACCGCGGAACTATCCGTGCACTTGGTTTGGGCAAAATTGGTCGCTCAAGAATCCATGAAGATACACCAGTTATTCGTGGCATGATTCATCATGTTGCGCACTTGGTAGAAGTTGAGGAAAAGTAATGGCTATCAAGATTAATGATCTAGCTCCAGCAGAAGGCGAGAAGCGTGCAAAGAAGCGCGTAGGTCGTGGTATTGCTGGTAAAGGTGGCAAAACTGCAGGTCGTGGTACTAAAGGTCAACATGCTCGTAACACTGTGTTTGCAGGTTTCGAGGGTGGTCAAATGCCAACCTATCGTCGTTCACCAAAGGCAAAAGGTTTCAATAACCCATTCCGTGTTGAATACCTATCAATTAACTTAGATACTTTGTCTGGCAATTTTGATGCTGGTACAAATGTTGATCCAGGTTCAATGCGAACAGCAGGTGTTGTGAAAAAACAAGGTTTTGTTAAGGTGCTTGGTCGTGGAACAATCGACAAAGCTCTTAACGTTAAGGCTCATGCTTTTTCTGCAAGTGCAAAGGCTGCAATTGAAGCTGCAGGCGGAACATGCGAGATAGTACCTCTACCTTGGGGTGAAGGTCGCCGTCCAGCACAGGGAAGCCAGTTCACTAACCGCTAAAATCATCCAACTTCACTTACATGATTATTTGAGACTAAAGTCTCTATTTATGACAAAACTCCGTGCTGCCATATGGGATTGCAATGGCACTTGGTTCAACGATGAACGAGTATATGAAGTTTGTGCTGCAATAGCATTTAAAGAAATCTGCGGTGTTGAAATGTCGCATGAAGACTACATGCGACACTTTTTTGGTAAAGCCACTTCAATAGAAGATACTAAAAAGTTTTTATTGGAACACGAATACGACAACTTCGATGTTATTCCAAAAGTCTTTGCTTACGAAGATCAACTTTATGTCGAAATGTTGATGACTGGTCATATTACTGTTCGTCCAGGCGTATTAGAAATGTTTCACGCGTTAAAAGATCATGGTTGTGCACAAGCAATTGCTACTGGGGCACAGAGAGCACATATAGATTTATTGTGGGAGTTGTTTGATCTTCCTCCTGTTGACCTTGCAGTGACTTCAGATAACGTTCTTTATCCAAAACCACATGAAGAAACTTTTCGTCAAGCAGCTATGGGTCTAAATGTAAATCCAGCTCATGCCGTTGGGTTTGATGACTCTATAGTTGGTGTATCCTCTGCTTCTAACGCTGGAATTTGTGCAGTGGGTATAACTGATGAGGTTTATACGAGTGATTTATTAAAGGAAGCTTTAGGCAATGCAGGCGCATTACATATTGGCCCATTTTCTACCATGACGTTAGAGCATGTTTTGGCTGCTCATCAGATGCATTTGGACAGACACTACAGTTCTAATTTGGAAGTGCCTGCCTTAGAAAGATCTTTCGGAATAACTTTTAATTAGAGGAGTTATATTTAGCATGGCAATTACACGACTCAATCATGCTGTTCTTTATGTGAGAGATGCTTCTAAAGCAGGCCAATGGTATAAAGATGTTTTTGACATGGAAGAAATCGCGGCTATGCCAGGTGCCATTTTTTTAAAATTTAAAAACACTAAGAATGATCATGATCTAGGTTTATTTTCCTTAGGTGAAAATGCCCCAATTTTGCCAAGAGGTGCAGCAGTAGGGTTATATCATCTTGCATGGCAAGTTGAAACGCTAAATGACCTAGTCGAATATGAGAAAAAACTTAAAGATCACAATTGCTTTGTTGGGGCGAGTGACCATGGTGAGACAAAAAGCCTATATGGCCACGACCTAGATGGCAATGAGTTCGAAATCATGTGGATTGTACCTAGTGAGCTAGTGGAACCAGGCGATAATATGAAGACCCAGAGGCTGGATCTAAACAAAGAAATCGTACGTTTTGGGGCTGATACTCCTGGTCGTGAATTGTAAGAAAATTTAGTATCGAGCCTACTTATAAGCATGATCCGCGCTAGGATATCAAACGCTAAAAACCTCGTGTTCTAGTTGGAGGAACAAAATTGTTAAACCGCCTATCTTTAATGTTTCGCATTGAAGACCTACGTAAAAAGATTCTATTTACTCTATTAGTTATCGTTATCTACCGCGTTGGTTCTTTCATCATCCTTCCATACGTAAATTACGATACAGTCCAAAGAACACTAGGTAACGATGCAATCTTTTCAGAAGAGGGTGGCGGCCTGCTTAACTATTTTGCGCTACTTGCTGGTGGTGGATTACGAAATCTGGCAGTTTTTGCATTGGGAATCATGCCTTACATTACGGCAAGTATTATCATGCAGTTACTTGGTGAAATTATTCCAAAGATTAAATCATGGAAAGAAGAAGGCCCAGAAGGTCAAAAGAAAGTTACACAGACGACTCGCTATGTAACAATACTTCTAGCGCTTTTACAAGCTTCAGTTCTTGTTTATCAATTGAATCAAGGGCAACTTTACGGCCAAAGCTTCTCAACTGGAGAAGATAGCTTGGTGGAAACATTCTTAGTAGCAAATATGACTACGCCAAAATTCCTATTTATGATTTTGACATTAGTGGCTGGTACTGCATTGCTCATGTGGCTTGGTGAATTGATCACAGCCAAAGGTATTGGTAACGGTATGTCTATTCTGATTTTTGCTTCAGTTGCATCTTCAATACCATTTCAATTTGCAGCGCTATGGACGCAAGGTGACAAGGCGCAATTCTTTGTTATGGCAGCAATTGGTGTTGCGATGATTGCGGGCGTTGTGTTTATTGAATCAGGTCAACGAAGGATACCTGTTCAGTTTGCTAAGCGTGTAGTAGGTAGAAAGATGATGGGGGGACAAAGCACATACATCCCTATCAAAGTCAATACTGCAGGTGTTGTTCCAGTTATCTTCGCTCAATCTCTATTGTTGTTCCCAGCATTACTGGCTGGATTAGCAAATAACGATGCGATTAGAGATTTTGTTGATAAGCATTTCATTAACGGTCAATCATGGTGGTACTTAGTTGCAGAAGTGTTGTTGATTTTAGGTTTTGCATACTTCTATACCTACATAGCATTCAACCCTTCTCAACAAGCAGACATAATTCGCAAACAAGGCGGATACATTCCAGGTATAAAACCAGGATATGACACGGAACGTTATCTAACGCGTATTGTTAATAGAATCACATTGCCTGGTGCTATGACGATTGCATTTATCGCTGGTCTGCCAATTGCAGTTTCTATCATTTGGAACATAACACAGTTCCCATTTGGTGGTACCTCCATGTTGATTATCGTTGGTGTTGCATTGGAAACAATGAAGCAGATCGACTCACAAATGTCGTTGCGTAACTACGAAGGCTTTCTAACTAAGTAGCAATAATTAGCACATCATTAGGAATAAATACGCTATAAAGTATTAGTCTTTAGCTAATGGATGCTCCACGTTTAATTGTTTTTGGAAAGCAAGGTGCCGGCAAGGGAACCCAAGCTGAGCTGTTGGTTGAGAACTATTCTTTAACTCATCTTTCTACTGGTGATATTTTCCGTGCAGCAATAAAAGAGGGTACCCCAGCTGGTAAAGAAGCACGGTCGTATATAGATCAGGGCGAGCTTGTTCCTGACGAAACTGTCATAAAAGTAGTTCAAGAAAAGTTTGGATCTTCGCCAGAACTATTAGATAAAGGCTTTGTCTTGGACGGATTTCCGAGAACCCAATCACAAGCATTTGCATTAGAAAAGCTATTACAAGAAAAAGATTCGCCTTTGCATTGTGCAATAAATATTGATGTTCCTCGTGAAGTTGTTTTATCTCGTTTAACTGGTAGAAGAGTTTGTGTTGAGTGTGGTGCTATCTACCATGTAGAGCATCCACCTCAAACACCATGGATATGTGATCGTTGTGGCGGTGACGTGAAGCAACGTGCTGATGATTCAGAATTAGCGATTAATAGAAGATTAGATATCTACGAAAAAGAAACTTTGCCACTGCTAAGTTTCTATGAGGATAGAAATCTATTGGAAGAAGTTAATGGCGAAGGTAGCGCTGAAGAAGTGTTCGAACGCGTCGACGAAATAATTAAATCCAGAGTTAAATAAACCTGTTGTTAACTATTGGCCTTTCACAAGCTCGTAAAGAAGGCGGTAAGGTGCCTAAAAAACCTAAGAATAAGAAGTAATGTCCGATATTGCTGATTATTTTGTATTAATTAGCTGATGATTGCTGCAAAAACATAAATATCTTGCTAATTTCGCCGAAACTTAACATATGTTAAATCGGCCACTATCTCTTGCTAAATATATTGCCTACACCTTCGTGCTCGTAGCGCTTATTTCGATGCCGTTATTTATGTCAGATATCAAAACTGCAGGCGCGGCTACTACGTTGACTGTTAATTCTACTGGCGATGGATCTGATTCTGACCCTGGTGATGGTGTTTGTGAAGTTTCTGATGGCGAATGTACTTTGCGTGCTGCGATTCAAGAATCAAATTCGTTGGCAGGTGCAGACACAATTGAATTTGGAATAACTGGACTGCCAAGTTTCACAAATAATGGGCAAGATGGATATACGATTCCCCTCAATGATCCTTTGCCGTTAATCACATCCGAAATTATCATCAATGGATATAGTCAACTTGGGGCTCAAGCGAATAGTGCAATAGCTCCTCAACCATTTAACGGAACGTTGCTTATAGAAATTGATGGTACTGCATTAGCTAATACATTTCCTACGCAAGAAGCTTGTGTGTTATTTGGCTCAGGTGCAGATAACTCAGAAATGAGAGGGCTCGTTGTAAATAAATGTGGTGGCGACGGTGTTCAACTTTTTACCGCTAACTTTGTAGATATCAAGGGAAATTATATTGGCACGGATCCTGAAGGTTTGTTGGATGAAGGTAATGGTAGAGACAACGACACTATCTGTACCGGTTCGGGTATACAATCGATTTCAAGTAATAATTTAGTAGTCGGCGGAACTTTGCCTCAAGATCGAAATATTATTGCTGGCAATCAATGCGATGATATCTTTGTACAAAATGAAGCTGATAACGCAAATGAATCAAGAGACAACATAGTTCAAGGTAACTATATCGGATTAGGTGCAGATGGTTTAACTGCATTGCCAGCAGGCTATGAAGCTGGTTTAGGTAACGCTATCTTGTTTGGAAACTCACACGATGATTTAATCGGTGGAACTGATCCAGGCGCTATCAATGTTGTTTCAACATCATATGAATTTGGCTTATCTTTTAGAGATGGTTGCTCTGGAACCGTAATACAAGGAAATTATGTTGGTACTGATTACACGGGTAATGCATCATTGTCACATGGTTTGGGCACAGGAAATATAAACACTGGAGTGCATATTTTTGCTCTTGCCGGTATGGATCCTTCTCATGATTTTTTAGTTGGGGGCACAACTCCAGAAGCCAGAAATGTGATTGCAGGAAATTTTAATTCTGCAGGAGGATGGGTTGCTGGAGGTGTGGCAATCGAAGATGGGGCTTATAACAATAGAGTTATAGGAAACTACATTGGGGTCGGAGCAGACGGCTTAACTGAGTTAGGCAATCAAGGTCCTGGCGTGGAGCTGTATGTCAATGGAACGAACAATAATATTATCGGAGGCACAACTTCTGAAGAAGCAAATGTCATTGCACACAATGGTGGTGCAGGCGTTTGGATTGGGAGGCAATCTAGTGAAACAGTTTCGAATGCAGCTGTACTAGGTAACAGCATCTTTAATAATGACGGTTTAGGAATTGACCTGGGCGATTTAGGAGTAACTGAAAATGATGATACCGATCCTGACTCAGGACCTAATGATCTTTTGAACTTTCCGATAATAATTTCAACAGATGAGAGTGGTGGAAACACAACCATTGAATATGAATTGGATGTTCCAGCGGGAGAATATAGAATCGAATTTTTCCGTAACACAATTTTGGATACTAGTGGAAATGGTGAGGGAGAAATTTTCTTAGGTTTTGATGAGATTGTACATAGTGGATTGGGCGTAGAAACATTTACCCATCTCTTAACGGGTGTAGGAATCATCAATATTGCAATGACTGCAACTGAAATCGACGATTCAACGCCAAGCGGTTTTGGTGCAACAAGTGAATTTGGCGGAAATGCTCCGCCCGTCGTCGATACTAATGTTACTAAAGCTTTGCTTAATCCGGATGATATCGCTATTGGAGCTGATGTCCAATATATGTTTACTTTGTCAAATGATGGCGATGTAGAGGTAGATTTGTCGTTGTTTACAGGTAATAACCCAGGAGCAGATTCAATATTCCTTGACGTGCTGCCACCTGATTTAGATTTCGTCTCGATAAATAATCCTAATATTACATGCACGGCTTTTGGTGATGGCTCTGCATCTGGTTTAGGGTCAGCATTAGGAAATCACGCTGACTATGAACTGGTCAACTGTGGCTGGACCGGTCCTCAGACTTTTTTACAGCCAGGTGATTCTTTAGAAGTTATATTCACAACAGAAGTTGTAAATGATAGTGATCTAATATTTACTAACTACGTGATATCCGCAACTTTTCCTGGAGATCCTGACATAGCAACTATGGCTGGAACTTACTCTAGTGGTGGAGATGTTTTAGATGCCTTGCGTGAAACATCAGCAGGTAACTTCTCGTTAGCTGAATTTCTTGGGCCAGTATCTACAACAACACCAGGGTCTAATGTTGGAAACAACAATGCAGCTGGATCCTTGTCAGTAACCGGAATAAATATGACGGCCGCTATTTTCTTAGCAGCAATGCTTATATCGCTAGGTCTGCTAATTCGTAGGAAACGTAGAATTAATCTTTCTTAGTCGGAAGTAATTTCCAAGCAGTTGGAAGCAGGGCTCCTGCAAACATTGCTTTTAGGAAGTCACCAACCAAAAACGGTGCAACTCCATAGGCAATTGCATTAGGTTCATTCATTGGTCCAGTAACTGGAATGTTTAATTTATGAGCGAGCCAAAGCGCGCCTAATGTATAGATGATCGCAGATCCAACAACAAATGAAGCAAATGCTCCATATACAGTACGGTCATTTTGTTTTTCTGCCATCAGGCCAACAATAAAAGATGCGATTATGAAACCAACTAGATATCCACCTGTTGTACCTGTGGCAACTTTGACTCCCGATGTACCTTCGGCATAAAAAGGTAAGAATAGTCCCATCACTAAATATAAAAGTTGTGATGAAGCGCCTAATTTAGATCCAAGTATTGCTCCAGAAGCTAAAACTGCGAAAGTCTGCCCTGTGATAGGAACAGGTGTGAAGGAAAGTTTTATTGAAACTTGAGCCATGAGCGCTGTAAATAGCGCAAAACCAGCTACTAGTGTGGCTTGCCCGGCTTTAGTCTTCAAAAATTCGTTATTGAATGAAAAAGCAAGTGTTTTTGGTGCTGTAATAGTTGTCATGGCTGAAAATTCTATATATAAGGTATGCTTTACCAGGAATTACTTGCGAGCAACAGTTCCCACCTTCTGAAGGTCCGTCCTTTCTTTTCGGACAAACCGCTCGACTTGGCGTCTATATGTCCGAATCCACTAGTATTTATCTCTGTCCAAAAAACTATTGGTCTAGTGTGACGCGGCAATTTCACACTAAACCGCCGGAAGAAAAGAGCAAAGCTTGTCTAAAGAAGACGTAATCGTCCTAGACGGAACAGTCAGTGAAGCTTTAGGTAATGCGATGTTTCGAGTCGAACTCGAAAATGGTCACAAGATCATTGCTCAAATATCTGGAAAAATGCGTATGCACTACATCCGTATTTTGCCAGGTGACAAAGTCCAGGTTGAACTTACAACTTATGATCTCAACCAAGGACGCATAACTTACCGGTATAAGTAGTAAAGACATTTCGTCACAAAGCAAACCTGTAAAAACAAAAAGGTAGACAATGAAAGTTCGTCCATCCGTAAAAAAGATGTGTGAGAAGTGTCGCGTTATTCGTCGACATGGATCAGTTCGCGTCATCTGTGAAAACCCTCGACATAAACAACGTCAAGGCTAATAGGAAAGGCATAAGAATTTATGGCACGTATCGCCGGCGTCGACATACCGCGTGAAAAGCGTCTCGACATTTCGCTCTCTTATATCTATGGCATTGGCCGCAAAACTGCGTCACAAATATGTGAAGCAACAAATCTTCCAGGACAAACTCGTGTACGCGAGTTAACTGAAGAAGAAGTTGCAAAATTGCGCCAATACATAGATGCAAACATCAAGGTAGAAGGTGACCTTCGTCGTGATGTTTCTCAAAATATTAAACGCAAGATGGAAATTGGCAGCTACCAAGGCATTCGCCACCGTCGTGGTCTTCCTGTTCGCGGACAACGTACAAATACAAATGCTCGTACACGTAAAGGTCCAAAGAAGACTGTAGCTGGTAAGAAGAAGGTAACTAAGTAATGGCAACAGCACAAAAATCTCGTCGCCCTAAGCGTAAAGAAAAGAAAGATGTTTTCTACGGCGTGGCGCACATTAAGAGTTCATTCAACAACACTATTGTTTCTATATCTGATCAACAGGGGAATGTCATTTCATGGGCAAGCTCTGGTCAGGTTGGTTTCAAAGGTTCAAGAAAATCAACACCTTATGCTGCACAACAAGCAGCAGAGGTTGCTGGTAAAGCTGCAATGGAGCACGGTGTTAAAAAAGTTGATGTATTAGTTAAGGGGCCAGGTTCTGGTCGTGAAACAGCAATCCGTTCATTGCAAAATGTTGGGATTGAAGTTGTTGGAATTAAGGATGTGACACCTCTACCTCATAATGGTTGTCGTCTTCCTAAAAGAAGGAGAGGATAATCATGGCTAGATATACAGGTCCTGTTTGTCGTCTTTGTCGTCGTGAGCGTGTAAAACTTTTCTTAAAAGGCGCGAAGTGCGATTCAATGAAATGCCCAATCGAGCGCCGTCCTTACCCTCCAGGTCAACATGGTCGTGGACGTGTTCGCGAAACTGAGTACTTAGCTCAGCTACGTGAAAAGCAGAAGGCTCGTCGTATATATGGTGTATTGGAAAAGCAATTCCGTATCACTTTCAAAGAAGCAGCACGTCGCGGTGGTAAGACAGGTGACAACTTGCTTCAACTTTTAGAGACTCGTTTAGACAATGTTGTTTACCGTGCAGGTTTTGCAGCATCCAGAAGTCAATCTCGACAATTCATTCGTCACGGACACATTTTGGTAAATGGGAAACGCGTAGATATTCCTAGCTACCAGCTAAAGAAGGGCGATGAAATTGCTCTTACTCAAAAAGCTAAAGAAATGATTGTTGTACGTCACTCTATAGAAGTTGTTGATCACACAGCTCCTATGTGGCTGGACGTTAACAAGAACGATGCATCCATCAAGGTTGCAGAGCTGCCCATTCGTGAGCAGATCGATATCCCTGTCCGCGAACAGCTCATAGTCGAGCTTTACTCGAAGTAATACCGGTTCTTAAAAGGAGAACAAATGCTTATCATTCAAAGACCAGAAGTAGAAGCTGCAGACCAAATAGGTAACACGCAAAAGTTTACGATTTCACCTTTAGAGCCTGGCTTTGGTCAAACTCTTGGTAACTCGATACGTCGTACATTGTTGTCATCTATACCAGGTGCAGCAATCACACAAGTACAGTTCGACTCAGCGTTACACGAGTTTGATGTTATCGCTGGTGTTAAAGAAGATGTTACTGACGTCATCTTAAACTTAAAAGATGTTGTTCTTACTTGTAATGCAGACGAGGCCGTTCAAGCTCGTATTGAAAAGAGTGGCCCTGGTCAAATTACAGCAGCTGACATACAAGTTGGCCCAGAAGTAGACATCATCAACCCAGACTTAGTAATTGCAAACCTGAACGATAAAGCTCAGTTCGCATGTGATATTACTATCGAACAAGGTCGTGGATATTTAAGCGTTGACCGTGCTAAAGGATCAAACACAATCGGTATCATTCCAATTGATGCAATCTTTTCACCAGTTCGTCGTGTTAGCTACTCAGTTGCACCAACTCGTGTTGAGCAAGCAACTAACTTCGACGAGCTAACAGTCGAAATCGAAACAGATGGTTCAATGACTCCACGTGAATCGTTAGCTAGTGCAACATCAACATTGCAAAACCTAATGGCTCTTATCTCAGAACTTTCTGAGAATCCACAAGGCCTAGAACTAGGTGAACTTGCTCCTACAAGCACAACATCTCCTGATCTAGAACTAAGCGTTGATGAATTAGACCTAAGCGAACGTCCTCGCAACTGCTTGCGTCGTGCACGTATCGAAACAATTGGTCAATTGTTGTCACAAAGTCCAGAAGAACTACTAGCACTAACTAACTTTGGTCAAAAATCACTAGACGAAGTTATTGAAAAGCTAGACGAGCGCGGTTTGGCACTACCAAACAAGCATTAAAGATTAAAAGGAACCAGCTATGGCTACTCCAAAAAAAGGACCACGTTTAGGACGTGACCCAAAACACCAAAACTTAATAGAGTCAACATTAGCTCGCCAATTTTTTACTCTTGGAGCTATTGAAACAACTTTGACAAAAGCAAAGATTTTGCGCCCAGAGCTAGAGCGTATGATCACAAAGGCTCGTAAAGGTAATAACCAACACATACAACGCCAACTAGTTGCAAAACTCCGCGATAAGGGCGTTGCTCATCGTTTGGTTACAGAGATTGCACCTCGATACGAATCTCGTCCAGGTGGTTACACGAGGATCTTAAAACTAGGACCACGTCCTGGCGATAAAGCTCCAATGGC
>Ga0209573_1002758_pt1 | contig 21221 bp, 12 predicted proteins | sample TNRBio252014_DNA_FD_185870 | JGI IMG/M metagenome (GOLD analysis project Ga0209573, IMG submission 185870) | Wastewater treatment Type I Accumulibacter community from EBPR Bioreactor in Madison, WI, USA - TNR Reactor_6/25/2014_ DNA (SPAdes)... | ecosystem: Engineered > Bioreactor > EBPR >...
GGTGGGCCTGGCTGTAGGCGCTGAGCAGACGCTCGGCATCCACGGCCGTGTATTTCTGGGTGGTGGCCAGGGAGGCATGACCCAGCAGTTCCTGAATGGATCGCAGGTCCGCTCCGGCCCCCAGCAAATGGGTCGCAAAACTGTGGCGCAGGGCGTGGGGCGTGGCCGAAGCTGGAAGTCCGAGGCGGGCCCGCAGCTTTTGTACTGCAGCCTGCACATGGCGCGGCGTCAGCGGCCCCCCACGATGCGCCCGGAAAAGCGGCGCGTCGCCCGTAGAGAGCCAAGGCGTCGCCTGGCGATAGGATTCGACAGCTTCAGCGACGGCGGGAAGAACCGGCACAATCCGGGTCTTGGAGCCCTTGCCGGTAATCCGCAATGATGGGCCTAGCGGTGCATCCGCCCCCGTCAGGGACAAGGCCTCAGAAATCCGCAGGCCGCAGCCGTAGAGTAGCGAGAGCACGGCCTCGTCACGCGCCGCCTCCCACGGGTCCAGATCCGGGTCGGCTCCAGGTTCAGCGAGCAGCCCCAGCGCTTGATCTTCATTGACGGGCCGCGGCAGGGACGGCTTGACCCGTGGTCCACGAACGAGAGCGACCTGCGGTGACGGTTTCCCATGGCGCAGGTCGAGGAAGCGGTGAAAGGCGCGGATGGCCGACAGGGTCTGGGACAGGGAGCGAGCCTGGAGGCCCCGCTCGCCCGTGCGGCGATCAGCCAGGTGGGCGCGAACCTCGGCGGCGCGAACGCCGGCCAGACTGTCGAGATCGACGGGCTCGCCACGATAGGTCTGGAGGAAGGCGACATAGCCGCGAGCGATGCGGCCATAGGCTTCGACGGTGCGCGGCGAGGCGCGGCGCTCATGGACCAGCCAGTCCAGCCAGGCCTGGACCGCCTGGTCGCCGGTCACGCGGCCGGGTCCAGCACCGGCCAGCGGTCGGCGACGCGCTCGACCACGCGGGTGACGAAGGCGATCAGCTCGGCCCCCATGTCGGCCGTGAAGCCGTCGGGATCCGAGGCCCCGAAGGCGACGATGGCGTCACGCTCGCCGTTCCAGAGCGCCATACGGACCAGGGCCATGCTGTTGACCTCGGCCCCGCGGGCACCGAACAGAGCCCCCTGGTGGTCCGCCGGACCAAGGCGCTGGAGTCCGTGCTCCCCCAGCATCCGGGCGACGGAATCGGGTTCAAGCAGACGCCAGCCAAAGGGTGCCGCACCTGGGCGCTCCAGGCAGATGCTGGCGGCCACCAGACCGAAGCGAGCCTGGCAGGCGTGATCCAGCCTCGTGGCCAGGTCGGTGTGATTGCGTGATTCCAGCAGGTCCAGCACCGTCACATGGGTCTGGGCCTGGGCCGAGAAGTTGGCGCGCGCCACGTGTTCGATGGCGCGACGAGCCCCAGATTCGCGCTGGACGGCGGCCTCGAGACGCGACAGGGCGGCCGGGCCGAAGGCCACGACGTTCTCTGCCGGGCGCAGTCCAACCTCGGTCAGGAACTCGTGGTCAGACAGCAGATGCTCGGGATGCGCCTTCAGCCAGGCGCGCAGGTCCGGCCAGACACCGGGCGCTTCATCCCCCGATTTTGCCTCGCGTTCGGCGCCGCCCAATGGTCCGCTCCCTAGATGGTTTGGCCGGTGCCGGCCCAGTCCTTCAGGAAGGCATCAAGCCCCTTGTCGGTTAAGGGGTGTTTGACGAGCGCCGAAAAGACGTCTGGCGGCAGGGTGGCGGCGTCGGCTCCGGCCAGGGCCGCGCCGGTCACATGGCCGACATTGCGCAGCGATGCGGCCAGGATCGACGTATCGTAGCCGTACTGGTCGTAGATGGCCCGGATCTCGTGCAGCAGCCCAAGCCCGTCCGCCCCGTGGTCGTCCAGACGGCCGACGAAGGGCGAGACGAAGGTGGCCCCGGCCTTGGCCGCCAGCAGGGCCTGGGCAGCCGAGAAACACAAGGTGACGTTCGTCGAGATTCCCTCGGCGGTAAACGCAGCGGTGGCGCGCAGGCCGTCCATGGTCAGCGGCAACTTGACCACGACGTTATCGGCGATCGCGGCCAGCTTGCGGCCTTCGCTCAGCATGGTGGCGGTATCCGTTGCGGCCACCTCTGCGGAGACGGGCCCCTCGACGGCGGCGCAAATCTCGGCGATGACCTCCTTGATGGGCCGACCGGATTTGGCGATCAGCGATGGGTTTGTGGTGACCCCGTCCACGAGTCCCGTGGCGGCCAGGTCCTTGATGTGCGCCGTCTCGGCGCTGTCGATGAAGAGCTTCATGGGAACGATGTTTAGCGAGCATCGCCGGCTCACGCGAGAGCCGTGGTGAAGGTTGCATCGGTCCTGTTACCGCTGCCGTTGCCGGAGGCGTTTGACTATGCGGTGCCGGACGGCTGGACAGTTTCAGTCGGTGATCATGTCGTCGTGCCGCTGGGGCCGCGGCGGATGCGCGGTCTGGTTCAGGAGGTGCGCGAGGTCACCGGGTCGAACCGGCGGCTCCGCGAGGTCGAGGAGCGGCTCGAACAGCCGTCGGTGCCGGAGAGCGCCATGGCCTTTCTGGACTGGGCCGCGCGCTGGACCCTGACGCCGCCGGGCGAGATGGCGTTTCTGGCGACGCGCGGCCTGTGGAGCCCCGAGCCTCGGCCAGAACGGCGGCTGCGCCGGGTGGCGGGCCGCGATCCGGCGCGCTCGACCGATGCCCGGCAGCGTGTGCTGGAAGCGCTGGGCGACAACGAGGCCGCCTCGATGGCCGATTTGGCCCGGGCGGCGGGCGTCTCGGCGGGCGTGGTCAAGGGTCTGGTCGACGAAGGTGTGCTGGCCGTCGTCGAGATTGCACCGGGCGAGCCATTCGGGACGCCGGACCCTGACCACCAGCCTGCGGATCTTAATCCTGACCAGGCTGCGGCGGCGCGACGACTGAGCGAGGCGATCGATCGGAAGGCTTTTGCTCCGGTGCTGTTGGACGGGGTGACCGGCTCGGGCAAGACCGAGGTCTATCTGGAGGCGGTGGCGCACCTGCTGCGGCGCGAGCCGAACGCCCAGATCCTGATTCTGTTGCCCGAGATCGCGCTGACGCAGGCGGTGATTCGACGCATCGCCGACCGCTTCGGGGCCGAACCTGCCGAATGGCATTCCAACGTCCCGCCGCCGCAGCGTCGACAGGTCTGGGAGGGGGTGAGATCGGGGCGAGCGCGCATCGTCGTCGGCGCGAGGTCGGCCCTGTTCCTGCCATTCATCCGTCTACGGATGATCGTCGTGGACGAAGAGCACGACGGCTCGTTCAAACAAGAGCAGGGCATCGTTTATCACGCCCGCGATCTGGCGGTGGCAAGGGCCAATCAGGGCGGGGCCCTGGTGGTGCTGGCCTCGGCCACGCCGTCACTGGAGACCCTGACCAACGCCGAGCAGGGGCGCTACGCCTGGGTCCGGCTGGCGGCGCGGCACGGGGCGGCGGAACTGCCAGATATTCAGCTGATCGACCTCAGGGCGACGCCGCCGGACAAGGGGCGCTGGCTGTCGCCACCGCTGGTCGAGGCCATGGTGCAGACCCTGTCGCGCGGCGAGCAGACGCTGCTGTTCCTGAACCGCCGGGGCTATGCGCCGATGGTGCTGTGCAAGGCCTGCGGCGAGCGGATGACGGCGCCGGACAGCGATTCCTGGCTGGTGGAGCATCGCTATACCGGGCGGCTGGTCTGTCATCTGACCGGGTTCTCGATGCCGAAGCCGGATCGCTGTCCGGCCTGCGACGCCGCCGACAGCCTGGTGTCGATTGGACCCGGCGTCGAGCGGATCGCCGAGGAGGCGGCCGAGCGCTTCCCGGAGGCGCGGATCGCCGTCTTTTCGTCCGACACCATCCCGGACGCCGCTTCAGCGCGCGAACTGGTGCGACAGATGGCCGAGGGCGAGATCGACATTCTGGTGGCCACCCAGGCGGCAGCCAAGGGGCATAACTTCCCCAACCTGACCCTGGTGGGCGTGGTCGACGCCGATCTGGGCCTGAAGGGCGGCGACCTGCGGGCGGCCGAGCGGACCTTTCAACTGCTGATCCAGGCGGCGGGCCGGGCCGGGCGGGCGGATCGACCGGGGCGGGCATTGCTCCAGACCTGGTTGCCGGAACAGCCGGTGATGCAGGCCCTGCAGGCCATGGACCGGGACGCCTTTACCGAAGCGGAGGGGCAGGGGCGCCAGATGATGGGCCTGCCGCCCTATGGACGGCTGGCGGCGCTGATCCTGTCGAGCCCCGATCCAGAGGCGCTGGATCGCGTCTGCCTGGAGCTGGCCCGGCGTATTCCGACAGCTGATCGAGGTCTATGGGCCGGCGGATGCGCCGCTGGCGCTGGTGCGGGGGCGACGCAGGAAGCGGTTTCTGGTCCGGGCGGACCGGGATGTGGACGTGCAGGCGTATCTGAGGGCCTGGCTATTCGAGATGAAGATCCCCGGGAGCGTACGGCTGAGGGTTGACGTCGACCCGTATTCCTTCCTCTAGCGACCGCGCGTCTGCTTCTTCCAGAGCGCGGCATATTCGCCGCCGGCGGCCACCAATTTGTCGTGCTTGCCCCGTTCGACGATGCGACCGGCCTTCAGAACCAGGATTTCGTCGGCGTCGGCGATGGTGGAGAGGCGGTGAGCGACCACCAGGGTCGTGCGACCTTTGCGGGCGCGGCGCAGGGTCGCCTGGATGGCGGCTTCGGTGCGGCTGTCCAGAGCCGAGGTGGCTTCGTCCAGGATCAGGACGTGCGGCTCGGCCAGAAGGGCGCGGGCCAGGCCGACGCGCTGGCGCTCTCCCCCGGACAGCTTCAGGCCGCGTTCGCCGACGCGGGTCGCCAGACCGTCTGGCAGGGCACGGATGAAGTCCCCCAGCTCGGCCGCCTCGGCTGCGGCCCAGATGACGGCGTCATCGACGTCGGGGCGGGCAAAGCCGATGTTGGAACGCAGGGTGTCGTTGAACAGCGCCACGTCCTGGGGCACGAGCGCCACAGCCTGCCGCAGGGACGCCTGGGTCACGGCCCGGGCATCGTGACCGTCGATGAGCACCCGACCGGCCTGCGGATCGAGGAGGCGCAAGGCCAGCTTGACGATGGTCGACTTGCCCGAACCGGATGGGCCGACCAGGGCCATGGTCTTGCCCGGCCGGATCCGGAAGCTGATGTCACCCAGCCCCACGGAACGCGCGGAATGGCGATAGCCCACATGTTCAAAGGCGACCTCGCCGCCACCCGCGTGCGCCGGCGCGGGTAGATCGACGGCGTCGGGGGCATCAGCGATGTCGGGACTCTGGCGCGTCAGGTCGAGCATGGCTTCCATATCGATCAATGACTGCCGGATCTCGCGGTAGGCGAAGCCGAGCACATTGAGCGGCTGGTAGAGGGATATCAAAATCAGGACACACGCGGTGACATCGCCTGGCCCCATCCGTCCCGCCATGGCCTCCATGCCCGCAAGCACCGCCATCAAGCCCAGGCCCAGATTCATCACCAGCGTCTGGCCCGCATTGAGTAGAGCCAGGGAGTTGTTCGCCTTGACGGCGGCGGTGGCGTAGGTGCTCAGGGCCGCTTCGTAGCCCGCCGTGGCGCGCGCCTCGGCCCCGAAGGACTTGACCGTCTCGTAGTTGATGAGGGAATCGACCACCAGACCGGCCGCCTCTGCCTCGGCGGTGTTCAGTTCGCGACGATGCCGGATACGCCAGTCCGAAACGGCCAGGGTAAAGACGACATAGACAGCGATGGTGCCCACCGCCACCAGGGCGAACCGCCAGTCATAGGCCCCGGCCAGAACCGCGGCAGCCAGGATCAGTTCGAGGATGGTCGGCCCGATGTTGAAAGCGAGGATCCGTAGCAGGAACTCCGACGATCGCGCGCCTCGCTCGACAATGCGCGACAGGGCCCCGGACTTCTTGGTCTGATGGAAGTCGAGGGACAGGCTCAGGGCGTGGCTGAAAGCCTCGGTGGCGGCGGTGCGCTTCGTCGCCTCCGACACGGCGGTGAACAGGGCGTCGCGCGCCTGGGGCATGGCTGACGAAAAGAACCGAATCGCGGCCCAGCCCACGGCGAAGGCGCCGAATCCCAGGCTGATACCCAGAACCGGTCGATCCTGGCCGGCGAGCTGGTTGACGGCGGCCCCCAGAGCCAGCGGTGCCAGAACCCCGAGGAGCTTGCCCGCGATGGTCAGGATGAGCGCGAAGAAGAGCCGCAGCTTCAGTTGCGGTGCGCGTGAGCGGGCGACCAGCCGGATCAGGTCGGCGAAAGCGTCCAATGTGCGTGGCGGCCGAGTGTTCGCGGCCTGAAGGCCGGCATCCACCGCGAGCGCCTGCGGGTCGGAGCGTCTTCGGCTACCCCCGCGCGCCATTAGGCGAAGCTCCAGGCGGTGAAGGCGGGAGGCGTGTCCATCATTGGACAAGATAGGGACAATTCGCGCCAGAGCGAGGGGGTCACCCCAGATCCGCCATGTCCTCGATCAGCGACAGCACCGCCTCTTCGCTCGTAGCCCAGGAGCAGACGAAGCGAACCGAGCCATCGTCGAAGCGATAGCAGGCCCAGCCCTTGTCGGTGAGACGTTGATGGTGGGCGACCGGCATCCTCACAAACACGGTGTTGGCGTCGACCGGGTGGGCGAGCACGTAGCGGGTACGCGCCAGGATGCCATCGGCCAGGGCTTTGGCAGCGGCGTTGGCGTGGGCGGCGTGACCTTCCCACGCACCGGATTCCAGCAGGCCCAGGATCGGAGCGGCGAGGAATCGGCTCTTGGAGGCGGCCTGGCCGGCCTGCTTCAGTCGATTGTCCAGACGGCGGGTGAGGGACTTGTCAAAGACCACAATGGCCTCGGCGCTGAGGGCTCCGGCCTTGGCGGCTCCCAGCACCAGAATATCCACCCCGAGGCGCGGAATGTCGGCCAGGTCGAAGCCGGCAGCCGCGGCATTGGCCAGCCGGGCACCGTCGAGGTGGATGCCGAGCCCTCGGGCGCGGGCCGGTTCAATCAGCTTGCGCAGTTCCTCTGAGGTGTAGGCGGCCCCGTACTCGGTGACCTGCGTCAGGCTGAGCGCACCGGGCGGTTGACGGTGGCCGACCTCGGGCTCTGCGAGAACCGTCTTGAGGGCTGCCGGGTCGATCTTGCCTGAAGGTCCGGGCAGACCGATCAGGCCGACACCCTGGCCGAAGAAGCCGGGCGCTCCGCTTTCGTCTGTGCAGATGTGGGCGGTCTGGTGGGCAACCACGGCCTCAAACGGACGGGCCAGCATGGCGACGGAGATCGCGTTGGCCGCTGTGCCGGAGAAGACGAATCGCACCTCGGCATCGGCTTGGACGCGCTCGCGGATGAGGTCGGCGCAGCGGGCCGAGACGTCATCTGCGCCATAGGCCCGCGCATAGCCGGTATTGGCCTGGACGAGGGCGGCAAGCGCCTCGGGGGCCATGCCGGCGGTGGTGTCGGACCCGAAGTCATAGCGCATGGCCTAGTCCTCGCTGCCGGCGGCCTGGGCCTTGCCGGCGGCACTGCGGCTGCGGGTCCGGGCCGCGCGCGTCGTCTTCTGGGTGTCGGGCGCGCGCGTCTTCCTGGGCTTGGGTGCCGCCAACGAGCGATGCAGGTCGACCTGGTGGGGATAGGGAATGACGATGCCCTCGCGGTCAAAGGCGGCCTTCATGGCCAGATTAAGATCGGCCTTCGTCTGCCAGTAGTCACCCGGCTTGACCCAGGCGTGCAGCATGACCTGGACAGAGCTGTCCATGAAGTTGAGGACACCGGCCCACACGGGAGGATCTTTCAGCACAGCCGGATGGTCCTCGGCCGTGGCGACCATCACCGCCATGACGTGGTTGAGGTCGCTGTCGTAGTCGACGCCGATGGGCAGCTCGATCCGGCGCGTCTTCTGGCCGGAGATATTGACGATGGCGTCACCCAGGACCTGGCTGTTGGGAACGGTGATGCGCATATTGTTCGGATCGATCAGCCGCGTGGTGAAGAGGTCCAGCTTCTGCACCGTACCGGTCTTGTCGCCGACCTGGACGACATCGCCGACACGGTAGGGGCGCAGGATCAGCAGCATGACGCCGGCGGCTACGTTGGACAGCGTGCCTTGCAACGCCAGACCGATGGCCAGGGACGCGGCACCGAGCACTGCGATGATCGAGGTCGTCTGAACCCCCAGACGCTGCAGCACCGCCACCAGGCCCACGGCGATGACGGTCACCCGGACGACCTGGGCCAGAAATCCTTCCAGCATGGGGTCGGGGCCTCGCCGTCTGGAGCGACCCAGCATCTTGATCACGGCCGCGCTGGCCCAGCGAGCGATGAAGAGCGTCGCCACCAGGATCAGGGTGGCGACCACCAGATTGACGGCCAGGTCGCCCGCCATCCGGGTGAAACGGTCGATCACGGCGGCATTCAGACTCAGGGCCTGCGCGCCCTGGTCAATAACAGTCGTCAGGTCAGTCATGGGGCCGGACATAGCGCCCTATCGCCGCGAGATTAAGCCCCCGATCCGAATCCGCCTCCGCCGGGGGTCCGGATCACAAAGACATCGCCTGTCGACATTTCGGCCTGGTCGGTTGAGCCGAGCACGTCGACGCGTCCCGCGACCCGGATGATCCGATTTTCCCCGACCTGCCCCGGCGCGCCGCCGGCCGCACCAAAGGGGGTTGTCCGGCGCCGGTTCGACAGGATGGCCGCCGTCATGGGCTCGAGAAAGCGGATCTCGCGCACGACGCCGTCGCCGCCGCGGTTCCCGCCCCCGCCGCCGGAGCCGGGGCGGATGGCGAAGCGCTCGATACGAACCGGGAAGCGTTCCTCCATGACCTCGACGTCGGTCAGGCGGCTATTGGTCATGTGGGTCTGGACCGCGCTGGCCCCATCGAAGCCCGGGCCGGCCCCCGAGCCGCCGGCGATCGTCTCATAGTACTGACGCCGGTCGTCGCCGAAGGTGAAGTTGTTCATCGTGCCCTGGCTTGCGGCCAGCACGCCCAGCGCCCCATAGAGGGCATCGACCACCGCCTGACTTGTCTCGACATTGCCAGCGACGACCGCAGCCGGATAGTGCGGCGACAGCATCGAACCTTCGGGCAGGATCAGCGTCAGCGGTTTGAGGCAGCCCTCGTTGAGTGGGATGGCGTCATCAACCAGGGTGCGGAAGACGTACAGGCACGCCGCCCGCGCGATGGACGATGGCGCGTTGAAATTGGTGTCGAGCTGGGCGCTGGTTCCGGTGAAGTCGATGACCGCCGAACGGCTGGCGCGATCGACGGTGATCCTGACCCGGATCACGGCCCCGTCGTCCATCTCCAGCGCATAGTCGCCGTCATTCAGCACCTCGATGGCGCGCCGGACGGCCGCCTCGGCGTTGTCCTGGACGTGGCCCATATAGGCTTCCACGACATCGCGGCCGAAGGTGCGGACGAGGCTGCGGAGCTCGTCGGCCCCCTGGACGCAGGCCGCGACCTGGGCCTTGAGGTCGGCGATGTTCTGATCCGGATTGCGCGCCGGCCAGCGCGTCGTCGCCAGTAGCGCGCGGGTCTCGTCCTCGAGGAAGCGTCCCGCATCGACCAGCAGGGCGTCGTCGATCAGCACGCCCTCCTCTTCGACCGAGCGAGAGGTCGGGGGCATGGAGCCGGGCGTGATACCGCCGACGTCGGCGTGGTGGCCGCGCGCCGCGACATAAAAGCCCGGCGTGGCCTCGTCGTCGAGGAACACCGGCTGGATCACGGTGATGTCCGGCAGGTGGGTGCCGCCGTTGTAGGGGGCATTCAGCACATAGGCGTCGCCCGGCTTCATGCCGCGCCCGTCGCGGCCGTCGCCGCGCTGGCGGATGACGGTGCGGATGCTCTCGCCCATTGAGCCCAGGTGCACCGGAATGTGCGGCGCGTTGGCGATCAGCCCGCCGGAGGCGTCGAACAGGGCGCAGGAGAAGTCGAGACGCTCCTTGATGTTGACCGACCGTGCCGTCGCCTGCAGCGCCAGACCCATGCGCTCGGCCACAGCCATAAAGCGACTGTTGAACAGCTCCAGCCGGATCGGGTCGGCCTGGGTGCCCTCGGCCTGCCGCATGGCGCGCGGGGCGGTCCGTTCGAGGATGAGATTGGACAGGCCATCGACGCGCGCTCGCCAGCCTGGTTCGACGACGGTGGTGGCGGTCGCCTCGCCGACGATGGCGGGTCCGTCGATCCAGGCACCGGGCGACAGGCAGGCGCGGTCATAGAAGGGGACATCGACTGCGGTGCTGAAGAATGCACCCACGCGCCCGGTGCTCTCGGCTTGGTGGGAGACCTCGGGCACCAGTACGGCGTCAGCGACGGCCGTCATCATCCCGATCACCTCGACGCTGAGGGAATCGATCACCAGGGCCGAGGCGCGGGCGTCAAAGCCGAAGCGCTTCCGGTGAGCGGCGTGGAAGGCCTCGGCCATCACCTCGGGTGGGCCCAGGGCGACCGGCAGGCTGGAGTCTGATCCCGCGTATTTCATCAGGGCCAGCCGTTCGACGTCGACCGAAGCGAGAGCCATGTCCTGCGCGGCGATCTCAGCGCGCCCACCAGCCTCGAGCCCATCGGCGATGGCGGCGAGGCCCGCAGCTGCGTCGGCAAGCGGACGCTCGACGCTGACGCGGCGCAGCGAGCGCAGGGCGGCCAGACCCATGCCGTAGGCGGACAGAACGCCGGCCATGGGATGGATGAAGACCGTGTCCAATCCCAGCGCATCGGCGACGCGACCGGCGTGCTGCCCTCCGGCCCCGCCGAAACAGGCGAGCGCATAGCCGCCGAGATCGTGCCCGCGCTGGATCGAAATCTGGCGAATGGCGCGGCTCATGTGTTCGACGGCGATGTCGAGGAATCCTTCGGCCAGGGCCTCGACCGGTTGCCCGGTCTCAAGCGCGAGCGTGGCAAAGAGGGCCCGCGTGGCCGCGACATCCAGCGGCTGGTCGCCGTTTGGGCCGAACACGCGTGGGAACGCCTCAGGCCGGATCCGTCCGAGCAGTAGATTGCAGTCGGTCACCGTCAGCGGTCCACCGCGACCGTAGCAGGCCGGGCCGGGCGACGCACCGGCAGACTCCGGCCCGACCCTGAGGCGCTCGCCATCGAAGCGGCAGATCGAGCCGCCACCGGCGGCGACGGTATTGATGTCGAGCATCGGCGCCGTCAGGCGCACGCCCGCGACCGTCCGCTCGCTCGACCGCTCATAGGTCCCCGCATAGTGGCAGACATCGGTCGAGGTGCCGCCCATATCGAAGCCGATGACGCGACCAAAGCCGGCAGCTTCGGCGGTCGCGGCCATGCCGATGACCCCGCCGGCCGGACCGGACAGAACCGCGTCCTTCCCCCGGAACAAGGCGGTGTCGATCAGGCCGCCGTTGGACTGCATGAACAAGAGGCGTGCGGCCGCGCCCATCTCGCGCGCCGCCTGGTCGACGTAGCGCCGCAGAACCGGCGAAAGGTAGGCGTCCAGTGTCGTCGTGTCGCCGCGCCCGACCATGCGGATCAGGGGGGCGACCTCGTGGCTGACAGAGACTTGATCAAAGCCGATGTCGCGGGCAAGGGCGGCGACGCGAGCCTCGTGATCGGGATGCTTCCAGCCATGGGCGAAGACGACGGCGACGGCGCGTAGGCCCTCGTCGTAGCCTGCCTGGAGTGCGCGGCGCGCAGCGATCTCGTCCAGAGGCCTGACGACCGCTCCGTCGGCGCCCATGCGCTCGGGGATCTCGGCGACCGCCGCGTAGAGGGCATCGGGCAGGACGATGTGGCGAGCGAAGATGTCGGGCCGACTTTGCCAGCCGATGCGAAGCACGTCGCCCAGGCCGGCCGTCGTAACCAGCAGCACCGGCTCGCCCTTGCGCTCCAGCAGGGCGTTGGTGGCGACCGTCGTGCCCATCTTGACCAGTACCGGCGCGTCCGGTTCGCCAGCCTCGGCCAGGGTGCGACGCACGGCTTCCGCAGCGGCGTCGGCGTAGCGGCCGGGGTCTTCGCTCAGCAGCTTGGAAACGATCAGCCGCCCGTCCGGCGCGCGCGCCACCACGTCGGTAAACGTGCCACCCCGGTCGATCCAGAACTCCCAGCGCGCGCTCACGCCAGTTCCTCGATCTCCTCATCGGAGAGGTCGCCCGGTACCACGGTGACCGGCAGCTTGCGACCCCAGAAGCCGGCACCTTCCCTGGCCAGGGCAGTCACCAATGGACCCGGCCCCCGGCCCGAGACGGCGGCCGCCAGGACCAGAATCTTGATGTCCGGGTCTGCGGCGACGACGCGCTTGAGGGCCTCACGCGTCTCGCCGACCTCAATCAAGAACTCGGGCTTGGCACCGGAACGGGCCTCGGCGTCGGCTGCCAGGCGCTGCAGCAGGGCCTCGCCATCGCGCCGGAGCTCGGCCTCGATTTCTTCCCGGACGCCGACGAAATAGTCGTTGGTCGACGGTTCGAGCACCTTGAGCAGGGCAACCCGGCCTCCAGTCGAGCGGGCGCGTCGCGCCGCATAGCTGAGTGCGGCGCGAAACTCCGAACTATCGTCGGCGACGACGAGGAACTTGCGGGGCATCCTCGTCCTCCTCCCGACCTAGGCTGATGCCGCCAGGTCGCGCAGGGCGACGTTGGCGATGGTGAGCTTGGCGAAGCTCCAGCCCTGACCGCCCTGTTCGATCTCGTCGATCGTCCGGCGGACCTGTTCGACGGTGGCCGAGCGTGGACCGATCCAGTCGGCGACCACCTGGGCGGCGCGCGCTTCGTCGGCACCATCCTGGGCGGCGCACTGTCGGGCGACCGCACTGGCGAGCGTGGTCTGTTCGGTCATCAGGTCCTCGATCAGTCGGCGCACAGCCAGACGCTCGAAATGGTCGCGCGTGACCAGCGAGCCGGCGGCCTGACGCAGGCGATCAAAGCCGAGGGCCAGGCCGACCTGGTGATAGAGGCGCGCCATCGACGGCGCGTCCCAGCCGGCGGCATTGGCCAGGTCCCCGATGTCGCTCGTCGCCGTCAGCGGTCGCAGGAGCGCCACCGCGCGGGCCAGGTCTTCCGGCGCGCCGGCGGCCATGAACGCGCGGGCACGCTCTTCGTAGCGATCCTTGCCGAAGCTGGAGAGCACGGTTGCCCCCTGGGCTCGCAGGGAATCGGCGGCCGGACGGTAGGCGTCGATGAGGGCCTGGACCCCCCCCGAAGCGTTCCGCGCCCGCCGGGCCAGCCAGAAGGTCTGGCGGCGCAGGACGATCTGGATCTCAGTATAGAGGGCCAGCTGGGCCGTCGCCGGAATCTGGCGGTCGAGCGCCGAAACGGCGTCCCAGGCCTCGTCCAGACGGAATACGCGCCGGGCCGCCTCAAAGGCTGTAACCAGCGCGTCGGTGTCGCACTCGGCTGACTGCTTCAGACGCGCGCCGAAGGTGGCCCCGCACATGTTGACGATCTCGTTGGACAGGATCGTCGAGATGATCTCGCGCCGCAGCCGGTGGCGGTTCATCTCGTCTTCGTAGACCGCCAGTGGTGCCGGGAAATAGCGGACCAGGGTTTCTTCGAAATAGGGATCGTCAGGCGACTTGCCGGCGACGATCTCGGCGTCGAGCTCGAGCTTGCCGTAGGCGGTTAGCACCGCCAGCTCAGGCCGGGTCAGTCCCAGGCCGGCTGCAGCCAGCTCATTCATCGTCTCGGACGAGGGTAGACCCTCGACCTTGCGGTCGAGCTTCCCGGCCTGTTCCAGCCGGGTCATGAACCTGGCGTGCGAATCCAGGTCGGAGATGGCTGTCGCTTCCTGAAGCGAGATGGCCAGGGTCTGGTCGTAGTTGTGCACCAGGACCTTGGCAGCCACCTCGTCCGTCATCGAGGCGAGGAGCACATTGCGGTCCTCGCGGCTGAGCTTACCGGTCGCCTCTACCGCTCCGCAGAGGATCTTGATGTTGACCTCGTGGTCGGAGGAATCCACCCCGGCGGAGTTGTCGATCGCGTCGGTATTGATCCGGCCCCCGTTGCGGGCAAAGGCGATGCGACCGGCCTGGGTGAGGCCGAGGTTGGCCCCCTCTCCGACGACCTTGACGCGTAACTCGTTCGCATCGACGCGGACGGAATCGTTGGCCTTGTCGCCGACCTGAAGGTCGGTCTCTTCACGCGCCTTCACATAGGTGCCGATCCCGCCCAGATAGAGCAGCTCGGCCTGGGACTTGAGGATGGCGTGGATCAAATCCGGCGGCGACAGAGCGTCATCCTCGACGCCGAGCAACGCCTTGATTTCGGGCGAAAGTGGAAGTGATTTCTCATCACGCGAGAAGACGCCGCCGCCTTGCGAAATCTTGGATGCGTCATAGTCGGCCCAGGTCGAGCGCGGTAGTTTGAACATCCGGTCCCGCTCTTCCCAGCTGGAGGCCGGGTCGGGGTTGGGATCCAGGAAAATGTGCAGGTGGTTGAAGGCCGCCACAAGCTTGATCTGCCGGGACAGCAGCATGCCGTTGCCGAAGACGTCGCCGGACATGTCGCCGACACCCACGACGGTGAAGGGTTCGGACTGAATGTCCTTGCCCATCTCCATGAAGTGACGCTTCACGGCCTCCCAGGCCCCGCGGGCGGTGATGCCCATGACCTTGTGGTCGTAGCCGACCGACCCCCCCGAGGCGAAGGCGTCGCCCAGCCAGAAACCATAGGCCTCGGAAATGCCGTTGGCGATGTCCGAGAAGGTCGCGGTTCCCTTGTCGGCGGCGACGACCAGATAGGGGTCATCGCCTTCCCAGGCCACGACACGATCGGGCCGGCGGACCGAGCCATCCGCCAGGATGTTGTCGGTGATGTCCAGCAGGCCGGACAGGAAGGTGCGATAGGCACGGATGCCTTCCTGCTGGATGGCGTCGCGGTCGTTGCCGGAGGCCTTGGCCACGCGGGCTTGATGCTTGGCGAAGAATCCGCCCTTGGAGCCGACCGGGACGATAACCGCGTTCTTGACCTGTTGGGCTTTCACCAGGCCGAGAACCTCGGTGCGGAAGTCGTCGCGGCGGTCCGACCAGCGCAGGCCGCCCCGCGCGACCGGGCCGAAGCGAAGGTGCACGCCCTCAACATGCGGAGCCCAGACGAAGATCTCCCGGAACGGTTTGGGGGCCGGCAGGTCGGCCAGCTCACGCGAGGCGACCTTGAACGAGATGTACGGCTTGAACGGCCGCTCGGCGTCGTCCGTCCGCTGGTAGAAGTTGGTCCGCTTGATGGCCATGACCAGAAGCAGCAAACGACGCAGGGCGCGATCGTGGTCGAGGCTGCGAACAGCCTGCAGGCCCTGCTCGGCCTGGGAGAAGAGACGCTGGACGATCGGCTCTCGGGCCTCTGAATCGCCGTCACGGTCGGGATCAAACTTGGCGCGGAACAGCTCGAGGACCTTGCGCGATACATTGGGGTATTCGCGCAGGGCCTCCTCCTGAGTGGCCTGCGACGGGTCAAGCCCGGACTGCTGGCGGTAGCGGGCCAGAGCCCTGACCAGCGCGGCGTCGCGCCAGCCAACTCCCAGTTCGAGCACGAGGCGATTGAAGCCGTCGGATTCGGTGTCTTCCGCCCAGACGGCCGAGAAGGCGTCCTCGAACGGATCCTTGATGTCCGAGAAGCGCAGATCGCTGCCGCGCGGATCCTCGAGCAGAAACTCGTGGATGAAGATGGTGTCACCTTCGGCGGGCTGGACCCGGTGGCCAAACTCCTCGAGCGCCTTGAGGCCCATGTCCGACAAGATCGGCAGGACATCCGCCAGCGGGGCCGTGCGGCCGCGCCGGTAGAGCTTGAAATGGAACTGGAGATTGTTGTCGGTCGGCGTGCGGAAAGCGCGGACGACCACGTCGCTGTCACCCAGGCGGTCGACCTCGGCCAGGTCGATCAAGGCCTCGCGGGCGTCGTAGCGGTCACGATAACTGGCCGGGAAGGCCTCGGCCCAGTTGCGGGTCAGTGCGCCGATGCCGGCGTCGGCCAGGCCGAGGCCGCGCGCGGCCTGTTCGAAGCGATCCGCCCAGCCGCGAGACGCCTCGACGACCCGCGCCTCCAGCTCCGCCGGATCCGGCGTGGGATGCTCGCCGGGCGTCACGCCGATGATGTAGTGGATGCGCACGAGCGGCCCGTCGCTGAGCTGCGGGTACCAGGCCGACATCCGGCCTCCCCAGGCCTCGGCGAGGAGAGCACCGATGCGCTCACGCACACCGGCGTCGTACCGTTCACGCGGGATGAAGGCGAGGATCGAGATGAACCGGTCGAACGGATCCTTGCGGGTGAACAGCTTCACGCGGGGGCGATCGTTCAGGTGCAGGATGCCCAGGGTCGTCTCGAGCAGTTCATCCTCGCCGACCTGGAACAGTTCGTCGCGCGGGAAGCCTTCGAGAATGTTCTTCAGGCGCTTGTGATTGTGCGTACCCTCGGCCTTGCCGCCGCGCGCGAGGACCTGTCGGACCTTGGCCCGGATCAGCGGCACGTCAAAGGCAGCCTGGTCATAGGCTTCAGAGGTGAACAGGCCAACGAAGCGCGTCTCACCAGACGGTCGGCCATCCTCGCCGTAACGGAGGATCGAAACATAATCCATGTGGACGCGGCGGTGGACACGCGAGCGCATGTTGGCCTTGGCCACGACCACCGGCTCGCCGCGTTCGGCCCGCCGCTGGAGGGCGTCAGAGAGCGACGCGGTTTCATGCGCCTGTCGCAGGATGGGACGTTCCGGATCACGCAGCACGCCCAGGCCGTCGATGCGCTGGCGCAGCGGCTCGTGAGTGGCATAGCCGCCCGCCGCGTCGCGCGGGTAGTCGACGTCGCGCGCGCCCAGATAGACGAAATGGTCGTTGGCGAGCCAGCGCAGGAAATCGAGGCTCTCCTGCTGGGTCTCGGGTGACACACCCTGGACGGGCGTCTCGAGGCGGCTGACGGCTTCGGCCATCAGCGCGGCCATGGCGGCGTGGTCCTGAACCGCCAGACGCACGTCAGCCAGGGTCTCGGTGAGGCTGGCCCGGACGGCCTCCCGGCGCTCGTGCGTCATTGGATCGACGATGACCAGGATCATCGATTCCTTGCGCTCGGCGCTGGCGACACGGGCACCGGCCCCATCGCGGTCGCAGTCGAGCAGGGGATGGAACATCGCCCTCACCGACACCCCGGCCTCGGCCAGGTCGCCCATGGTGCTGTCCACCAGGAAAGGCCCGTCATCCTGAACGATCTCGACGAGATCGTAGGGCGCATCGACGCCGGCATCGCGGGCCGGTCGCAAGCGAATGGCGGGGGCGGCACCGGCCAGTCTCTGCTCGGCAAAGGCCCAGAAATGGGTCAGGACCCGAGCGAAGTCGTCGAGCCCAAGTTCCGGCGTCTCGTCGGCGATGTAATCGTCGTAGACCTGGGCGACGAAGGCGCGCTCCAGCGCGTCGAGGTCGGTGGCCGACTTGCGACCAATCTGCCCGGCAAAGGCGTTTTCAAGGGCCTGAAGGCTAAGTGCGGTTTGGCCGCCGTCCATGGTGGTGCTTTCCTGACCAGGGCCGTCCTTGGCGCGCGGCCCATCTTCTCCCGTGGTCGACCGATAGGCGCTGGCGGCGGTCCGGCCAAGCCCCAAAAGCGCAAATCTTGGCGATCCCCTGAAAGGAAGGCAGGTCAGAACCCGAGCCTTGATCGCGCCACCGTGGCGTGGAACGGAGGAAACCTGTTTTGTGGAGGTTCCCGGATGCGTTTCCCTGCCCTGTCCGCTGTCGTCGTCGCATTCGCCATGGCCATTGCGTCACCGACGGTTGCCCAGCCCCTACCGTCGGGCGGGCCGAATGCTGACGAGGTCGCAGGCTGGTTGAGAGGCCAGGGGCTGGAGGCAGCGGTCGATGGAGACCATGTGCGGTCAGGGGCCAACGGCGTGTCCTGGGATCTGACCGGATTTGATTGCGCGGCCGGACGATGCCGGTCCTGGCAGTTCAGCGCGGGGTTTCTCATCCCTGACATGGCGGACGGGGCCGTGGCGCGCTGGAACCGGGAGCGACGCTACCTCAAGGCCTTTGAGCTGGAGCGTCCGGACGGAACGGCTGCGGTCGCTCAGTACGACGTCCTGATCACGCCGGGCATGACCTGGGAGGCCATGACCGAGCATATGCGGCTATTTGCTTCGGTCGCGCCCTTGTTCGCCGTCGAGATGGGCGCGATCCGCGAGGAGTAGCGGGCGTCAGGTGCCCGGCATGACCTCATCGGTGAAGTCTTGCACGTCCTGCAACAGGGCAGTCACCGAGGCGTCGATAATGCGCTGGCCCTTTTCCGGAGACGCCTGAAGCGGGTCCGACCCGATGCGGCCGTCGGGGAAGCGGGCGCGATAGTCCAGGGCGTCGCGGATCGGGCCCATGGGCGCAATCCTTGGGTCCAGTTCGGCAGTCTTGATGCGGTCGGGGTAGGCCGCCTGGGTCACCGCGATCTCGGACGGGGTCGCATGGCTGCCGTGGCCGGTCGGGAAGATCTGGGTGCACAGGCTGTGTACGCCCGGCAGGTCCCACCAGTTCTTCAGCTTCAGGATGAAGGGACAGCGTTCCTCGGCGAAGGACCATTCCGCATAGATCTCAGCAAAGGCGGCTTCGATGGTCGCGACATTTCCGCCGTGGCCGTTGAGGAAATAGATCCGGTCAAAGCCGTGGCGGGTCAGCGACGACACCCAGTCCGAGATCGCCGCCATGAAGGTCGAGGGGCGCAGGGTGATGGTGCCGGGAAAACCCAGGTGATGCTGGGCCATGCCGATGTTGAAGGTCGGGGCGACCGTCAGGCGGTCATCCTTGAGCTCCGCCGCATGGGCGATGATTTCCGGGCAGAGCCAGTCGGTGCCGAGCAGGCCCGTCGGTCCATGCTGTTCGTTCGAGCCGATGGGAATGACCACCGTGCGGCTCTGGTTCAGGCGGGCCTCGATCTCGGGCCAGGACGACAGGTGGATCAGCATGATGAAAGTCTCCGGCGGCCTTGAAGTGGCACCGCTTGGATTCGGGATTAGGCTCTCATACTGAATGGGCGAGCGCCTCGCGAGAAAAAGCAGACGCGGCGCCGGGTATGAGGAAACGACCATGAGCCAGGACGACGCCTTCCCGGTCACGCCGGATCAGGCGCGGGGCGCGAGCGTGAACGCGGCGGGCCTGGAGGCTGAGCGTCGGCGCGCGATGACGGACCCAGAGGGCTTCTGGCGCGAGGTCGGCGGTCGGCTCGACTGGATGCGGCCCTTCTCCAAGATCAAGGACGTCTCGTTCAACCGCGAGGATTTCCGCATCCGCTGGTTCGAGGACGGGGTGCTGAACGTCTCGGCCAACTGTCTGGACCGGCATCTGGCGACGCGCAGCGACCAGGCGGCGATCATCTGGGAGGGCGACGATCCGGGGGTCAGCCGGTCCTTCACCTACGGCGAAGCCCACGAAGCGGTGTGCCGGATGGCCAACCTCCTGAAGGCCCACGGCGTGGCCAAGGGCGACCGGGTGACGATCTATCTGCCCATGATCCCTGAGGCCGCCTGGGCGATGCTGGCGTGTTCGCGGATCGGCGCGGTGCATTCGGTGGTGTTCGGCGGCTTTTCGCCCGATAGCCTGGCCGGGCGGATCGAGGACTGCGGCTCGACCTTCGTGATCACCGCCGATGAGGGCCTGCGCGGCGGACGCAAGGTGCCGCTGAAGGCCAATGTCGATGCGGCGCTGACCAAGGTTGGCGGGGTCAGGACGGTGCTGATGGTGCGCCACACCGGTGCCGACGTGCCAATGATCGAGGGGCGGGACGTGGTCTATGACCCGGCCTCGGTTTCAGCCGACTGTCCGCCCGAGCCGATGGGGGCGGAGGATCCGCTGTTCATCCTCTACACCTCGGGATCGACAGGAAAGCCCAAGGGGGTGCTGCACACCACCGGCGGCTATCTGGCCTGGGCCAGCTATACGCACCAGCGCGTCTTCGATTGCAGGGAAGGCGAGGTCTATTGGTGCACCGCCGACGTCGGCTGGGTCACGGGCCACACCTATATCGTCTATGGGCCATTGGCGAACGGGGCGACCAGCCTGATGTTCGAGGGCGTGCCGACCTACCCGGACGCCGGGCGCTTCTGGCAGGTGGTCGACAAACACCAGGTCGGGGTCTTCTACACCGCCCCGACGGCGATCCGGGCCCTGATGCGCGAAGGCGACGGCCCGGTGCTGGCGTCGAGCCGCAAGTCCTTGCGTCTGCTGGGCTCGGTCGGCGAGCCGATCAATCCGGAGGCCTGGCTCTGGTATCACCGCGTGGTCGGGGAGGAGCGCTGCCAGATCGTCGACACCTGGTGGCAGACCGAGACGGGCGGGGCGCTGATCTCGCCGTGCTCGGGCGCGACGGACCTTAAGCCGGGATCAGCGACGCTGCCGATGCCGGGGGTGTTCCCGGCCATCGTGACGAACGAGGGCGAGCCGATCGAGGGAGAGGCCGAAGGGCCGCTGACCCTGACGGATTCCTGGCCCGGCCAGATGCGGACGGTATACGGCGACCACCAGCGATTCCTCGACACCTATTTCTCGACCTTCCCCGGCCAGTATTTCACCGGCGATGGGGCGCGGCGGGACGCTGACGGCTATTACTGGATCACCGGGCGGATCGACGATGTGCTGAACATTTCCGGGCACCGGCTGGGCACCGCCGAGATCGAAAGCGCCCTGGTCGAGCACCCCGCCGTGGCCGAGGCGGCAGTGGTCGGCTATCCGCACGACATCAAGGGCCAGGGCGTCTGGGCCTATGTCACGCTGAAGTTGGGTCAGACGCCGTCCGACGACCTGAAAAAGGAACTGGTCGCCACGGTTCGGCGCGAGATCGGGCCGATCGCCTCGCCCGACGTGATCCAGTGGGCCCCGGGCCTGCCCAAGACCCGATCGGGCAAGATCATGCGCCGCATCCTGAGGAAGATCGCCGAGGGCGATATGTCGAACCTGGGCGACACCTCGACCCTGGCCGACCCTGCGGTGGTCGAGGATCTGGTAAAGAACCGGGCGGGCTAGGCCCGGAATGGTCAGTTTCCTACCGTATCGGGCTCAGCGCCGTTTCATGCGATGGACAATCATAGCCTCCCTTGTCCTGGGGGCCGTGTTGATCGCGCTGTTGGTTGTTGACGATCTCGGACTTGCTGAGATCTGGTCCAAGCCAGCGCCTTCTGTGGCACCGACAGCATCGGCTGCGACCGTTCGCTAGGTCGGAGGGTTCGGCCTAGGCCGTATACGCCCGGATGAACCGTTGAGCTGTGTCGTGGGCGCGGGCGGCGACGTCGATGCGCGGCTGGTCCACGCCGAGGATGGCCCTCAGGTGGCTGTGGCCCAGGGTCATGCCCGCGAACATCTCGGCGG
>Ga0209573_1002759_pt1 | contig 21215 bp, 15 predicted proteins | sample TNRBio252014_DNA_FD_185870 | JGI IMG/M metagenome (GOLD analysis project Ga0209573, IMG submission 185870) | Wastewater treatment Type I Accumulibacter community from EBPR Bioreactor in Madison, WI, USA - TNR Reactor_6/25/2014_ DNA (SPAdes)... | ecosystem: Engineered > Bioreactor > EBPR >...
GGCTCTACGATGGCCCACTCCTCATCCGTGAGATCGCTGGGATATCTTTCAGCAGGAACTTCTTTTGGCCACGGCATAAAACACCTCGAAAAAAGTCAAAATTAAAATAATTGCCAATTCTTAGCCCTGATTTTACCATAAATTTTTATATAAATCAATGATTTACTTTTTTTGACAGTCTCTCAAAATGATGATCGTAAGTCAACGCCCGGACGACATGACGTTGCTGCATGACCAGAAACGAGATGCAATCAGTCAAAGACCATGCCTTATCACCGCGCTCACGGTGCAAGCGCATACCGCTTCCGAAAAGCGACGGGGAGGCCCGAATCCACTCCCATTCTGGCGCGGTTTGAATTTCCTGAACAGCCGAATACGCTTTTGGGCGATCAACCGGCATCGACAAACCGTTGACTAACTCCCAAACGACATATTCCGTAATCAGCAACGGTTCCGTAGTCGTCTCTGCCCATGATTGGGCGCGTGAATGCAGCGCATCACGGGGATTCAAGACAGCCAAAAGGAAACGGGTGTCCACGAAGATCATGGCTGTTTAGGCAAGCCATAGAGATAGTGGTCGTGTTGCGCCGCCAAGTCTTCCGGGAGCGCCGGGTTGGCGGGAAAGGAACGCCCAATCTCCGCCAAGCGGGCCAGTGTGGTTTGCCGAACAGCGGTCGGACGCTGCGATTGAACGTTCAGCTCGACTTCACACGGATCCGGTAATCCCACTGGATCCGTGGGACGAAACAGCCCATTTTCATAAACTGCATGGATCGTCTGCATCGGATATTCCTGTTGCTGAAGGGCAACTGCTGTTGCCGGTCACTTCAATTCATGAGGTCGGGGGATTGCCTAACCGGCAAACCGGCTATCTCCGCGCCGGACATTCCCCGACCAGTTCCACCTTGCCATCTTCATCGACTGCTTCCATCCGCACCGTGAACCCCCACAATCGATGCAGATGCTTGAGCACTTCCTGGGTGCTGTCGGGGTGCAGGGGGCGACGGTGATAGCGGGTGTGGCGCAGGGTGAGCGAGCGATCCTTACGGTGGGCGACGTTCCACACCTGAATATTCGGCTCGCGGCTACCGAGGTTGTACTGATCGGCCAGCGCCAGCCGCAGCCGCCGGTAGCCAGCGTCATCGTGAATGGCAGTGATCTCCAGTTCGTCCTGCGCCTCGTCGTCCAGCACGGCGAACAGTTTGAAATCGCGCATGACCTTGGGCGACAGATACTGGGCAATGAAGCTCTCATCCTTGAAGTTGCGCATGGCGAAATCCAGCACCTTGATCCAGTCCTGTCCGGCGATGTCCGGGAACCAGTGGCGATCCTCCGCCGTGGATTCCCGGCAAATGCGCTGGATATCGCTCATCATGGCGAAACCGAGCGCGTAGGGGTTGATCCCGGAATAGTAGGGATGGTCGAACGGCAGTTGCTGGATGACGCTGGTGTGCGATTGCAGGAATTCGATCATGAAACTGTCGTTGACATAACCCTCGTCATACAGCCGGTTGAGCAGGGTGTAATGCCAGAAGCAGTTATGGTTGATGAAGCAGGACGCCTTATAGGCGTGAGAATGCTCCACGCTGAAATCAACGACCGGCCCCGCGTCGTGTTCGATGGATTCGATAGTGGTCAGATCGTCCTTGTCGAGGAACCAGCGCACCGTCGCCAGCGCCTCCTTCAGCCTCTGCCGCTTGTAGGACAGGCGAAAGCCGATCTTCTCGGCGAAACGCTGGACATCCGAACCGGTGATGACCAGCCGGAAGGTTCCATCTTGCTGTGGCCGCACGGAACAGACGATACCCAGATTCAGGAGCAGCAACTGCTCGACCTGCAACAGTTCAAGGCTCTTGCTGACCAGGATGACCTGACGGTCTGGCTTTGAGATGCAACCGTCGGTGTCGAAATGCCCGCGCAGGAAGGCGCAAACAACGACCTCCGGCGAGCGCAGGATCATATCCGGCACCGTCTTTCGTCCTGAGGCTCCCCAACCAGTGGCGATCCCGAACGTCTGCTTGAACAGTCGCGCCAGCACCGCGCTGTGGACGGTCGAGTTGAAGTGGTTGCGGCTTGGTCGGCGCACCGCCGTCACTCCGAAGTTCGCGTACATCGCCTGCTCGAAGAAGTCCAGCAACTCGGCGTCTTGCGAGGTCAGATTCACGCGGCCCGCGTCCACGAACCCATCCCCGATGATCTGACCCAGCGCTTCCGCCAAATCAGGTTTCAAGGTTACGGGCCGACGGGCCAGATCCTCGGGCGTTAGCAAAGCCCAAGGCTGATCCGGGTCGGCCTTGATCGCTTCCCACTCGTCAAAACACGCTTGCAACCGGGCCGCCGTCGATGCGCCGACCGACAGGCCCGGCTCGGCGCGCCGCCATTGGTAGTAGGTGTTCAGCGACACATCATGTTTTTCGCAGAGGTCGGCAATGCGCGGGCGAACTTTCAGCGTGTAGTCAATCGGCGCTTCAGCACTGGCGAAGACGCCCTGGCCGCACCGGATTTCCACCGTATCGCCGACCTTCAGGTTCTGCAACTCGACCCATTCCCCGCCCACCAGGATCTTGTGGTCCGCACCACCGTGCAATTCGTACCCATGCCGGGTGCGGATGCGGATACGCGGCTTCGCGGGATGGGTGAACCAGTTGACCACCCGGTTGCCGTCCTCGACCTGTCCCGAGAAACGCGACTCAACGAGATCCTGCGCTCGCATCAGGCCCTGATCCGTCACAATCAGCGTCTCGCCAGTGACGCAGGCCCAGCCTTCATTCATCACCTGAGTCTGGCGCTGTGGATAGAAGTATTGGCCGAGCTTGCGGACGATCCGCACCAGTTCCCGTTGCCACGGCTCCAGCAACGGCGCGCTTTTCTCGATGAAATACAGCAGATTTTCCTGCGGTTCGGTGGGATAGCGCTGGGATTCCCCGGTGGCGGTTTCCGTCGGCTTGACCGGGATGGTGCGCCACAGGTCGTTGATCTGTGATTGCAGGTACTCTTCCCGCTCATGCTGGCGCTGCTTTTCCTCGCTGAGCGACAGCGGCGCCGGGTGCTTGTAGCGGTCCACGCCGTAATTCATCAGCGCGTGGCAGGAGTCGAGGAACAGTTCCACCGCTTCCTCGCCATGCCGCTCCTCGCATTCGGCCACGTAGTTCCGGGCGAACAGCAGATAGTCGATGATGGCGTCGGCGCTGGTCCAGGTGCGGAACAGGTAGTTGCCCTTGAAGAACGCATTATGACCATAGGCGGCGTGGGCGATGACCAGCGCCTGCATCATCGCCGTGTTCTCTTCCATCAGATAGGCGATGCAGGGATCGGAGTTGATCACGATCTCGTAGGCCAGCCCCATTTGCCCGCGCCGGTAGTTTTTCTCGGTCATCATGAACTGCTTGCCGTAGGACCAGTGCTTGTAGCCCAGCGGCATGCCCACCGAGGAATAGGCGTCCATCATCTGCTCGGCGGTAATGATTTCGATCTGGTTGCGATAGGTGTCCAGCCCGAAGTCGTTGCCGGCAATCTGGCCGATGACCTCGTTGTAGCGCTCCAGCATCGGAAACGTCCATTCGGACGACTCGGCAATCAATCGCGATGAACTCATGCGGTGCGCCTCTTGAACAGATCCCGGAACACCGGGTAAATGTCGGCCGGGCCGTCGATTTGCCGCATGGCGAAGTGCGAGTGGGTTGCCTGCACCTCTTCATACGCTTCCCACAGGCTTTGATGACGGTCCGGGGTGATTTCAATGTAGGCGTAATAGCGGACATAGGGCATGATCCGCTGCAACAACAAATCCCGGCAGGCCGGCGAATCGTGATGCCAGTTGTCGCCGTCCGAGGCTTGGGCGACATACAGATTCCAACTGGAGATCGGGTAGCGCTCGGCCATGATGTCGCCCATCAGTTGCAGGGCGCTGGAGACCACGGTGCCGCCGGTTTCCCGCGAGTAAAAGAACTCCTGCTCGTCCACTTCCTTGGCGACGGTGTGGTGGCGAATGAACACCACCTCGATTTTCTCGTAATTGCGTTTGAGGAACAGGTACAGCAGGGTGAAAAAGCGCTTGGCCAGATCCTTGCGCGCCCGATCCATCGAGCCGGACACGTCCATGACGCAGAACATCACCGCCTGTGTGGTGGGCTGCGGCTGCTTGACCCGGTTGGCGTAGCGCAGGTCGAAGGTGTCGATGAATGGCACCGCCCGCGCCCGCGCCCGCAGGCGCTCGATCTCCGCGACCAGCGTCTGGGCGCGAACTTCATCAACAGGCGGCGTCGCCAGCAACTGTTCCAGTTCCTCCTCGGCCTCGCGCAACCGTCGGGTATAGGGCGCAGCCAGCGCTATCCGCCGCGCTAGCGCACCCTTGAGCGAGCGCACCACGTCGATGTTGGCCGGGTTGCCGGCGCTGCTGAACCCGGCCCGCACCGACTTGAACTCGGTGCTCTTGGCCAACTGGGTGCGCACCAGGTTGGGCAGTTCCAGATCTTCAAAAAACAGTTCCAGAAATTCCTCGCGCGACAGCTCGAAGACGAAATCATCCTCGCCCTCGCCGCTGTTGCTGGCCTGACCAGCGCCGGAACCGCCGCCGCTGCGTTGCGGCCGGGTCACCCGGTCGCCGGTGACAAACTCCTGATTGCCGGGATGGATGGCCTCGCGCCGCCCGCCCGGTCCGTGACTGAACACCGGCTCGGACAGGTCGCGGGCGGGGATGTTGACCTTCTCGCCGTTGTCGATGTCGGTGATGCTGCGGCCGTTCATGGCTTCGGTCACGGCCTTCTTGATCTGGTTCTTGAAGCGCCGGATGAAGCGCTGGCGGTTGACCGAACTTTTGTTCTTACCGTCCAGCCGTCGGTCGATGAACGTAGCCATCAGCGGTCTCCTCGCTCAGGATGCCTTGCGAACCCGCAGATACCAGTCGGACAGCAACCGCACCTGCTTGGCGGTGTAGCCCTTGGCGACCATCCGGTCCACGAATTCGGCGTGCTTCTTCTGCTCATCGGCGCTGGCCTTGGCGTTGAAGCTGATCACCGGCAGCAGGTCTTCGGTGTTGGAGAACATCTTCTTCTCGATCACCGCCCGCAGTTTTTCGTAGCTGGTCCATGCCGGATTCTTGCCGGCGTTATTGGCCCGCGCCCGCAGCACAAAGTTGACGATTTCGTTGCGGAAGTCCTTGGGATTGCTGATCCCGGCGGGTTTCTCGATCTTTTCCAGTTCGGTGTTCAAGGCCGCCCGGTCAAACGACTCGCCGGTGTCGGGATCGCGGAATTCCTGATCCTGAATCCAGAAATCGGCGTAGGTCACGTAACGGTCGAAAATGTTCTGCCCGTACTCGGAATAGGATTCCAGATACGCCTGCTGCAATTCCTTGCCGATGAACTCGGCGTAGCGCGGAGCCAGGAACCCCTTGAGGTAGGACAGATATTTTTCCTCAACTTCCGCCGAGAACTGCTCGCGCTCGATCTGCCGTTCCAGCACATAGAGCAAATGCACCGGGTTGGCGGCCACTTCGGCATGGTCGAAGTTGAACACCTGCGACAGAATCTTGAAGGCGAAGCGGGTGGAAATCCCGGTCATGCCCTCGTCCACCCCGGCGTAGTCGCGGTATTCCTGCATCGACTTGGCCTTGGGATCGGTGTCCTTGAGATTCTCACCGTCGTAGACCCGCATCTTGGAGAAGAGGCTGGAGTTTTCCGGCTCCTTGATCCGGGTCAGCACCGAGAACTGCGCCAGCATTTCCAGCGTGCCGGGCGCGCAGGGCGCAGCGGACAGCGAGCTGTGGGTCAGCAATTTCTGGTAAATGTTGACCTCGTCCGACACCCGCAGGCAGTAGGGCACCTTGACGATGTACACCCGGTCCAGGAACGCCTCGTTGTTCTTGTTGTTGCGGAACGTCTGCCATTCCGATTCGTTGGAATGGGCCAGGATGATGCCTTCAAACGGAATGGCCGACAGCCCCTCGGTGCTGTTGTAGTTGCCTTCCTGAGTCGCAGTCAGCAACGGATGCAGCACCTTGATCGGCGCCTTGAACATCTCGACGAATTCCATCAGGCCCCGGTTGGCGCGGCACAGCGCGCCGGAAAAGCTGTAGGCGTCCGGGTCGTTCTGGGCGAAATGCTCCAGCTTGCGGATGTCCACCTTGCCGACCAGCGAGGAGATGTCCTGGTTGTTCTCATCGCCCGGCTCGGTCTTGGCGACCGCGATTTGATGGAGGACCGAGGGCCGCAGCTTGACCACCCGGAACTGGGTAATGTCGCCGTTGAACTCCTGCAAGCGCTTGGCCGCCCACGGCGACATGATGTAGCGCAGATAGCGGCGCGGGATGCCGTAGTCCTCTTCCAGAATCGGGCCATCCTCGTCGGGATTGAACAGCCCCAGCGGCGACTCGAACACTGGCGAGCCTTCGATGGCGTAGAACGGGATCCGCTCCATCAATTGCTTGAGCCGTTCGGCCAGTGACGATTTGCCGCCGCCGACCGGGCCGAGCAGGTACAAAATTTGCTTCTTTTCTTCCAGTCCTTGGGCGGCGTGGCGCAAGTAGGACACGATCTGTTCGATGGCGTCCTCCATCCCGTAGAACTCCTCAAACGCGGGATAAATCTTGAGCACCTTGTTCTGGAAAATGCGCGACAGCCGCGAGTCGTTGCGAGTGTCCGTCATCTCCGGCTCGCCGATGGCCTTGAGCAGCCGTTCCGCGCCGCTGGCATAGGCCAGCGGATCCTGCTTGCACAGCTCCAGGTACTGCTGGAGCGAAAGGTTCTCTTCGCGGCTCTCTTCGTAGCGCGACAGGTAGCGCTTGAAAATGGTCATGGTCATGCCTCTCTCGGGTCGCGGAAGCAGGACGGCTTCCGGTTCAAGTCTGCTGGATTTTAAGCAATTAACGGACCAGTCTTGAGCATGGCGCGCGCTGACCGGACCGTTTTTGAAGAGTCCACGGAAACCCGGAATAGCGATTTGCCGCTAAAGAGCGATCCATCAAGGTCATTGGTCTTTAATAGGGAGTTCGGGAAACCGGACCTCGGCGCTTTGAATAGCGCATCGGCGATGCCCTGGCCAAGCGCAACGCAGGGCAAGCGGGGCGGACGCTGGGCAATGCACTAGGATAGTGCGATGCACCAAGGTGGTTCCGAGTCTTCATAGACCACGCCGGCTAGCGGCGGTTCAGAGCGGCGCCCGCCGGGGATTGGGGTCATGGCGCTTTAATTGTTAGCATCGCAGGGACGGTGAGCATAGGGCACAATCAGGGTATGAAAATCATTAGCGACTGGTTTCAACGGCTGTTCAACGATCCCCAGGCTGTCATCCTGACCGTGGTTCTGCTGGTGGGCAGCAGCGTGATCCTGTTCATGGGGCGGGATCTGGCGCCGGTTCTGGCCAGCATGGTGATCGCCTACCTGCTGGAGGGCGTCGCGCAACTGTTGCAGCGCCGAATGCATCTACCGCGCCTGCTGGCGGTCATCGTGGTGTTCGTGCTGTTCATCGCGTTTGTACTGTTCCTGTTGCTGGGCCTGCTGCCGCTGGCCTCGCGGCAGTTGACCCAACTGGTGCAGCAGTTGCCCGCCATGATCGTCACGGGCCAGCAAATGCTGCTCAACCTACCGGCGCTGTACCCGGAATTTATTACCGAAGCGCAGGTGCTGGAAGTGATCAACGTGATCCGGGCCGAGATCGCCACCTGGGGCCAGAAGGCGCTGTCCTGGTCGCTGGCGGCCGGAATGGGGTTCATCACCCTGATCATCTACCTGGTGCTGGTGCCGCTGCTGGTGTTCTTCTTTTTGAAGGACAAAGAGTTGATTCTGGCCTGGATTCACGGCTTTCTGCCGCACGACCACACCCTGGCGCAACAGGTCTGGCGCGAGGTGGATCGGCAGATGGGCAATTATGTGCGCGGCAAGTTTCTGGAAATCCTGGTGGTCTGGGTGGCGACCTACCTGGGGTTCGCCTATATGAGCTTGCAGTTCGCCATGTTGCTGGCGCTGATGGTAGGGCTGTCGGTGATCGTGCCCTATATTGGTGCGGTCGTGGTGACGGTGCCGGTAGCGCTGGTGGCGTTCTTCCAGTGGGGCTGGAGTTCGGAATTTCTGTGGCTACTGGGGGTTTATCTGATTATTCAGGGCCTGGATGGCAATGTGCTGGTGCCGCTGCTGTTTTCCGAAGTGGTGGACCTGCATCCCATCGCGATCATCGTGGCGGTGCTGGTGTTTGGCGGGCTGTGGAGCTTCTGGGGCGTGTTCTTCGCCATTCCGCTGGCGACCGTGGTGCAATCGATTCTGAAAGCCTGGCCGCGCCAACCGCTGGCGGCCGGATAGTCCGCCCTGCCGTCCGGAGCGTCTGCGATGAGCCAGCACGAATATGCCTTGCGCAAGCTCCTGGAGCGGTTGAACCAGAACCAGCACATCGAGCAGGTGTTGCGTGAACAACAGCGCATCCTGATCACGCTGCTCGACAACCTGCCGGGGATGGTCTATCGCTGCCGCAATGACCCCGACTGGACCATGGAATTTGTCAGTGATGGCTGCCTTGAGTTGACCGGTTACCCGGTTGATGATTTGGTGGATAGCCGGGTCGTGTCCTATGCGAGTCTGATCCATCCCGCCGACCGGGCCGGAGTGTGGGAGCAGGTGGAGGCTGCCGTGCGCCAGCGCCAACCCTTCCGGTTGACCTACCGCATTCGCACGGCTGCCGGCGAGGAACGCTGGGTGTTTGAACAGGGGCGCGGCGTCTTCGAACCGGGGCGCGGCGTTCTCGCCAGCCAGGGCAAACTGCAAGCGCTGGAAGGCTTCATCACCGACATCACCGAGCGCAAGCAGACCGAAGAACTGCTACAGCTCAGCGAGGCGCGCTACCGGGCCATCGTCGAGAACCAGACCGATTTGCTGTGCCGGTTCCTCCCCGACGGTACGCTGACGTTCGTCAACGACGCCTATTGTCGCTATTTCGGTCGGTCCCACGAGGACTTGCTGGCGACCCGGTTTCTGCCGATGATTCCTGATGAGGATCAGGACATCGCCCTGGCGCAAACCGCCGCGTGTACCGCCGAAAATCCGATCAATACCTATATTCACCGGGTGATCCGGGCTGATGGCGAATGGCGCTGGATGCAATGGACTGACCAGGCGATTCTGGACGAGAACCAAGCCCTGCTCGAATTACAGTCGGTGGGCCGGGACATTACCGACCAGCGCCGCGCCGAGGACGCCCTGCGGGAGAGTGAGGCGCGCTACCGGCGTATCGTCGAAACGGCTCAGGAGGGCATCTGGCAGATCGACGCCGAGGGCCGCACGACGCTTGCCAATGCGCGCATGGCCGAGATGCTGGGCTGCACGGTCGCGGCGATGCAGGGCAAATCCCTGTTCGACTTCATGGATGAGGAAGGTCGCCGCATCGCTGAAGCCAACCTGGAGCGCCGCCGCCAAGGCATTGCTGAACAACACGATTTCAAGTTCCGCCGGCTGGATGGCGGAGAACTCTGGGCTTTGCTTGCAACCAACCCGATTACGGATGCGCATGGTCGCTACGCCGGCGCACTGGCCATGGTGACCGACATCACGGATCGCAAGCGGATGGAGGACGCCTTGCGGCAACTGGCAACCCAGGATTCGTTGACCGGACTGTTCAACCGCCGCCATTTTTTCAGCCTCGCCCAGCAGGAATTCGAGCGCAGTCAGCGCTATGGTCGTCCGTTGTCGCTGCTGATGCTGGATCTGGATTACTTCAAAGCGATCAACGATACCTACGGTCATCAGCTCGGCGATCAGGTTTTACAGGCGGTGGCCGGGACGATCCGGGCCGGGTTGCGGCAGGTCGATATCGCTTGCCGCTACGGTGGGGAAGAGTTCGTGGTGCTGTTGCCCGAAACCACACCCACGACCGCGCTGAGCGTGGCGCAGCGGGTGTGTGCGGCGCTGGCGACCGTACCGGCCGCCACAACGCAGGGGATGGTATCGGTGACGGTCAGCATTGGCGTGGCGGCGCTGACCGATCATGAGCCACTGACGCTGGATGGCTTGCTGGAGCGGGCCGACCGGGCGCTGTACGCCGCCAAAGCCGCCGGTCGGAACCGGGTCGAGTTGTGGTCGCCCGCCCACTGAGCGCCGGCCCTCACAACAGCGGCGACAGCAACCGGGCGGCCGCATCAGCCAAGCGCTGGCCCAAGGTCGCCCGCCGACCCGGTTTGACATAGCGCAGGGCCTGCCGCTGGTCCACCGCGAAGCGGTGCGCCAACTGATGGGCGAAATCTGCATCGTACAGCACCGCCATCGTTTCAAAATTCAGCGCCAGACTGCGGTTGTCGAAATTGGCGCTGCCCACCGCCGCGATCCGCTCGTCCACCACCAGCAGCTTGGCGTGCAGCATCGGCGGGCCATATTCATAAATCACCACGCCGGCATTGACCAGTTCATCGTAATAACTGCGGGCGGCGGCGGTCACCAGCCGCGAATCGCCGCGTTGAGGGGTCAGAATGCGCACGTCCACCCCGCGCAGGGTGGCGGTGGTCAGGGCGGCGGTCAGCGCCTCGGTGGGGACAAAGTAGGGCGTGGTCAGCAGCACTTGCCGCTGAGCGCCGGTGATGGCGGCGAAATAAAACCGGGCGATGGCGTAGCGATTGTTGTCAGGGCCGGATTCGACGATCTGTACCCAGGGACCGGGGGCCGGTTCGGGGGCCTGGGGAAAGAATGCCGGCTCGAACGGTGCCTGATCGGTGGCGAAGTACCAGTCTTCCAGAAAGATGAATTGCAGTCGGCGCACCGGTTCGCCCTCCAGGCGCAGATGAGCGTCACGCCAGGCGTCCGCGCTGCGGTAATGCGCGCTATGGGCGGCGCTGATGTTGATACCGCCGGTGAAACCCACGCGGCCGTCGCAGACCACAATCTTGCGGTGGGTGCGGAAATTGACGTACTTGAGACGCCAGCGGCGCAAACCGATGGGATTGAACCAGGCCATTTGCGCGCCCGCCTCCTGCAACGGGCGCAGGAAGCGGCGGTCGATCCGGTCGGAACCGATGGGATCGAGCAACAGCCGCACCTGGACGCCCGCACGGGCTTTTGCGATCAGCAGGTCGCGCAGCCGCGTTCCGATCCGATCCGGTTCCCACAGGTAGTATTCGAGATGGATGTGATGCTGGGCGGCGGCGACGGCGGTTTCGAGCGCCTGGAAGCAGTCATCGCCGGTTTCCAGCAGGGTGACCGTCACTGTCGGGCTGGGTGCGCCTTGGCCGAGCCGCTCCAGCAACCGCACCAGTTGCCGTTCCAGACCCGCTTCCGGGAAACCGGCCGGCGCTTGGCCAGCGGGCAGATGACGGGTCGACTGGATCAGCCGGTCACGGGCGCGACCGTAGCGCAACCGCCGCCGATGCAGCCGGCGCGGCCCGACCAGCAGATAGACCAGGAAGCCGAAATAGGGCATGAACAGCAGCGCCAGCAGCCAGGCCAGCGTCGCCGCCGGCGAACGGCGCTCCAGCATCAGCCCGATGGCGACCAGAGCGATCCACAGCAACCAGGCCAGCGACAGCAGCGCGGTCAGGTGGTCGGTCATGGGCCGGGGCTACAACTGCTCCGAGGCAAACTCCGCCAGCCGCGACCGTTCGCCGCGCCGCAGGGTGACGTGTCCGCCATGCGGCCAGTCCTTGAAGCGGTCTACGACGTAGGTCAGGCCGGACGTGGTTTCCGACAAGTAGGGGGTGTCGATCTGGGCGATGTTGCCCAGGCAAATCACCTTGGTGCCGGGACCGGCGCGGGTGATCAGGGTCTTCATCTGCTTGGCGGTCAGATTCTGCGCCTCGTCAATGATCAGATATTTGCTCTGGAAGGTGCGCCCGCGCATGAAGTTCAGCGAGCGAATCTTGATCCGGCTGCTGAGCAGATCGGCGGTGGCGGCGCGGCCCCATTCGCCGCCGGCCTGCGGGGCCAGTACTTCCAGATTGTCCATCAGCGCCCCCATCCACGGCGTCATCTTCTCTTCCTCGGTGCCGGGCAGAAAACCGATGTCCTCGCCGACCGGCACTGTGACCCGGGTCATGATGATTTCCCGGTAGCGCTTGGCGTCCAGCACCTGCGCCAGCCCCGCCGCCAGGGTCAGCAGGGTCTTGCCGGTGCCCGCCGCGCCAAGCAGGGTCACGAAGTCGATCTCCGGGTCGAGCAGCAGGTTGAGCGCGAAATTCTGCTCGCGGTTGCGGGCGGTGATGCCCCAGACCGCATGGTTGGGCGTGGCGTGATCGTGGAGAATCTCGATGACCGCCTCGCCATCGCGCAACTGGCGGACGATGAACGATGCGGCAGTGGAATCGGCTTGGAACAGGCCCTGATTGGGATGCCAGCCGGCCACATCCGGACCGCGCACCCGGTAGAAGGTGCGGCCGCTGTCCTTCCACGAGTCCAGTTCCTTGCCGTGACCCTCCCAAAAATCCACCGGCAGTTCCCGCACGCCGCTGTACAGCAGGTTGACGTCGTCGAGCGCCTGATCGTTGTAGTAATCCTCGGCGTGCAGACCCAGAATTGCGGCCTTGATCCGCAGATTGATGTCCTTGGAGACCAGAGTGACCTGACGGCGCGGATGATCCTGCTGCAAGGTCAGCGCCATGCCGAGAATATCGTGGTCCGGGGTGTTGCCGGGCAGCGGCACGGACGGACTGAGCCGGGTCGGGCGGGTCTGGAAGAACAGGCGACCGCTGGCGCGTTCACCCTCGGGACCGGGCAATTCCGGCAGGGGCAGACCCCGCTCAATCGTCTCCTTGCTCGCGCCGGCGACCAGATCGTCCAGGAAACGACTGACCTGACGGACGTTGCGGGCAACTTCGGACACGCCTTTCTTGGCATGATCCAGCTCCTCCAGCACCATCATCGGCAGGTGAATGTCGTGTTCCTGGAAGCGGAACAAGGCGGTCGGATCGTGCATCAACACGTTGGTGTCCAGCACGAACAGCCGGCCGGGCGCGGGATGCGGGGAAGGTTCGGCGGAAGCTGCGAGGTCAGGGTGCTGAGTCATGGGCGGTCGCTGGATGGGCTGGAATTGAGGGTGAGGTTCTGCTGCAACCTGCCGGCAAGAGTATTAGCCGCCCGCCGCCTCGTCCAGTTCCAGCGGCCGGGGATGGCCGGCGCGAATGCGATCCAGAATCGTGCGCTCGCGGCCGATGATGGTGGTGACGAAGGTTCCCGCGTCCGCACCCATGTGGCGGAAGGCGTGAAAACCGCTTTCCAGAAACCGGTGCAGTTCCCCCAGACCCGCCAGCCGCGCCGGGGTGCGGGCCAGCTTCAGCGCGGCGTGGATGACGCGCTTGGGCACGATGGCCTGCAAATCCCGGCCCAGCCGTTCAGTCAGGTCGATCTGATGATAGCGCTGCTCATAACCGGCGCAGCGCCGGTAGGCGGCGACATAGGCCGCTTCGTCCACGGCGTTGCGCAGGCCAAATTCCGCAATCAGCACCTGGGTCAACTGGGCATCCAGTTCGTGCGACAGGGCGTTCAGCTCCAGCGCCAGCGCGGCGGTGTGCAGCACGGCCGCCGGCAAGATCCGGGTCATCATCGGCACGACACGGGCCAGATCGTGTTCAAGCTGACTCACATCCCGGTCGCCATACAACTCGGTCAGAAAGAACTCTGCCGCCGGCCGGTAGCACGGACTGCGCAACAGGTCGGCGTGGGTGCGGGCCAGCCGCGCGGCCTGCCATGCGCGCAGCAGACTCAGTTCCCGTTCGATTCCGGCAGCGCCGCTGGCGCGAAACGTCTGGCTGCGCTGCAATTGCTTCAGCAGTCGCGCCGCATTGAACGCCTTGTCATGATCATTCATGTGCAAACCGCTTGATTCAGCCGGTTCAGCGCAACTCACGGCGCAGAATTTTGCCGACGTTGGACTTGGGCAGGCTGTCGCGGAACTCGACGGCGCGCGGCATCTTGTAAGCGGTCAGATTCTTGCGGCAGTGGGCCATAATCGCCTCGGCATTCAGTTCCACCCCCGGTTTCAGCACCACGAATACCTTGACCGCTTCGCCCGTCTTGTCATCCGGCACGCCGATACACGCGACTTCCATCACCCCTTCGCAGCCGATCACCACGTCCTCGATTTCGTTGGGGAAGACGTTGAAGCCGGACACCAGGATCATGTCCTTCTTGCGGTCGACGATGCGGAAGCAGCCCTGCTCATCCACGGTCGCAATATCGCCGGTCAACAGCCAGCCATCGAGGAGGGTGCGGGCGGTCTCCTCGGGCCGCTGCCAGTAGCCGCGCATCACCTGCGGCCCGCGCGCGCACAACTCGCCGCGCTCGCCCAGCGGGACTTCATGGCCCTCTTCGTCACGCAGTTGCACCTCGGTGGAGGGCAGCGGCAGGCCGACGTTGCCGGTGAAGCCGCTGATATCCACCGGATTGACGCAGATCACCGGGGCCGCTTCCGTCAACCCATAGCCTTCCAGAATCGGCGTCCCGGTCAGCGCCTGCCAGCGCTCGGCCACCGCCTTTTGCACCGCCGCGCCGCCGCCCACCGCCAGGCGCAGCGCACTGAAATCCAGCTTGGCGAATTTCTCGTTATTCACCAGGGCGTTGAACAGTGTGTTCACCCCGCTGATGACCGTGAATTTCCACGAGCGGATTTCCTGCACGAACAACGGAATGTCGCGCGGATTGGTGATCAGCACGTTCAGGCCGCCGTGGCGGACAAAGCACATGCAGTTCACCGTCAGACAGAAGATGTGATACAGCGGCAGCGCGGTGATGACGATTTCCTCGCCGTCGCGGATCGCCGACCCGACCCAGGCGGAAATCTGCTGCATGTTGGCCAGCATGTTACGGTGGGTCAGCATCGCGCCCTTGGACAGGCCGGTGGTGCCGCCGGTGTATTGCAGGAAGGCCAGATCGTCGCCGGTCACCGTCACCGGTTGCAGGGTGCGGCGTCCGCCCAGCGCCAGGGTTTCGTTGAAGCCGATGGCGTTGGGCAGGGTGTAGTCCGGCACCATCTTTTTGATGTGCTTGACCACCAGATTAACCACCTTGGCCTTCCAGAACGGCAGCAGATCGCCGATCTCAGTGACGATGGCCTTTTTGACCTCGGTCTGGTTGATCACCTCGGCCAGCACGTGAGCAAAGTTGGCGAGGATCAGAATGGCCTTGGCCCCGGAATCCTTGAGCTGATGCTCCAGTTCGCGCGGAGTGTAGAGCGGGTTGACATTGACCACGACCAGTCCGGCGCGCAATACGCCAAACAGCGCCACCGGATATTGCAGCAGGTTGGGCAGCATGATCGCCACCCGCTCGCCGGGTTGCAGACCCAAATCCTGTTGCAGCCAGGCCGCGAACGCCTGACTCTTCTGGTCCAGCTCGGCGTAGGTCATGCCGTAGCCCATATTGGCGAACGCCAGACGCGGGCCGAACTGGCGGCAACTGCGCTCAAAAATTTCGACCAGTGAAGCATATTCGTCGGCATCGATTTCCGCCGGCACGTTGGGCGGGTAACGCTTCAGCCAGAGTTTTTCCATGGGAGTGCTCCAGAAAGGGACGTCCAGCCGACGCCCGGCGCGAGAAGGTTGATAACCGGAATTTTTAGCAAAAATTCCCTGGAAGGAATTGTAATATCCAGCTTTTCAGGACATCACCCCAGCACTCGCCCCGGCAGCGTCGTCAACCACCGGCCCGCGTTCGCCAGTTGTTGACGCAGCAAGGCCCAGTTTTCTTCCCGCTGGCGCTGCGCCAGACAACGCAGGAAGCGAACCTTGCCGGCATCGTCCTGGCGTTCCAAAATCGCCGCCCAAAGCGCATCGACCACGTTGTACACGCGGCCCTCGGCCAGACAGACCGGGATGACCGAAGCGATCGGCGCCGCCAGGTCCACCGCGACTTGCTCCACCGCCGCGCGGATATTCGCAGCCTTAGCGCTCTGCGGATTTGCCAGATCGTAGGGCGGTCGCCACTCGCGCGGCGGGCGCAACTGGTCGATGTGGCTGACCACGATCAACAGGGGCGGCGGACGGCGATCCGGGCGGGCAGCCAGCCAGCGGCGCGCGGCGTCCAGGGTTTCCCGCTCCGCCTGCCGGTCGGGCCGGTGCGCGGCGCAGACCCACAGCAGCAGATCGGCGGCCAGCACCGCTTTTTTCAGCGCCTTGTCGTTCAGCAGGGCGGTATCGCAACCCGGCGAGTCGAAGATCAGCGCAGTGTCCAGGCCCTCGTGTTCCAGCCGGTAGGGCTTGAGTTCTGCCGTGGTATCCGGCAGCACGTCGGTCGCGACGGTCAACTGGCCGAACAGGGCGTTGATCAGGCTGGACTTGCCGGCATTGGCCCGGCCCAGCACCACGATCCGCAACGGCTCACGGGTCGGCGCGGCGCTTTCCGCCGCCTGTTGCAGATCGCGCCGGGAAGCCGGCGTTGCATCCGCCGTCCGTTCGGCATTGGTCAGCGTCAGCCGCCCGCTGTACAGTTCAATCGCGTAATAGCCGACCTTGCGCACATACTCGCGCAACAGCCAGCGGTGCACATCGGTCCAGGCCGCGCCATAGGCTTGGCCGCGCAAATGCCCCCAGGCTTCGCTCAACAGGGCATCGGCGGGATTGATGACCAGCCGGCCGGCGCGATACAGGTTGAGCAGCCGCCCGGCGGCGTCCTTCCAGCGCTGGGCGCGCAGCAGATCGCCGAGGGTCAGGCGATGACTGAGCGGCAGATGGCCGGTGACGTCGGCGCGCAGATCACGGCTGGCGCGCTCAATGATCAGCAGGGTGTGCGGCACGGTCAGCTCCAGCAACGGCCGATCCTGCTTCGGGTGATAGTAGCGGGCAACACTCTCCAGCGTTTGCTGCCCCAGGGTCCACAACTTGCCGCCTTCGCTCAGCGGCCACTCCTCCGGTTTCGCCTCCTCCGCCAACCGCTCGACCGTGGCCCAGGCCGCCTCCGCCCGGGGCGACCAGTGCGGATCCGGCGCGGTCGCCGTCCGCTCCAGCAATCGGCGATCCCGCCGCAACAGGACATATTGCAGACCGTAGCCGGCGGCGCTGCACAGCACCATGGCGATCAGCCACCAGGACAGGGTCCGGTTCTGCCACAGCCAGAACATCCCGAGCGGCAGCAGCGCGAGGATCGGGAGCGTCCACAGCAGCAACGCCAGCAAGCGCAGGCGGTCAAACGAGCTGAACAGGGTCTTCATGGCCGCTGCCCAGGCGGGTTCTTCAGAAACCGCGCGCCATTCGCCAGCGATTCGGCGTAAATCTGGCGCAGCGTATCCGGATTCGCCGCGCCGCCCTTCTGCCGGGCGGCAAAATAGTAGGCCGCCGCCTTGCCCAGGGCGTAAGTGGTCGCGCCGCTGACGGTGGCCCCCCAGACCATGCCGACCGTTTGTCCCCACCACGGCACGAACTTCACCAGTTCCCGGCCCAGGGTGCGCGCGACATAGCCCACGCCCACGCCCGCGCCGAGCAGGCCGAGAAATTCCGAAATCATCCGTCCGTTCCAGGTTTGTCCGTACAGCAGAGCCAGACTGTGCAGCAGCTTGGCTTGCACGGCCGGCACTCCGACCATATCCACCAGGGGCAGCGCGCCCACGCCCGCCGCCGCCAGGGCATGACCGACGATGTGGGGATGGGCGGCGCGGTCGTAGACATCGCGAATGCCGGCGTCGCCCTGCAACAGCGCCTGCAAGCGCAGGGTCGAGACTGCTTCAATCGCAGCCCAGAGCGCGTCCAGACCGTAATTCGCCGGTTCGTAACCGTCTTCCGGCAAGGTGAGGTCGATGGGCGTCCAGCGCACCGCCGCGCCGGGCACTTTGCCCAACCGCTGCCGTTGCGCGGTCAGGGCGCGCACCAGATCCGTGGGAATCCGGGGCGGCAAGGGATCCTCATCGTAGGGATAGGGCAGAAGATGCTCGCCGCCGGGCGGACAGGCTTCGTGCAGACCGGTCTGGGCGACCAGCACCGGCCATTCGGGATGACGCTGGCGCACCGCGCGCAGCACGTCGAACACGGCGTCCTGGCGAATATCGGCTGCTTTCATCACCGCCAGCACCAGATGCGCCTGCGACTCGCAATAATGGATATCCTCGGCCGGATCGTAGGCCACCTCGCCCAAGCCACGGGTATCGAGAAAACGCACCACGGGAGCCTCGGCGGGAAAGTCGTAAAACCGGGCGGTGCGCGTACAGGGCTGGAAACCGTTGCCGATTTCGGCGGTTTCGCTGCCGGTCAGGGCGCGGATGATCGAGGTTTTGCCGGCCTGAGTCTTGCCGATCAGCCACAGCACCGGGAGCGGCTGCCGCGCCCGCGCAGCGCGCAACGCCCCCTCCAGCGCTCGGTCATCGACGCGCGGATTCAGCAGCGCCTCGCGCAGCCGGCGCCAGTAGTCGGGCCAATGATTCGCGTCGCGAGACATCGACCGGTGGTTAACCTTTGATCGGCTCCATCACCGCATCCAGATTCAAATCGTCGCAGAAGTCCAGAAACTCCTCCCGCAACAGGGCGATGTGGGTGTTGGCCGGAATGCCAATCGCCAGGTTGACCGAGAACATCGGCGTACCGGTGTGCGGCGCGCTGTAGCTGCGAGTCACCATGTCCTCGATATTGATCGAGCGGCTGGCGAAGAAGCCGGCCAGGTGATGTACGATGCCCGGCTGGTTGACCGCGACCACCTCTACCGCGTAGGGCAACGCATCGCCGGTCGGCGTGCGACTCTCGGTGCGCTTGGCGACAATGGTCATATTGAGCGCCTGTTCCAACCGCTTGAGCTGCATTTCCAGCTTGGTCAGAGTGTTCCAGTTGCCCTGCACCAGCAGCAGGATGGCGAACTCACCGCCCAGCACGGTCATGCGGCTGTCCACGATGCCGCAATCGCAGTCCAGAATCACCCGGGACAGTTCGTTGACCAGACCGGGACGGTCTTCACCCAGGGCGGAGACAACCAGATAATTTTTCACGGAGGGAGCTTCCTCACAGGCCAGGGGACGGGAATCGCACGCTGTCAGTGTACAGGCATCCAATCGGGGTGAAAACCGCCCTGGCAGGCGCTTGTCAAGCCCGCCCGCTATCCGTACCATGCGGCGATTGCAGGTGGACGGGGAGCATAAGATCATGTTTCGAGGCAGTATGGTGGCGGTAGTGACGCCGATGAAGGCGGATGGCGCACTGGACTTCGAGGCGCTGGCGCGGCTGGTGGAGTTTCATATCGAAAATGGCACCGACGCCATCATCGCCGTCGGCACCACCGGCGAGTCGCCAACGGTGGATTTCGAGGAACACATCCAGGTGGTGCGCCATGTGGTGGAACAGGTCAAGAGCCGGATTCCGGTCATCGCCGGCACCGGGGCCAATTCGACCGCCGAGGCGCTGCATCTGACCCAGCGGGCCATGGAGGCCGGAGCGGACGCCTGTTTGCTGGTCACCCCCTATTACAATAAACCGACCCAGGAAGGGCTGTACCAGCACTACAAGCGGATTGCCAACAGCGTGGCGATTCCGCAAATTCTTTACAACGTGCCAGGCCGCACCGCCTGCGACCTGAAGCCGGAGACCGTCGAGCGGCTGGCCGCTATTTCCAACATCGTCGGGATCAAGGAAGCCAGCACCCTGGAGCGGATTCAGGATCTGGTGAATCGGCTGGGCGACCGCATGGATGTCTACAGCGGCGACGATGGCATCGCCGCCGAAGCCATGTTGACGGGCGCCAGGGGCGTCATTTCGGTGACGGCCAATGTCGCGCCGCGCCTGATGCACGAGATGGCCGCCGCCGCGCTGGCCGGCGACCGCGCCCAGACCGAGGCGATCAACGCGCGCCTGGCCGGTTTGCACCAGGCCCTGTTTGTCGAATCCAACCCGATCCCGGTGAAATGGGCGGTCCACCAGTTGGGCCTGATTCCGCCGGGCATTCGCCTGCCGCTGACGTCGCTATCCGAGTCCTGTCAGCCGGCAGTGCGCACGGCGATGCAACAGGCTGGAGTGATCTGACTCACCATGACGACACGCTTTCCCCTTTCCCTGCATCGCGCCGCGACTCTGGGCGCAACGTTGACAGCGATGACCGCCTGTTCGACCAATTTCGACTCGCTGTTGCCTGATCGGCGGCCGGACTATCGCCAGAGCAAGACGGCGCAAACCCTGGAAGTGCCGCCGGATCTCACCGCGTCCACCATCGACGACACCCTGCTGGTGCCCGACATCACGCCCGCCGGCTCGGCCAGCCTGTCCACCTACGCCAGCGAACGCGGCGGAGCGCAGTCCCAAACTCAGCCCCGGAAAACCGAGGCGGCCGTGTTGCCGCCGCAACCGGGCATCACCCTGCAACAGGATGGCAACCAGCGCTGGCTGGTGGTGGTCGCACCGGCCGATCAGGTCTGGCCCAAGGTCCGTGAGTTCTGGACCAGCAACGGCTTCGCTCTGAAGCGCGACGATCCGGCCATTGGCATCATGGAAACCGACTGGATCGAAAATCGCGCCGATATTCCCCAGGACGGCATCCGCGCCGTGTTGAAAAAATATCTGGACATTCTCTATTCGGCGCCCACCCGCGACCGGTTCCGGGTGCGGCTGGAGCGCAGCGCCGACGGTAAGGACACTACGATCTATCTAACCCACTCCGGGGTGGAAGAAGTGGCGGTGGGCGGCTCGACCGCCAGTTCCAGCAACACCTATGTCTGGCAGCGGCGGCCCTCGGACCCGGAACTGGAAGCGGAGATGCTCAACCGGCTGATGGTCTATCTGGGAGCGGCGGAAAAGCGCGCCGAAACCCAGCAGGCCAAGGCGACGCCGGCCCCGACTGGACCGCGCGCGCGCCTGGTTGAACAGGGTAGCGAAAGTCAGCTTGTGATCAATGAAGATTATTCCAGCGCCTGGCGGCGGGTGGGGCTGGCCCTGGACAGCAGCAACTATGCGGTCGAGGAACAGAATCGCGGCCAGGGCTTGTATGTGGTGGAGTACCGCGATCCCGAAAAGGAAAATCAGAAACCGGGCGACGAAGGCTGGTTGTCCAAGCTGGCGTTTTGGCGCAGCAAAGCGGACGCGCCGCCCGTCGGCACCCGCTATCGGGTGCGCCTGGCCGGTCAGGGTCAGCAGACGGTGGTCGTGGTGCGCAACGCCAGCGACCAGCCCGACGAATCAGCGGGCGCGCGGCAGGTGCTGGAAGCTCTGCAAAAGGTGATCAAGTGAGTTGAGTCCCCGGCTAAAACGATGAACGTCATCATCCCTGATTCCGTCCCTCGTTTTTTGGCGTTGCCTTCGGGCGGCGCGACTCAACCAGCCCCCCGAAAGGGCCAGACGTTACCCGTGAATCCGC